>ERZ779660.1044-NODE-1044-length-15139-cov-16.677539_pt1 | contig 15139 bp, 10 predicted proteins | sample MGYA00511906_ERZ779660 | MGnify/ENA primary metagenome ERZ779660 (study PRJEB29588, sample SAMEA2156906) | human gut metagenome | biome: human gut; feature: human-associated habitat; material: faeces | place: Denmark | collected 2008/2010 ... | reverse complement strand
GAGGGGTGAGCCGCGAAGCGGCGCGGGGGTGGGGCTTTAGTTTCTTTAAAAAACAATAACAAAACAATAAGCAAATAAAGCAAAAACAATAACAAATATGCAAGAAACAAGACAAAACCGAATAGCGCGACTGCTGCAGAAGGAGCTTAGCCTCATCTTCCAGTCGCAGACAAGAATGATGCACGGCGTGATGGTGAGCGTGACCAAGTGTCGCGTGTCGCCCGACCTCAGCATCTGCACAGCTTATCTCAGCATCTTCCCTTCCGACAAGGGCGATGAGATAATGAAGAACATCAACGCCAGTGAGAAGACCATACGCTACGAGCTGGGAACACGCGTGCGCAACCAGTTGCGCATCATACCCGAGCTGCGCTTCTTCATTGACGACTCGCTCGACTATATCGAGCACATCGACTCGCTGCTAAAGAAATGAGGCCCAACCTTCCTTTCTTCATAGCCCGACGTTACCTGTTCTCGAAGAAGAGCACCAACGCCATAAACGTCATATCCATCATCTCGATGGTGGGTGTGGCGGTAGCTACGATGGCTCTGGTCATCGTGCTCAGCGTGTTCAACGGCTTCCATGACCTGGTCGCTTCGTTCTTCACCAACTTTGACCCGCAGCTCGAGGTCGTTCCCGTGAAGGGCAAGGTGGCGGCTGCCGACGATGCCGTGTTCATGAAGATCCGTCAGCTGCCAGAGGTCGACATGGTTTCCGAGTGTGTGCAAGACCAGGCCCTCGCCTTCTATGACGGTCAGCAGGCCATGGTCAACATCATGGGCGTGGACGACAATTTTGCCCGCATGACACGCATACAGAAAATTCTCTATGGCGACGGCGACTTCTCTCTTCAGGCTGCCAACCTCGAGTATGGCGTGCCAGGCATACGCTTGGCACAGACCCTTGGCATGGGTGCCCGCTGGGACGGGTTCCTCAAGATCTATGCGCCGCAACGCGAGGGACAGCTCACCGACATGGCATCGCCTGCCGACGGGTTCGTCACCGACTCGCTCATATCGCCCGGCGTGGTCTTTGCAGTGAACCAAGCCAAGTATGACCGCGACTATCTCATCACATCCATTGCCTTCGCCCGCCGACTGTTCTTCCGTCAGGGCATGGTGTCGAAGCTCATGGTCAAGCTCAAGCCTGGCACCGACCTCGACGCGGCTAAGCGCAAGATCAAAAACCTCGCTGAGGGGCGCTTCAACGTGCTCGACCGCTTTGAGCAACATGCCGACACGTTCCGCATAATGCAGGTGGAGAAGGTGCTGGCATACCTCTTCCTGTCGTTCATCCTCGTGGTGGCGTGCTTCAACATCATAGGCTCGCTATCCATGCTCATCATTGAGAAGAAAAAGGATGTGCAGACGCTGCGCAACCTCGGAGCAACAGACCGCACGCTCACACGCGTGTTCCTGTTTGAGGGACGCATGATCTCGGCCCTCGGTGCTGTTGTGGGCATACTGCTCGGACTGCTTCTCTGCTGGCTACAGCAAGAGTTTGGCCTTGTGCCCATGGGCGACAGCTCGGGCACGTTCGTGGTTAACGCTTACCCCGTGAGCGTTCATTACAGCGATGTGCTCATCGTCTTCATCACGGTCTTGGCCGTGGGATGGGCAGCGGCGTGGTATCCGGTGAGATATATGTCGCGCCGACTGCTCGGCAAGGCGCTGTGAGCCAAACCCGCAAACAGATGATAAGGTAGACCTTCCATCTAACCTGACAAAAAGAAAACAAAACAAAAAGAATAATGACCTGGATAGACGGACTTTTTAATGTCCATTCAGCATTGCAGACCGTTGTGGTGCTGTCGCTTATCTGCTCCGTGGGTCTGGCCCTCGGCAAAATTCATGTGCGTGGCGTGTCGTTAGGCATAGCCTTCGTGTTCTTCATAGGCATCTTGGCGGGACACTTCCACCTGAGCGCCAACGAGCAGATGCTCGATTTTGCCGAGACCTTCGGACTGACGCTCTTTGTCTACACCCTCGGCCTGTATGTCGGTCCCAACTTCTTCGGACTGATGCGGCATGAGGGCATACAGTTTAACATGTGGAGCTTCGCTGTTATTGTGGTGGGCACCGTTATGGCCATTGCGTTCACCTTCGTGCTGCCCGTGGGCATGCCCGATATGGTGGGCATCTTGTGTGGTGCCACCACCAACACGCCGGCGCTCGGTGCCGCCCAACAGGCGCTTGAGCACGCTTCGGTGTCGAGCAGCGGTGCCGCCTTGGGCTGCGCAGTGACCTATCCGTTGGGTGTGGTGGGCGTAATTCTTGCCATGATGCTGATGCGGCGCTTTGTTGTCAAGCCCGATGACCTGAAACCGAAGGTCAGCCCCGATGTCGACAACACCTACATAGCTCAATATGTGGCCATCAACCCAGCCCTCGCGGGAAAGACCATTGCGGAGATTGCGCAGATGACACACATGAAGTTTATCATCTCACGCATCTGGCGCGGCGACGGCGTGATCGTGCCGCTGGCAGAGACGCAGATCCACATCAACGACAACCTGTTGGTGGTGACCACTCCCCATGAGGCCGATGCCATGGAGATCTTGTTTGGCGAGAAGGTGCAGAAAGACTGGAACCGCGAGAAGATCGACTGGAACGCCATCGACTCGCATGTGGAGAGTCGTGTGATTGTCGTTACTCGTCCTGTGCTCAACGGCAAGGTGCTCGGCGCCCTTCATCTGCGCGATGCTTACGGTGTGAACGTCAGCCGTGTGATGCGCGGCGACATCAAGCTGCTTGCCACCGACAATCTCATGCTCCAGTATGGCGACCGCGTGACCGTGGTGGGCAAGCCCGACGCCATAAACCATGTGGAGAGCTTCCTTGGCAACGCTGTTCAGGTGCTCAACGAGCCAAACCTCGGCGCCATCTTCTTCGGCATGATCCTGGGTCTCGCCCTCGGCACCATTCCGCTCAACCTGCCGGGCATGAGCGCTCCCGTGCGTCTGGGCATGGCCGGCGGCCCCATCATCGTCGGCATACTTGTGGGCTCGCTTGGTCCACGCGCCCATTTCATCAGTTACACCACGCGGTCGGCATCGCTCATGCTCCGCAAGCTAGGCCTCTCGCTCTACCTCGCCTGCTTGGGTCTTGCTGCCGGCGGCGACTTCTTCCATACCGTCATGCGCCCTGAGGGCTTGCTGTGGATAGGCCTCGGCTTCGTGCTCACCGTGGTGCCTGTGCTCATTGTGGGCATAATAGCGCTGAAGAGCAAGAAGCTCGATTTCGGTTCGGTCTGCGGCATCGTTTGTGGCGCTATGGCTAACCCCATGGCTCTGGGCTATGCCAACGACACGATGAAGGGCGACTCGGCCTCTGTGAGCTATGCCTCGGTCTATCCGCTCGGCATGTTCCTTAGGGTTGTCATCGCTCAGGTTATCATCATGTTCTTCGTCTGAACGACAAAGGGCTTGGTTTTTAAAACAATAGGGGGATAATGTTATCTTCTTGGCGATTTTTTTAAGACAATAGGGGGATAATGTTATCTTCTTGGCGTTTTTTTTAAAGACAATAGAGACAATTTTTTTTGATTTGCTGCGGCTGTTATAGCTTCTCAATCAAAGAATTGTCTCTATTGTCTTTAAAACTCCGCAAGAAGGTATGCTTTATTTTGTGTTTGCTCGTGCAAAGCGCGAAGCAAATGTTTCTTCTGCCAGCGAAAGGCAAAGAAAGTCCCTCTCCTGTCTTAATCGTCCTTAGGCGCTGGCTTCACCAGGAAGGCGCTCAGCTCCCATAAAATATAGATAGGTGTGAAAACCGCCATGAGGGTGAAGGGGTCTGACGAGGGCGTTATGAACGCAGCCACCACAAGCAACGCCACAACGGCGTGGCTACGGTAGGCGCTGAAGAAGCCGCGGTGCAGAATGCCAATCTTGCCCAAAAGCATCGACACCAGGGGAAGCTCAAACACGATGCCCATCATGAACACAAGCATCAGGAAATTGTCCATGTACGAGTCGAGCGACAGCTGGTTGCTGATCGACGCGCTCAACTGGTAGTTGTAGAGGAACCGCAGCGTCAGCGGGAACACCACGCTGTAGCCCACCACGCAGCCAATGAAGAACATGACCGTTCCAAAGACAAAGGTGAACCTCATGCTCTTGCGCTCGTTCTCATAGAGCGCCGGGCAGATAAACTTCCACACCTCATAAACGAGATAGGGGAAGGTTATGAGCAACGCCAACCAGAACGACAGTGACATGTGGAGGAAAAACTGCGACGACAGTCGGATGTTTATTATGCTGACGTGGAACGGGCGCGTCAAGTCGTCGGGCATGATGGCCACCTGCTCCGACAGCTTTGCCAACCAACGGTAAAGGAAAAACTGGTTGTTGATGGGAGCCATAATCACATGCTCGAAGATCCAGGGAATGAAAGCGAAGCCGCCAATGATGAAGATGCCAAGGGCTGAAAACACCCTTACAAGCATCCAGCGCAACGCCTCCAAATGGTCCCAAAACGTCATCTCGTCTAACGGCTCTGGTTCGTCGCTTTGCTGCTCACCGCCTTGCTCCTGCTGCTGTGCTTGGCCGCTTTGCTGCTCTCCGTCCTGCTCCTGCTGCTGTGCTTGGCCGCTTTGCTGCTCACCGTCCTGCTCCTGCTGCTGTGCTTGGTCGCTTTGCTGCTCACCGTCCTGCCCCTGCTGCTGTGCTTGGCTGACAGGTTGCTGCTCGCTCTGCTCCTGCTGCTGTGTTTCGATGCTCTGCTTCAAGCCGTCGTTTGTTGAAGCTGTCGTAGATGGCGTGGTTTCTTCTTTGTCTGTCATCCGTATGTTTTTTCTTCTTTGTTCAGCCGATTAATCTTGTCTTGGAAACTAGGACACTATTTGTCCTCTTTCTTATCTGCCTCTTCGGCTTTGTTGACGTCTTTTTTTATCTCTTCGTTAATTCCGTTTACGCCTTCCTTAAAGTTTTTAATGCCGACGCCCATTCCGCGCATCAGTTCGGGAATCTTCTTGCCTCCGAAGAGCACGAGTACAACGATGAGAATAAGAATCAGTTCGGGTGTTCCGAGGCCTCCAATAAGGAGCAGTGATGATGTTGTCATGTTTTTTTCTTGTCTTTAAAAAAATTGATGTTTCTGTTAGTTTCGTTAAAAACGGCCCAACTCTTTGTGTTGCGTGTTATGCCGTTAAACCATGCACAAAGTTAGCTAAAAATAGTGATTGCTGCTCACTGTGTTACAACATAAATGGCTTTAATGTGCATTTTTTAATGTTTCTTAAATATTTGCGCGTCATTTTTAATAATGATAGAAGATAAAGATAAACGTTGTTAAGAAATCTTATTAACATTTATTTTGTTAATAATTCTACTAAGTTAATTTATTTTCTTTATCTTTGCCAAAAATTATTAATACTATAGCTTAAAAAAGCCAATAATGAGTAAAAAAACAACGTTTGAAGACCCCAAAATTGTTAAGTTTTGCCCTTGCAGTTGAAAAACCAATTGTGAACAGAACAAAACAAATAACGACATATAAATCAAATAAAAATAAATATAAACAACAAACAAAATTAAAAACTTTAAAAACAACAAAGTCAATTATAAATCAAATATAAATCAAAAACCATATTTTTAAACCAATCCTATCACAATGAAACGAAACTATTTCAATTTGCACTCTCTCAGGAGAGCTTGCCTTACCGGTGCATTGGTGCTTACAGCCATGGTTGCAAGTGCCCAGAGTACCGTGATCAAAGGTAATGTAAAGGATGCTACGGGAGAACCCGTTATCGGTGCCACCGTCAAGATTCAGGGTGAAACGAAAACAGGTTCTATCACCGACATCGACGGTAACTATGAAATTACAGTTCCTTCGCCCAAAGCAAAGATCGAGATCTCTTATCTGGGCTCAAAGACACAGGTTGTTTCCGTTGAAGGAAAAACTACCGTAAACGTTACGCTTCAGAACGAGAGCCAGGCCATTGACGAGGTTGTTGTGACAGCTCTCGGCATCAAGCGCCAGTCGCGCTCGCTCGGCTATTCTACCACAAAGGTGGGCGGCGACGAGTTCCAGCTCGCCCGTGACCCCAACCTCGGTAACGCCCTCTCAGGCAAGATCGCCGGTGTGTCGGTAGCAGGTAGCGCCACAGGCGGCGGCTCTTCACGCGTCGTTATCCGCGGTAACGCCTCAATGACCGGCAACAACATGCCTCTCTACGTTATCGACGGTGTGCCTTTCGACAACACCAACCAGGGCACAGGTGGCACATGGGGCGGCACCGATATGGGTGACGGTCTGAGCAACATCAGCCCCGACGATATCGAGAGCATACAGGTGCTCAAGGGTGCTGCTGCTTCTGCTCTTTATGGCTACCGTGGTGGTAACGGTGCCGTGCTCATCACAACAAAGAGCGGCAAGAAGGGCCAGCCCGTGAGCATAGAGGTGAACAACAACCTCACGTTCAACACCATCTACGACCAGCGCGACTTCCAGACAGTATTCGGCCAGGGTACAAACGGCAAGCGTCCGATGGACGTCACTGCTGCACAAGACTCGGAGCAGAGCAACTGGGGTGAGGCTATGGACGGTGGCGAGGCTGTAAACTTCCTCGGCAACAAGTACAAGTATTCTTATGTCGACAACTTCGACAACTTCTACCGCACAGGTGTGACAGAGAACGCTTCTGTTGCCATCTCTGGTTCTGACCAGAAGGTTACATACCGTCTTGGCGCTACATATAATAAGGAGAAGGGCATCCTGCCTAACGCCAACAACCGCCAGATCGGTTTCAACATGAACACAACCTACAACCTGTTCAAGAACCTTTCGGCTACCGTAACAGCCAACTATGTGTTTGAGAAGTTCAACGGACGTTCATCGCTCTCTGACGGTAACGGCAACACCAACGCTTCTCTGCTCTGGCACGCCAACTCGTTCGACATCCGCTGGATGGAGCGCGGCTCAGCTGAAAGCCCATGGGGCACAACCGTTGACGGCAAGGAGATGATCGGCGGTACCAACGTCTACTTCAACAACCCCTATTGGCTCCAGTATCGCAAGACCAACGTGGCCAAGCGTAACCGTTTCACAGGTGCCATCAACCTTAAGTGGGACATCACCGACTGGCTCTACCTCCAGGGAGCTGTGCAGCGTGACGGCTATACCTACGAGAACAAGAGCGTGCAGCCTACAGGTGCTGCTGCCGACCCCTATGGCTTCATGACCGAGTACATGAAGAACTATTATGAGATGAACTATAACTTCCTCCTCGGCTTCAACAAGATTTTTGCCAAGGACTGGAGCGTTGGCGCTACATTCGGCGGCAACAGACAGGACAACACCCTGAAGGGCTACTTCCCAACAGACGGCGGACGTCCGTTCATCGTTGACGGCCTCTGGTCTGTAAACAACCTCGACCCGACAGACCTCCGTGCAAAGATCGAGTATGCCAAGTATCGCGTCAACTCGCTCTACTTCACAGCCGACTTCGGTTGGAAGAACCAGGTGTTCTTGAACGTAACAGGACGTAATGACTGGTTCTCTACTCTGTCTGACGACAACAACAGCTATTTCTATCCCTCTGTAACAGCATCGTGGGTGTTCACCGACTCGTTCCGTGAGAGCCTGCCCGATTGGTTCGACTTCGGTAAGATCCGTGCCGGCTACGCTTTCGCATCTAACGGCACATCTGCTTACAAGAACCTGCTCGCCTACAAGGTGAAGAACTATAAGATCAACGGTGTTCAGGCTTCTACAGCAAACTCGGGCACCTATCCTAACGAGAACCTCAAGCCGGTACGCATCACAGAGAAGGAGATCGGTCTTAACCTTGCCTTCTTCCGGAACCGCTTGAACTTCGACCTCGCCTACTATATCAAGAACACGAAGGACGATATCGCCAACGTTTCTACCTCTTCAGCCTCAGGTTTCTCAGCACGCGTTCTGAACGTCGGTGAGATCGAGAACCGCGGTTTCGAGTTTATGGTCGACGCCACACCCGTGCATACCAAGCGCTTCATGTGGAACACCGTCTTCAACTTCTCTGTAAACAACTCTGAGGTTAAGTATCTCGGCGAGGGCGTTAAGCGTCTTGCCATCGAGGGCGCAACATCGCGCATGGGCTCAGTAGGCGTTTACAACGTTGTCGGCTCGGCTTACGGACAGCTCATCGGCTACAAGTATAAGCGCGACGACCAGGGACGCCTCCTCCTCAAGGACGGTATGCCTCAGAACAACGGCGAGCAGGTGAGCCTCGGCAGCGGTGTGTACAAGTACACCGGCGGTTGGAGCAACACGCTCAAGTATCGCGACTTCTCTCTCTCATTCCTCGTTGACTACAAGTTCGGTGCCAAGCTCTTCTCTGGTTCTAACTACCAGGCCTACAGCAGCGGTCTCCACAAGAACACGCTCGTAGGACGTACAGCCGAGAACCCCAACCAGCTCTATGTGTTCCCGGGCATCGACGAGGCAACAGGTCAGCCCAACCAGGTGGCTGTGTCAGCACAGAACTACTATGGCAAGATCTGCGAGAACAACATCGCTGAAGAGTTTACATACAACGCAAGCTTCATCAAGCTGCGTGAGGTTTCGCTGAGCTACACATTCCCCAAGAGCCTTCTCGAGAAGACCAAGTATGTGAAGGGTTTGACAGTGTCTGTAATTGGCCGCAACCTGTGGACAATCATGAAGCACACCGACAATATCGATCCCGAGTCGGCTTACACCAACAGCAACGGCCAGGGTCTTGAGCTCAACGGTTATCCCTACACCCGCAATATCGGTTTCAATGTAAACGTCAAATTCTAACATAACATAAGATCATAACAGCTATGAAAAGATATATTAAAAATACACTCGCTGCGCTCTCCATTGTCGCACTGGCTTCAAGCTGCGGCGACTTCGGTGATCTCAACGTCGATCCGGAGCACTCCAACTCTGGAAACGTGAACTACCAGATGGTATTCACAAACGCACAGCACCAGGCGCTCGGTTCCGACTGGGACGTATGGCGCGACGGACTTATCTACCTCTCACAGTGGAACCAGCACATCTCAGCCGGTGGCTGGTGGTGGAGCTACGGTCTCAACAGCTACTCTAACGGCTATGCTGCCGCTTACTGGGGCTCTGTGCTCGGCTCAGGCGACCGTGCCGCCATCCGTGACATCCAGACCGTTATCTCAAAGTGGAAGGACGATCCTGCTAACCAGCAGAACTATCAGATTGCGCGTATCATCCGTGCATACACCTTCCAGCGTCTTACCGACCTCCACGGCGACATTCCCTACTCAGAGGCAGGACAGCCCGCAGAGTATCCTTATCCAAAGTATGACACGCAGAAGGACATCTACATGGATCTCCTCAAGGAGCTTGACGAGGCTCAGGCCGCTCTCGGCTCAGGCGTAGCATCTCTCGGCAAGCAGGAGCTCTTCTACAACGGTGACGTTGCCAAGCTGAAGAAGTTTGCCAACTCGCTCATGCTTCGCGTGGCCATGCGTCTGACAAAGGTTGACGACGCCACAGCCAAGACCTACGCTGCCAAGGCTTTCGCCAACGGCGTGATCACAAGCAACGACGACAACTGCATGCTCATGCACGCCGGCGGTGTGACAACCAACGACTCTTCTGAGCCTTACGCAAAGATCATCGTTCACGAAGATCCGGGTGTGGCTTTCATCAACACAACGTTCCTCGACCTGCTCAAGAGCACCAACGACCCGCGTATACCTCTCTTCATGTGCGTTTATCCTACCGACTATGAGACAAAGGACGTGGATCCCGCCAAGGCAGAAAACGCTGCTCCTGCTTTGCAGAAGGCTCTCCCCGGCTTCTTCAGCATGAGCCCCTCGTCTGACTACTCTATCAAGAAGTACAACGGCACAGAGTTTACCGACGAGGTCCTTTCTGACAAGAACAGCGACAAGTATTACAAGAAGGCGTACTCACAGCCCAACCGCTCAACCTACGGCGACCCCACAGGTCCTACGTTCGTATGCACAGCTGCCCAGACCAACCTGCTGCTTGCAGAGGCTGCTCTCCGTGGCTACATCAGCGGCGACGCAAAGACTTTCTATGAGGCTGGTGTGCGTTGCGCCATGAAGCAGTTCAGCGCTTTCCCAAGTGCTAACGCCAAGGCTCTCGTGGGCACATATCTCACCGACGCAGCCATCAACGCTTACCTCGCTGCTAACCCCTACGATGCAGCTAAGGCTTATGAGCAGATCAACACCCAATATTGGATCAACTGCTTCTTCGACGAGTATGAGACCTACGCCAACTGGCGTCGTTCTGGCTATCCCGTATTGGAGGAGAAGACTCATCTGCAGCCCAACTTCAGCTCAATGGGCAACTGGGGTCCTGGTATCGTTCGCCGCATGCCTTATCCTTCTGACGAGGTTCAGATCAACGGTGCAAACTATAAGGAGGCTCTCAACCGTCTTGGTTTGCAGACCGAGGACAACTTCAACAACACCCGCGTATGGTGGGACAAGGAGTAACGACAAAGATAAATTCTCTATAGTTTAGTACAATTAAAAGGGAGCGAACCTTTCGTGGGTTCGCTCCCTTTTTAATGCTTAAGGTTTAACTGGTTTTCTTCCCTGCATGATTTCTTTTTATGAAGGTCTCTTCATCAAGTTTCTTTTCATTATGGTTTCTTCATCAAGTTTCTTTTTATCGAGTTTTTTTCATCAAGGCTTTATGATAACAAGTGCTGCTTTTTATCCAGCTTCGATGTCATTTATCGTGTCTTTTGTGATTGCATAAATATACGGTTTGGGCGTATATTTATGCGGTTTGTGAAAAGAAAATTGAAAAATCAGAATGTTAGCAAATATCTTGTTTTGGTTTCTTTGTGAGAAGATAAAAGCGCAAAAAACGACACTAATTCTTAATGGATGTTAAAAACGGCCTGATGTTGTCAAAGAGCCTCTTTGAGGTCGTCAAAGAGCCCAAATGAGCTCCTCAAAGAGCCTCTTTGACAACGTCATTAAGACACTTTCATTTTGTCATTTCTCCTTAATGGAAAACCGGGTAAGAACAAAGGCCATTTTTGCATATTTATGCAGAAATAGCCTTTAATGTCTTTCTTTCATGGAGGTTTAAAAATCTTCCATTATAGAGCCTCAAATAGCTGACGGCATATTTGCAACCAGAAAAAAATAGTTAAGCATCGTTGTTGGTTTATTGGCTAAAATGCTGTATATTTGCGGACGGAATAAAAACTGCTGTTTTATGATAGACAAATACATCAACCCACATACCGACTTCGGCTTTAAGCGCTTGTTTGGCTCAGAGTTTAACAAGGAGTTGCTTATAAGCTTCTTGAACGCGATGTTCCATGGCGAACAGAACGTTCAGAATGTCACATATCTCAACTCGGAGCAGCTAGGCGACCGCATCGATGCCCGCCGCGCTGTGTTCGATGTTTATTGTGAGAACGACAAGGGCGAGAAGTTTATTGTAGAGATGCAGAACGTCTACCAGGAGTTTTTCAAAGACCGCACCATCTACTATTCCACGTTTCCCATCCGCGAACAGGCGCAGCGTGGAGGCGAGTGGGATTTTCATCTCAATCCTGTCTACACCATCGGCTTGTTGAACTTCAATTTTGCTGACGGCCTTGAGAACGCCAAGCGCTGGCACCATGAGGTGAAGCTTATGGAGGTCGACACGCACGAGGTGTTCTACGACAAGCTGACTTACATTTATGTAGAGATTCCCAAGTTCGACAAGAAAGAAACGGAGCTTGTGACCATGTACGACAAGTGGATGTTTGTGCTGAAGAACCTCTCTAAGCTGATGCAGCGTCCCGCCGCATTGCAGGAGCGTGTCTTCACCCGTCTCTTCGAGCAGGCAGAGATAGCGAAGTTTAACCAGCAGGAGCAGAAACTGTATGAGGACAGCATGAACGCGTATCGCGACATCGTGAATGCGATAAGAACGGCAGAAAAGACGAAGTTTGCTGAAGGACGTGCTGAAGGAATTTCTGAAGGACGAGCTGAAGGAATTGCAGAAGTTGCGAAAAAGATGCTTGACAAGGGCATGTCAGCGGAAGTTGTTGCAGACATGACAGGTTTGTCGCTTGACGAGGTCTTCAAATTGAAGCAGTAAATACCTTTCATTAAGGTGTTAAGATCCTTCCATGAAGGTGTTAAGAACCTTCCATTATAGAACCCCAAAATAGCTGGCGGCATCTATTCGCTCGGAAAAAATAGTTAAGCATCGTTGTTGTTTTATTGGCTAAAATGCTGTATATTTGCGGACGGAATAAAAACAGCTGTTTTATGATAGACAAATACATAAACCCACATACCGACTTCGGCTTTAAGCGCTTGTTTGGCTCAGAGTTTAACAAGGAGTTGCTTATAAGCTTCTTGAACGCGATGTTCCATGGCGAACAGAACGTTCAGAATGTCACATATCTCAACTCGGAGCAGCTAGGCGACCGCATCGATGCCCGCCGCGCTGTGTTCGATGTTTATTGTGAGAACGACAAGGGCGAGAAGTTTATTGTAGAGATGCAGAACGTCTACCAGGAGTTTTTCAAAGACCGCACCATCTACTATTCCACGTTTCCCATCCGCGAACAGGCGCAGCGTGGAGGCGAGTGGGATTTTCATCTCAATCCTGTCTACACCATCGGCTTGTTGAACTTCAATTTTGCTGACGGCCTTGAGAACGCCAAGCGCTGGCACCATGAGGTGAAGCTTATGGAGGTCGACACGCACGAGGTGTTCTACGACAAGCTGACTTACATTTATGTAGAGATTCCCAAGTTCGACAAGAAAGAAACGGAGCTTGTGACCATGTACGACAAGTGGATGTTTGTGCTGAAGAACCTCTCTAAGCTGATGCAGCGTCCCGCCGCATTGCAGGAGCGTGTCTTCACCCGTCTCTTCGAGCAGGCAGAGATAGCGAAGTTTAACCAGCAGGAGCAGAAACTGTATGAGGACAGCATGAACGCGTATCGCGACATCGTGAATGCGATAAGAACGGCAGAAAAGACGAAGTTTGCTGAAGGACGTGCTGAAGGGATTGCAGAAGTTGCGAAAAAGATGCTTGACAAGGGCATGTCAGCTGAAGTTGTTGCAGACATGACCGGATTGTCGCTTGACGAGGTCTTCAAATTGAAGCAGTAAAAAAAACAGAAACATGGCCTTGAAAGAACAGATGTTGGCTTTTTCAAGACATTAATGATAGCCTATAAAAAAAACAGAAACGAGCAGAGAATCTGATGAATTCTGCTCGTTCCTGTTTTTTTACTTCTTTTAGCAACCGCTTTTTTTGTTTCTTTTAGCAATCGCTTTTTTGTTTCTTCTTGGCAGTTGTTCTTCTTATTTCTTCTTAGCAGTAGCTTTTCTTATTTTTTCTTGGCAACCGCTTTTCTTACTTTCTTCTTGGCCACGGGCTTCTTGGTGGGAGCCTTCTTGGCAGCGTCGGCGGTTTCAGTCTTTTCAGCCTTAGGTTCTTCGTTCTTGACCTTTACCAGCTCCACGGTGAAGATGAGAGTAGAGAAGGGCTTGATGGTGCCGCCAGCGGCGCGTTCGCCATAAGCCAGATTTTGCGGGATGTAAAGCTCCCACTTGCTGCCCTCGGGCATCATGCACAGAGCCTCTGTCCAGCCCTTGATCACCTGCTCCGGCTTGAAGTCGGTGGTCTGCGGGTTGCGCTTGTAGCTGCTGTCGAACACGGTGCCGTCGATCAGCTTGCCTTCATATTTCACGGTCACGGTGCTGCTCTTTTGGGCAACGGCGCCGTGGCCCTCGGTGATGACCTTATATTGCAGTCCGCTCTCCGTAGTCTTCACGCCCTCTTTCTGGGCGTTGTCCTTGATCCACTGCTCGTTCTTCGCCTTCCATGCAGCGTTGGCCTTCTCCTCGTCAGCCTTGCGCATCTGTGTGAAGGTGTTGGTTGCGTGCTCTGTTGTCATGATGGTTGTGTCGTTGCGGAGCGCTGACACGAAGCCCTCGCAGAGCTTTGTCTTGTCGATGGTGTGCTCGCTGCCAGCAAACTGCTTCTCGATGCCGGGGAGCATGCGTCCGAGCACCATCTGGGCCACCTGCAAGCCAGCGCTGTGAGCCACAGCCTTGGGGTCGGCAGCGTCGCGGGTCATTCCCTCGCGGAAGCCAGCCTCTACCTCAGCCATGTAGGCGGTGTCGACCTTCAGTTCAGAGATGAGATACTGGTCCAGACCGCGTGTGAGCATCTTGCCGGCGGCATAGCTCAGCGTATCGCTTGCCGAGGTGAGAACCACGGGCTTGGGCTGTTCAGTTTTTTCTGCCTCTTTCTTTTTCTTCTTGCCGGGCACGGCATAAACGGCAGAGCTTGCTGCTATGATGAGAGCAAGCATAATGATTTTCTTCATAGTTGTGAAAGTGCATTAAATAAGTGACGAGTGACGAGAGACAAGCCGCGATGAGGTCGGTGCCTCTTCTTTATTGCTCTTGTCTTCTTATCACTCGTCGCAAGTAATCTATATGTTTCTTGTTTTGTTTCTTAGGCGTCAGATGCTTGTCAAAGCATCAACTTACTTGACCTTAAGAAGCTCAATCTTGAAGATCAGAGTAGAGAAAGGCTTGATCTCGCCAGCCTCACGCTCGCCGTAAGCGAGGTTCTGAGGAATGTAAACCTCCCACACTGATCCGGCAGGCATGTGAACGAGAGCCTCTGTGAAGCCCTTGATAACCTGGTTTGTGCGCATCTCGGCAGGCTGGTTGCGCTTGTAGCTGCTGTCGAACACCTTGCCGTCGATGGTGCGGCCCTCATAGTTGACGGTCACGAGCGATGTGTCCTTAGGCATGGCACCGTTGCCCTCCTTGATAACCTTATACTGAAGGCCTGAGGGGAGCGTCTTCACGCCAGCCTTCTTGGCGTTGGCAGCGAGGAACTTCTCTCCTGCTTCCTTGTTGGCGCCATATTTCTGCTCCATGTTCTTGGCCTTGATAGCCATCATCTTCATCTGTGCTGTCTGTCCGGCCTGCTCGATGGTCATGAGACCCTTCTTGCCTGTAACGCCAGTGATGAAACCCGCCATGAAGTTTTTCAGAGAGATGGTCTTGGTAGAATCTTCACCGAAGATCTCGTGGTTGATGCCCTTGACCATGCGGTTGCTGATCTGCTGACCGATGTTTACGCCAGCAAAATAGGCAGCCTTCTTCTTGTCGTCGCCAGCGTTGGCACC
>ERZ779660.1034-NODE-1034-length-15205-cov-2.532343_pt1 | contig 15205 bp, 9 predicted proteins | sample MGYA00511906_ERZ779660 | MGnify/ENA primary metagenome ERZ779660 (study PRJEB29588, sample SAMEA2156906) | human gut metagenome | biome: human gut; feature: human-associated habitat; material: faeces | place: Denmark | collected 2008/2010 ... | reverse complement strand
CAGGTTCGAGTCCTGTTCTGGGCACCATGTTAGAGGTTTGCGGAAATAGCTCAGTTGGTAGAGCATAACCTTGCCAAGGTTAGGGTCGCGAGTTCGAGTCTCGTTTTCCGCTCAAGAGAAAAGATCAGTGTAGAAGTACATTGGTCTTTTTTATTTATCATGGTGTAAATGTTAGAAAACGGAAGAAGGTCAAATCAAAATATTGATATACCCTCCTCCCGCTGTTTTAGTCAAATTATCCGCAATGGAAATATTTATTGACCAATGCCAACATCCCTTCCGGATTATCTTTTAAGTCGTTACGTAAGGTCAGATCGTTATAACTGGTTAATTTGCTGATGATTCCATCAATCATAGTGGGGCTGAACACATTATGTTTTTGGAATATTTCGCGCTGTTGTTGCAAACAGGTTGCGGAAGCTGCACAGCTATCGGGAAGCTGGGCTAATGCCTTCAGTTTGTCTGCATTTTCTTTCTGATGGATATTGACGTTTACGTAAGTTTTTTCTGCAATGTCCAGTGCATTTTCTATTTCAAATCCATGGCGACAGGCTACAGCTAATCCTGCTATCAGTTGGTAGAGATCGGCCGAACCGTCCGGTGACCGCATTTCCACTGTCTGTTTTTGTGTGGTATCATAATGGCTTTCTGTTTCCAGTGGATTGGCAGTCATGCACATGTCTGTTTTAGCTGCCCATCCTAGAGGTACGCGTACCAATACTGAACGGTTGCGGTCACCCCAGCAAATATTAGTTGGCGCTTCCTGATGGGGAACCAGGCGGAAATAAGAAGTAGGATTGGTATTTCCAAAGGCAGTGATTGAAGGAGCAAGCACCATCATTCCGGCAATTGCTTTACGCGCTGTTTCCGACAAAACGCCGTCTTTCAACATTTGGTTCTTTCCGTCTTTCATGATACGCATGTGGATATGCAATCCGGAACCAGCTTTTCCTGTAGTTATTTTAGGTGCGAAAGTAATGTTATAACCATGTTTATAGGCCAGATTACGTATAATCCATTTGGCGATCATCAATTGGTCTGCCGCATCTTCGGCATTGACAGGCAGGAATTCTATTTCATTCTGTTCATATATCATGCCATTCAATGTAAAATTACCTACTTCGGAATGTCCATATTTTATTTGTCCGCCTGCTTGTGCAATGTAGGCCATGCACTGGGTACGGAAATCATTGAACTTGGCATATGGTGCTGATTCATGATAGCCTTTCTGATCTGTAGCCTCGAACATATTTGTATCCGGAGCAATTACATAGTACTCTAATTCCCCCATAGCCTGAAATTCCATGCCGGTTACTTCATTGAATGCCTTGCATGCTTTGTGTAAGGTATGTTCGGGGGAACTTTCCAATGGCTCTCCATCCTTGTTAAAGAAAGAGCAAAGCATGGAAAGTGTAGGTATCTCGGCAAACGGGTCCAAAAAAGCCGTCCGGAATCGGGGAATTACATACAGATCACTGCTGCCCGCCTCAATGAATGGAAACAGGCTGGAACCGTCCACACGTTCTCCACAAGTCAAGATAGCATCTAGATATGCTTGGTTGTTGATAACGAAATTCAATGTCTTCAGTCGTCCGTCTCCGGCGGGATACATAAAGTTGACCATACGGATGCCATTCTGTTGAATGTATCGTTTTATGTCTTCTTTGGTAAACTCTGCACAAGGTTTTTCTAGAAATGCCACCAATTGGTTGGGGTTCATTATTAATTCTTTATTCATAGCAAAATTGGTTGTTTTTTGTTTGTTATTTGGTTAACTTTCCAAAGATAACAAAAAGTTTTCTGAAAATCCTATGAAAAGTTCATAGATATTTTCTTTCATACTGAGTGATATTCTCTTTATCTTTTTCTGTTTGGGAGAACATCGTTTTATAATTTGTCCTACCTTTGCACCGCTGTTTTAAAATATAAATAAGAGAATCATTATGGAACCGATGCATAAAATTAATAAAGTAGAGGTCCGGAATTTACAGATCGAAGATTACATCCAATTATCACAATCATTCAAGCGGGTGTATGCGGATAAGGATGTGTTTTGGACACACGAGCAAATAGAAACGCTTATCCGGATTTTTCCGGAAGGACAAGTAGTAACGGTGGTAGACGATAAGATAGTGGGATGTGCTCTTTCTATTATTGTAGACTATGATATGGTAAAGGGAGATCATACCTATGCCAAAGTAACTGGTAATGAAACTTTCTGTACGCATAATCCGGAAGGGAATATTTTGTATGGTATCGAGGTGTTTATCCATCCGGATTATCGCGGTTTGCGTCTGGCACGCCGTATGTATGAGTACCGGAAAGAATTATGCGAGAAACTGAATCTGAAAGCGATCATGTTCGGTGGTCGTATTCCTAATTATTATAAGTATGCGGATACGATGCGTCCTAAGGAATATTTGGATAAGGTGCGTTCCCGTGAGATTTATGATCCGGTATTGACATTTCAGCTTTCCAATGATTTTCATGTGCGTCGTGTCATGAAGAATTATCTTCCCAATGACGAAGAATCCAAGCATTGTGCCACTTTGTTGCAATGGGATAATATTTATTATCAGGAGCCTACGCAGGATTATGTGGATAAGAAAACCACTGTACGTGTAGGGTTAGTGCAATGGCAGATGCGCCCTTATAAAACATTGGATGATGTATTTGAGCAGGTTGAGTTTTTCGTAGATGCCGTTTCCGATTATAAGAGTGATTTTGTTCTTTTTCCGGAATATTTCAATGCGCCGTTGATGGCCAAGTTCAATCATTTGGGAGAAGCCCAGAGCATTCGTGGTTTGGCACAATATACCGAAGAGGTTCGCGACCGTTTTATCAATTTGGCTATCAGTTATAATATTAATATCATTACGGGTAGTATGCCATACGTAAAAGAGGACGGAGGGCTTTATAATGTTGGTTTTTTAGTACGGCGTGACGGCTCATACGAAATGTATGAAAAGGTACATGTCACTCCCGATGAGATAAAGAGTTGGGGCCTCTCGGGCGGTAAGATGGTGCAGACTTTTGATACGGATTGTGCTAAAATTGGTATCTTGATTTGTTATGATGTGGAATTTCCCGAGCTTTCTCGTATCATGGCCGATCAGGGAATGCAGATTCTGTTTGTTCCATTCCTCACCGATACTCAGAACGGCTATTCCCGTGTACGTGTTTGTGCTCAGGCACGGGCAATCGAGAATGAATGTTTTGTCGTTATAGCCGGTAGTGTGGGAAATTTGCCGCGTGTGCACAATATGGATATTCAGTATGCACAGTCTGGAGTGTTTACTCCGTGTGATTTCGCTTTCCCAACTGATGGCAAACGGGCCGAGGCGACTCCGAATACCGAAATGATTTTAGTTTCGGATGTTGATCTGAATCTGTTGAATGAATTGCATACGTATGGCAGTGTGCGCAATTTGCGTGACCGCAGGCATGACCTTTATGAACTGAAGATAAAGAAATAAAAAAATGTTTCATTACGGATTACTCAGGTTAACGCTGGTTTATAGATAAGTGGTTATTATTTTATATTTCCGCCTTACTTTTAAGAATAACCTGTGTTAATCAGAGTGATCCTGTAATGAACTTTGTTATTTCAAAATAAAAGAAGCTACGGGCCATTCTATAACAAATATAGTTTTTCCTTGTCTGCTTTCCTGTAAATAGAAATTGCCCCCATGTCTTTTTATAATCTGCCGGCACAGACTAAGCCCGATACCAGTTCCTTCTGTTTTTGTGGTAAAGAAAGGAACGAATATTTTTTCTTGCAATTCCATAGGGATTCCCCGTCCATTGTCAAGTAGTCTTATATAAAGTTTGTTTGTTACTTCCAGTGTTACTTCTATTTGTCCGTCTGTTTTTCCTTCCAATGATTGCATACTGTTTTTCAGCAGATTTAAAAAAACTTGAGAGAGTTGCTTCTCATCGCCCTCAATATATATATCAGAGGGGGTGCTACGCAGAATGAAATGGATATGAGCATTTTCAAAATCAGATTGTAGTAACAGACCTAGATTGTGCAATGAATTGGTCAGTGAGAATCGCTTCTTTTTCGGTTCCGGCATATACGATAAGCGTCGATATGATTCTGTGAATTCCATCAGTCTTTCGCTTTGTTCACGAATCACTCCAAGTCCTCGTATTACTTTCTCGTCCGTACCGGGGCGCAATGAAAGTGTTTGAGACAGAGAAACAATAGGAGCAATGGTATTCATAATTTCATGAGTAAGCACCCGGGTAAGTTTGTTCCATGACTCACTTTCTTTCTCGTTCAGTTCATTACTGATATCTTTGATAGCCAACAGGGTAATCGTTTCTGAATTTAGTTTCATCCGGTTCATGGATAGTGACAGTTGTTTTTTTGAGTTAGATTGTAAAAGAAAGGAATTTTCCACATTTCCATGGGTTATGAAATCTTTCAAGATCGGATATTGCTCTTCCAATTGGCGGAGGAATATGATTGACTCAACTCCCAGCAAACGTAAGGCTGCACCATTTACAAACAGAACTCTTTTTTCGGAGTTCCACGCTAGCACTCCATTTGGTACTTCTTCCAGTAAAGAGTGATAAAAGTTCTCTTGTACCCGGCTTTGCGATTTCGTTGTGGCAAGCAATTCATTGATTCGGTTTAGTGAATGGCTAAGTGCATTCATTTCTTTATCTGCCGATTGCTCGTTGAACAGTATCATGCTCTCTTTATCTTCCATCGCATCCAAGAATATTCTTATTTTGGCATTGAATTTATTCAATTGTTTTACCAAAGCTCTGATAAAAAAAAGTGAAATAATCAAGAAAAGACAGCCTAGAATAAGGGCGGTATGTGTAATAATAAGTGCGATACCAGCTCCGGCTACAGCAATTATTAATAAGATGTAGCTTAGGATAACCATATATAGATGTTTGCTGAATACCATGGTCATCAGAGCTTAAAGCGTTTTATTTTATTGTAAAGTGTCTGGCGACTGATGCCTAACTGTTCGGCTGTTGCTGTCAGATTTCCATCGTTTTGACGGATGGCTGTTTCTATGGCCTGGCGTTCTACTTCTTCCAGATTAGGAACGGTAGTGGAGAATTGTGGACTCCAGGTTTGTTTTACGAAAATGTCTTTGGAACGGATTACATCTCCTTCACATAAAATAACTGCTTTCTCGATGGTATGTTGCAATTCCCGGATATTTCCCGGCCAATGATAAGAACATAATTTCTCTAAAGCATGTTCATGCAGGAAGATTTCTTTTTTTTCGTATTTAGCAGCATAGCGCTGCATAAAATAATTAATGAACAAATGTATATCTTCCCTCCGTTCGCGTAAAGGCGGGATTTCCAGATGAATAGTATTCAGTCTGTACAATAAATCCTCACGGAAAGTCCCGGAATCCACCATATCCTGAATATTCTTGTTGGTAGCTGAAAGCAGCCGGATATCCACTGGGATTACTTTATTACTGCCGATGCGTGTAATTTTTCGGTTTTGTAATACGGTGAGCAACTTTGCCTGCATGGCTAAAGGGAGATTTCCTATTTCATCCATAAACAGGGAACTGCCGGATGCCGCTTCAAACTTTCCCGGCCGGCTCTCGTAGGCATCGGTAAAAGAACCGCGCTCATGCCCGAACAGTTCACTTTCGAATAAAGATTCACTGATTGCTCCCATATCTACCGTTACCATAGAATGTTCCTTTCGTGTGGAAAGCCGGTGTATTTCCTGTGCCAGCATTTCTTTTCCTGTTCCGTTTTCTCCGGTAATCAATATATTGGCATCTGTGCGTGCCACTTTCACTACTATCTTCATTAACTGCTGCATGGCAGGGGATGTTCCCACAATCATCGGTGATTTGTTTCTATCGGGGATTCTGTTTTTCCTTTTCTTACCGCTTCCAAAAGCATCTTTTATTTTGCGCACTAAGGTCCGGTTATCCCAAGGTTTCAACAAAAAATCAGTTGCATCATTCTTTAAAGCCTTTACTGCCAGTTCTACATCCCCGTATGCTGTAAGCATGACTACGGGTAGTGCAGGAGCTATCTCACGGATTCGTTTCAGCCAATATAACCCTTCGTTGCCGTTATTGATTCCTGCCGAGAAATTCATATCAAGAATAATCACATCTATCGGAGAGGTATTTATGATAGATATGATTTGATTCGGATGATGGGCTGTCTTTATTTCGCTGAACTCCGTTTCCAGTAATAATTCCAGTGAGGCCAATACTCCTTTATTATCATCTACTATTAAAATCGTTCCTTTTTCCATCTCATTTTTGCTTTCAGAGGCTAAAGGTATCTGCTTTTGATTGTTTCTGCAAATGAGGCGTCCAATTATTGGACGTTTTTTATTATTTTCTGTAATGCTTTTATTTATCATAACGGTGACTTGACATTGGAATGTGTCTTCAGTCCGTGTTGTCAGCGTTCCAATATCTTCCTTGGTTCGTTCTGGTTTTATAGTGTTTATAATTTGGACGTTATACCGTCTAAAATTTGGACAGCTAATTTATATTTTATTTTGTAACTGGTTGATTATTAATGTTATGTTCTTCTTGGCATATCGTTTGCTTCCTATTCTGTGTTTAAATTAAAATGCAATGAGAAATAACTTGATAATTGTGTGTTTGTTGTCCGGTCTGTCTTTGCCTGTATGTGGGCAAAGTACACTGGACGATTGCATACGTTATGCTTGGAAACATAATCCTGGTTTCAAGAATGTCCAAATAGACGTAAAGGAAGCACGAACAGACTATGTGGCTGCTATGGGTAAATTTCTTCCTTATGTTTCAGTACAGGCGGAAGTGGGCAGGCATATCGGACGTTCTGTCGATCCGGATACTAATGGATATACAGCCGATTCATATAATCAAGGAACTATAGGAATGGATATAACTCTTTCTTTATTCGAAGGATTTGCCCGGATCAATCGTTTGCGATATACGCATTGGACTAAAAAAGAGAAGGAGTGGGATCATCTGGCAAAGAAAAATGATTTGGCTTATCGGGTAGCTGAGGCTTATTATAAAGCGGTATTGGATAAAAAGCTTTCAGAACTGGCAGCTGAACAGCTTCGTTTGGGAGAACGTTATCTGAAACAGACGGAAGCTTTTGTAGAACTAGGGTTGAAATCGCTTTCGGACTTGCAGGAAGTAAAAGCGCGTCATCAAGGAGATGTGTTCAGAGAGCGTATGTATGAAAAAAATCGTCAGATGTCCTTTCTTTATTTAAAGGAAATACTGGGTATGAAAGAGGGCGATATTTTGTCTGTTTCTTTATCAGTCAGTGAGGATACGCTCTTGTTAATGCCTCAAGTAGAGGTAGAAGAAGTCTATTTACGGTCCGTACACGTACTGCCGGATTATAAACGGATGGAAATGTGGGAACGCGCTGCCCGTAAGGAGTATGCTGTGACCCTTGGACAGTTCAGCCCGACTATCTTCGCCCGTTTCTCATGGGGATCTGATTTTTATAATTCCTTGTTCTCGTTACATCAATTGCGTGACCATTGGAATAAATATATAGGAGTAGGTATTTCATTCCCTATTCTTAGCGGATTAGATCGGAATGCCGGAATAAGGAAGAAGAAATTAAACTTGCAACGGGTGCGGAACAGCATAGAGGAAGAGAAGTTACATTTACGTAATGAAACGGAACGAATTGTACTTTCATTACATTTGGGATGGGAAGAGCATCGACAGGCTTCCCTGCAGGTAAAAGCAGAAACGCAAGTGCTGAAAGAAACGGAACGGAAGTGGGAGGAAGGGCTTGTTTCCGTGTTTCAGTTGATGGAAGCACGAAATCGCCTGCTTGTCGCTAAAGCGGAAAAAATAAGAGTGCGTTTGCAGTACGAACTGACATCGCGACTAACTATGTATTATCGGACAGGAAGTTTTATTAACCATTAAAAAATATGGACACACTAATTGAACGTAAAAAGCGTTTCACTCCCAGGCGGATTTATGGAGGTGCGGGAGTATTATTCATATTGGTATTCGTTTTTTATTTTATTTTTCGTGATACCGGTTCTTCCATGACCATTGACAAGAGCCGTATCACTATCGCTACAGTTACAGAAAATGAGTTTAATGATTATGTCCGTGTAATTGGACAAGTACTTCCCAGCCGCATGATTTACCTCGATGCTATAGAAGGCGGAAGAGTGGAGGAACGCCTTCATGAAGAAGGAGCGATGGTAAAGAAAGGGGATGTGATTCTGCGCCTGAGTAATCCTCTGCTGAATATCGGTATCATGCAAAGTGAAGCAGATCTGGCCTATCAGGAAAATGAGTTGCGTAATACTCGTATAAGTATGGAGCAGGAACGGTTGAGTCTGAAGCAGGATCGTATCGGTATTCAGAAAGAATTCATTATAAAGAAACGTCGTTACGGACAATACAAGCGGCTGATGGAGGGGCAATTGATAGCGAGGGAGGACTATCTCCAAGCTACGGAGGAATATGAAGCGGTAAAAGAACAATTGTCGGTATTGGATGAGCGGATCCGTCAAGATAGTTTGTTTCGTTTGACTCAGATAAGCAGTTTGGACGAGAATATAATGAATATGAAACGAAGTTTGGCATTGGTACGAGAACGTCTTGAAAACCTGAAAGTGAAAGCTCCTATAGACGGGCAAGTGGGTAATCTTGAAGCACAAATCGGGCAATCCATTTCTGCCGGGGAACATATCGGTCAGATTATTACTGCTGATCTGAAGGTACAGGCATTAATTGATGAGCATTATGTGGAGCGTGTCGTCCAAGAGCTTCCCGCTGACTTTACCCGTGATGGAGAAAATTATAAGTTGGAAGTAACCAAAGTGTATCCTGAAGTGAAAGACGGGCAGTTTCGTACAGATTTCCGTTTCACGACAGGGCGTCCCGAAAACATTCGGGCGGGACAAACTTATCATATCAATCTTCAGTTGGGGGATCCTGTCAAAGCTGTTCTGATTCCTCGGGGAGGTTTTTTTCAAATTACCGGAGGACGATGGATATATGTTGTGGATGAAAGTGGTAAATTTGCCGTCAGACGTCCTATCAAGATTGGCAGGCAGAATCCTCAGTTTTATGAAGTGACTGACGGGCTGGCTTCCGGTGAGAAAGTTATTATTTCCGGTTACGAGCTGTTTGGAGATAATGAGAAACTGATTTTAAACGAATAAAAAACACACGTAAGAATGATTAAAGTAGAAAACCTCTCTATGTTGTTCAGCACCGAGGAAGTGCAGACCAAAGCATTGAATGAAGTAACTTTCGAAATTGAAAAGGGAGAATTTGTCGCTATCATGGGGCCGTCCGGTTGTGGAAAATCTACCTTGTTGAATATACTTGGAACATTAGATACCCCTACTTCGGGCTCCTATCTCTTTGAAGGAAAGCGAGTGGATAAAATGAATGAAAACCAACTGACCGCTCTCCGAAAAGGAAATATCGGTTTCATCTTCCAAAGCTTTAATTTGATTGATGAACTGACTGTATATGAGAATGTTGAACTCCCATTGGTGTATCTTAATATAAAGCCGACAGAACGTAACAGGCAGGTAAAAGAAGTGCTTGAAAAAGTGAATATGCTGCATCGCGCCAATCATCTGCCACAACAGTTATCAGGTGGACAGCAGCAACGTGTGGCCATAGCCCGTGCCGTAGTTACCAATGCCAGGCTTTTGCTGGCGGATGAGCCGACAGGTAATTTGGACTCTACCAATGGGGTGGAGGTTATGGAACTGCTTAGTACACTGAACAAACAGGGGACCACCATCATCATTGTTACCCATTCACAGCGTGATGCTGCTTATGCACATCGTATAATCCGTTTGCTGGATGGTAAAATTATTGCCGAGAATCGTAACCGCCCTATGGAATCTGACAGCAAAATTGAAATTTTATGATTATACAAAATTATTGGAATAGCGTTTGGCGTAATCTGATGAAGAGGAAAGGTTTCAGCTTCATCAATATCTTTGGCTTGGCTGTAGGCATGGCATCAGCTTTATTGATATTTACTTACGTTGCTTTTGAATTTAGTTTTGACAAAATGCATAGTAAGAGTGAACGGATTTATCGTGTGCAAAGTACTTTTCATGAGGGGGAAGTTCTGACGGATGATTGGGCGACCAGTTCATTCGGATATGGTTCGGCCATGCAGGAAAATCTGGCGGGAATTGAGGATTATACTCGTGTAGGATGTATTATCCAACCGGAGCAATTGGTAAAATATGGCGAATTATGTCTGCGCGAGAATGGGATAGCATACGCTGATCCTGGCTTTTTCCGTTTGTTTGATTTTGAATTGTTGAAAGGTGACCGCGCTTCTTGTCTTTCCATGCCATGTCAGGTAGTGATTACGGAACGGATTGCCCGCAAATATTTCAGAGATGAAGACCCTGTCGGGAAGATACTTATTTTTAACAGCAATATGGGGAAGGTGTCTTGTGAGGTAACTGGAGTCATGAAAGAAATGCCTTCTAATTCGCATATACATTATAATTTTCTTTTATCATATGCCACCTTACCTAAATGGGTACAGGAATATTGGTACAAACATGAAGCCTATACATATGTATTGCTGGATTCGCCCGAGCGCAAAGAAGAGATAGAACGTGCTTTTCCTCAATTGGCCGAGAAGTATAAAACTGAAGAGGCATTGAAAAACAAGACTTGGGGGGTGCGGTTGGAGCCATTGGAGAAGATTCATCTCAATCCTCAATTAGGTTATGAGGCCGAGTTGAAAGGGAACCATTCGGCCATCATCGCATTGATTTTCGGAGCTATTGCTATTTTGATTATTGCTTGGATCAATTATATAAATCTGACAGTTGCCCGTTCTATGGAGCGTGCCAAAGAGGTAGGAGTGCGCAGGGTAGTGGGAGCTTTCCCGAAACAGCTTGTTGGTCAGTTTCTATTTGAAGCATTTGTAATGAATTTGATCGCTTTTATCATTGCGTTAGGATTGATCGAACTATTACTTCCTTCCTTCAATCAGTTGGTAGGACGTACTATTACTTTCTCTGTATGGTTTACGGAATATTGGGGGGGCGGGGTTCTATTGCTTTTTATAGTCGGTATTTATATTTCCGGTTACTATCCTGCCCGCGCATTGTTGCGTAAGAAGCCGATTGTTTTACTGAAAGGTAAATTCCAAAATAGCCGTTCCGGAGAAAATACACGTAAAATATTGGTCATAGTGCAATATACGGCATCCATGATATTGCTTTGTAGTACATTAATTGTGTTTGCACAACTCAGCTATATGCGTCGGCAGTCTTTGGGAGTAAAGACCGACCAGATTCTGGTAATCAAGTTTCCCGGACCTACTGAGGGTATGAAAACAAAGATGGAGTCTATGCGGAGAGCTATCAAGAAATTGCCATTGGCGTCGAAAGTAACTTGTTCCGGGGCGGTACCGGGTGAAGAGGTGGCCATGTTCCTGTCCAATCATCGGGCACATGATGCGTTGAAGCAAAACCGGTTGTACGAGATGCTGAGTTGTGACCCTGATTATATAGATGCATACGGACTGGAGGTGGTAGCCGGACGGGGTTTTTCCGAGGAATATGGGGACGATGTGAATAAATTGGTTATCAACGAAACGGCTGCCCGTATGTTAGGATATGTGGATAATGATGATGCCATTGGTGAGGAAATAGCTGTTGAAACGCTAGGAGAGCCCATGCAGGTAATCGGGGTAGTGAAGGATTATCATCAGCAAGCGTTGAATAAAGGTTATACAGGGGTAATGCTTTTCCATAAAGATAAGATTGACTGGATTCCTCAGCGTTATATTTCGGTTGTGATGAAACCGGGTGATCCTTCGGAATTAGTATCACAGATAGGAGAAATATGGAATAATTACTTTGCGGATTCCAGTTTTGATTATTTCTTCCTCGACCAGTTCTATGACCGGCAGTACCGTCAGGATGAGGCTTTCGGCGTATTGATGGGAGGTTTTACCGGATTGGCTATTTTTATCTCCTGCTTAGGTTTATGGGTGTTGGTTATGTTCTCTTGTGCCGTCCGTACCAAGGAGATGGGTATCCGGAAAGTATTGGGGGCATCTCGTTGGAATCTGTTTTATCAGTTGGGTAAAGGTTTCTTTATTCCTATTATTATCGCTATTCTGATTGCGTTGCCTGTGGCATGGGGCAGCATGAATGCATGGTTGGCTCATTATCCGTTCCGAACAGAATTGAAAGTGTGGTTCTTTCTGCTTCCTGTGGTCTTGATGTTGTTGATTTCTTTTCTGACTGTAGCAGGACAAACCATAAAGGTTGTTTATAGTAAACCCGCTCGGTCATTGAAATATGAATAATGGAATATAAGATATCCGTGGTTAGTAATTCATTTACAAGGAATATCATTTAAAACCAATATAAATTATCGTACCAGTTCATTATGGCAGATCAATACTGATAAACTTTGAAAACCTTTTGAATTTTTCTACAAAACTAATTTTGCGTCTAAAATTATTTTATTAATTTTACAGCGTTTTTAAGGAGAGTCTAACTCTCTATAGTTACAAATGAGCGATGAGAAAGGGTGCCTTGGTGGCATCCTTTCTCTTTTGTAGTGTGTTTTTGTATAATTTATATTGTATTTTACTTATGTCACGATTATGTGAAATCACGATACATCTTTTGTATTTCCGTTTCTTTTACTTTTATCAGACTTAATCGTTTTTCTTGCATTAAAAAACAATTGGACCTCCCTTTGCTATATATTTAACACTCTTTTAATCTCATTTTGTTGAACAATCTACGCGATTCAAATGTTAATATAATGTGTTTTTCATAGTAATAGATTTAAGATTAATAGTTAGTATTTGCTTGTGAAAGTCAGTACACTTACGGATAAAAGCGTTTATCCGAAAAGAAAAGAGAGGCGACCGGAAACGGAAGCCTCTTTCTTTTTGAGCATTTTTAGTTCACCATAATTATTGTGAGAGGAAAATTGATTCTGATTGTATAAATAATATAATGTGTTGAAAATAAGATTTTTCCCTTTTTAAGCCTTTAATAAAAAATGGAGTTCTCTTAGTAAGAGAACCCCATTTTGCTGCAAAGATAGCTATAATTCCTTAATACAGAAAATTCCGCATTAAAAAAGTATTCCAAAGTATGCTTATAAATGACAATTGTTTGCAAAAATAATATGAAAGGTTATAACTATAGGACACTCTATCAGGCATTTAAGTAAACTTGGGGTTCTCTTACTAAGAGAACCCCAACAAAAAAACGAAAATTGATGGCTTATTCGAGCCTCATTTTTTAGAAGAATAATTTAATTATGATGTTTTGATGGAAATAAAAAGTCCTATGGAGCTTGCAACCGAAGCACTCTCTTATAATAATCAAAACATAGCGAGCGAAGCGCCTAAGTTACTGCTCTGCAGTTCAATCGCTTCCGGCTCAGACCTGGGGTCAAATGAAGGAGTCACGCCATTGGCGGGAATAGGAAAGGAATACCCGGAACTCAGTTGGTACTATCTGTATCTGTCTAATAAAGAGCTGAAACGCTATATCAGTGTATTCAGCGGTAGGAAAGCTGTCCGGTTCCGTACTCTATCGGGGAGTGTAGAGGAGGAATTTTTCTGTTTCAAAGTGTTTTCCTATACAGCTGCCGATCATAGGAAACGTTTTGAGCAATGTGCTTATACCAAGGAGGAATATACTGCCCGCCGTGACTCAGCCCGGGTGGTGAAAGAGGCTTTTGCTACCGGTTCCACCCAAAAATTGAATACTTTGACGGACGAGAAGGAAATTGCAGGTAATGGCTGGCTGTTTGTCTGTGCTCCCTTGGATCAGTTGGAGCGTATTCTGTCTGCCATGCTTCCCCGCCAGTATCTGGTGACGGACTATAACACGCATCGTGCGGCTGTCATCCCTCAAAGCCAGATGGAGGAATTTATCTATTTGTACGAATCCATGCCTTACAATATCGAGTTGATGAACCGTCCTTTGGAGGATTATCTTCAGAAGAAACAACGCATCCGGATTACCGGTGGCGTTTTCCGAGGGAAGGAGGGGTGTATTATGCGTTTGCATCGCAATACCCGGTTGGTGTTTGCTTTTGGGAATATGACGGTGGCTGTGAGTTATCTTCACGCTTTTCCGTTTGAGAAAGTGGACTAGGATACATATTATATTCCCTATTTAACTGAATGACAATAATATGTCCAATTCCTTAAAACAAGTAGCGACCAAGGGGGTTCTCTGGAGTTCGATAGAACGCTTTTCTGTGCAAGGTATTCAGTTTGTGATCATGATTATCATGGCCAGACTGCTAACTCCGGAGGATTACGGCCTTGTCGGAATGCTGACCATATTCTTGGCTGTTTCCCAATCATTGATAGACAGTGGATTTTCCCAGGCCTTGATACGTAAACAAAACCGGACAGAAGTAGATAATTCTACTGTGTTTTATTTCAATATAGCTGTCGGTCTTGCGCTTTATCTGTTATTCTATATTTCCGCGCCTTGGGTGGCGGATTTTTATGGACTTCCCGAACTTTCTTTAGTGATGAGAGTGGTATGCCTGGGTATAATCTTTAACTCACTGGCTGTAGTCCAGCGTGCACTACTGACAGTCAGGATAGATTTCAAGACCCAGGCAAAGGCATCATTGATTGCTGCTGTTATCTCCGGTATGGCAGGTATCATATTGGCTTATACAGGATTTGGCGTATGGGCATTGGTATGCCAGCAACTGGTCAATCTGGGGATAAACACCTTGTTATTATGGATCTTTTCAAAATGGAAGCCCATGAGAACCTATTCCTGGAAATCTTTCAGGGAATTGTTCTCCTTTGGCTCCAAACTGTTGGCGTCCGGTCTGCTGGATACCACTTACAACAATATTTATCCCATTGTCATAGGCAAGGTCTTTTCCGCCGGTGATTTGGGACATTATACACGGGCCCAACAATTCTCTGTTTTCCCCTCTTCCAATATTACAGGGATACTGCAACGTGTGACTTATCCCGTGCTTTGCAGCATACAAAATGATATTGACAGATTACGGGGAGTGTATCGTAAATTTCTCAAGTTGTCCGCTTATGTGGTCTTTCCTCTTATGACAGGACTTGCAGCGGTTTCCTTTCCGTTTATCCGAATTGTGTTGGGTGAGAAATGGATATTCTGTGCGGTTCTGCTTCAAATCATCTGTTTCTCGATGATGTGGTATCCCATTCATGCCATCAATCTGAACCTGTTACA
>ERZ779660.1032-NODE-1032-length-15216-cov-2.271486_pt1 | contig 15216 bp, 13 predicted proteins | sample MGYA00511906_ERZ779660 | MGnify/ENA primary metagenome ERZ779660 (study PRJEB29588, sample SAMEA2156906) | human gut metagenome | biome: human gut; feature: human-associated habitat; material: faeces | place: Denmark | collected 2008/2010 ... | reverse complement strand
GGCAGCAATCTATCCCAGGGACAGAGACAGCTGATTTCGATTGCGCGTGCTGCAGTTGCAGATCCGCCGGTTATGATTATGGACGAGGCGACATCTTCGATCGATACCAGAACAGAGGCGATTGTGCAGAAAGGTATGGATGCGCTGATGCACGGACGAACCGTATTCGTTATCGCACACAGACTGTCCACAGTTCGGAATTCCGATGTGATCATGGTTCTCGAGCAAGGACGGATTATCGAGCGCGGCAGCCATGATGAGCTGATCGCGCAGAAAGGAAAGTATTATCAGCTTTATACCGGCGCATTCGAGCTGGAATAAAGTGTAGTATGAGACTGCGCAGCTTCTTTTGCGCATGAAATAGCGCTCCCTTTGTAGCTGTCTGTAAACAGATTTTTATGCGAGCATAAAATCTGTTCGCAGACAGCTACAAGTGAATTGGGAAAACAAAAAGGCACTGGAATACCAGTGCCTTAAACAATAGAATACTCGCAGAGCGTGCATTCTATTGTCATGAATTAAAATTCCTATAAAGAAAAGCCGGAAAAGGGACTCGAACCCTCGACCTACTGATTACGAATCAGTTGCGCTACCAACTGCGCTATTCCGGCAGAACTCCAACAATAGATATTATACTGATATTTCATCGGTTTGGCAAGTCTTTTTTGAAAAAAGTTTCGTCTTGACAGCATTTCTGATTTGTGGATAATGTAAGGAAGAGTAAAAAAGTAAATAAACTCGCAAATGAAAGGCCGGTTACGCGGCAGAATGGGAGGAAGCATGACAGCTTATAAAGACAGAAGCAAAGAAGAGTTACTGCAGGAAAAGAGTCAGCTGGAGGCTCAGTATAAGGAGTTCCAGGGTAAAGGACTGAAACTGGATATGTCCCGCGGTAAACCGAGCGCAGCGCAGCTGGATCTTTCCATGGGTATGATGGATGTACTGGACAGCTTTACAGATCTGAAGTGTGAGGCAGGAATTGATTGCCGTAACTATGGTGTTATGGATGGCATCCCGGAAGCAAAGCGTCTGTTGGGAGAACTGATCGAAGTGCCTGCAGATAATATCATTATCTACGGCAACTCCAGCCTGAATGTAATGTTCGATGTAGTGAGCCATGCCTTCACCCACGGTATTATGGGGATGACTCCCTGGCATAAGTTAGACAAGGTAAAATTCCTCTGCCCGGTTCCAGGCTATGACCGTCATTTTGCGATTACAGAATATTTTGGCGTAGAGATGATCAATGTTCCGATGACTCCCCAGGGCCCGGATATGGATCTGGTGGAAAAGCTGGTCAGCGAGGATGAAGCCATCAAGGGTATCTGGTGCGTACCGAAGTATTCCAACCCGCAGGGCTACACCTACTCTGACGAAACTGTCCGCAGATTCGCTGCCTTAAAGCCTGCGGCAAAGGATTTCCGTATTTTCTGGGACAATGCTTACAACGTACATCATCTGTATGACGAGCCTCAGGATGTTATCCTGGAGCTGCTTTCCGAGTGTGAAAAGGCTGGCAACCCGGATATGGTTTATAAATTCAGCTCCACCAGTAAAATCAGCTTCCCCGGTTCCGGCGTCGCTGCAATTTCTGCTTCCAAGGCAAACCTGGATGATTTAAGAACACATCTGACGATTCAGACGATCGGTCACGATAAGTTAAATCAGCTGCGTCATGTGCGTTACTTTAAAGATATCCACGGCATCGAGACGCAGATGAAAAAGCATGCAGAGATTCTGCGTCCCAAATTTGAAGCAGTGCTGGAAATCCTCGACAGAGAGCTGGGGGATCTGGAGATCGGTACCTGGACAAAGCCCCACGGCGGCTACTTTATTTCCTTTGAATCTCTGGACGGCTGTGCAAAGGCGATCGTTGCAAAAGCAAAGGAAGCCGGAGTTGTCATGACCGGTGCCGGGGCAACCTACCCTTATAAGAAGGATCCTCATGACTCCAACATCCGTATCGCCCCTTCCTTCCCTCCGATCGACGAGCTGGTTCAGGCAACGGAGCTGTTTGTTCTGTGCGTAAAGCTGGTAAGTGTAGACAAGCTTCTGGAAAACATGTAAAATAACACAATAGAATGCACGGTGCATGAGGCTTCTATTGCCATGAATAATGATGCGCGCCTGAGATTGTAGCAGCTGGGCGCGCATTTTTATCATATAGGAAACTTTGTTTCTATACGATTAAAACGCTTCGTGAGCATTCTATTGTCATGAACCAGAGAATATGCCAAGGCATATTCTTTTTGTAGGGGGATCAGGATGTCACAGGAGGAACAGACAATAAAGCTGGATCAGCGGGATGTGCTGGACGCAGCGATGACAGCAGGGCATATTTTGCTGGAAAACGGCGCGGAAATATTTCGTGTGGAAGAGACGATCGACCGGATCTGTCATCATTTCGGCGTACAGTCAGAAAACGCCTTTGTACTCAGTAACGGCATTTTTCTGACGTCCGGAGATGAGCATGAAAAACGCTTTGCCCGGGTGGAGCATATTCCAGTTCGCGGTGCACAGCTTCATCGGGTTGCGGCGGTCAATCAGCTCTCACGGGAAATAGAAGAGGGAAAATATACACTGCCGGAAATCCGGGAAAAGCTGGAACAGATCCGAAATGCGCCGGGCGCTTCCAAAAGGGCGCTGGTGCTGATGTCCGGTCTTGGCAGCGGCTGTTTTTGTCTGATGTTCGGCGGAATGTGGCAGGACTGTGTCGCAGCCTTTGTGATCGGGTGTCTGCTGTATCTGTATTTGCTTTGGTTAAACGGCAGATGCTCTAAAATTGTGGAAAATATCGGCGGCGGAATCATTATTACGGTGTGTAGTCTTTTGTTTATCCATATGCCGTTTGGAATGGATATGAGCCATATGATCAGCGGTTCCATCATGCCTCTCGTGCCGGGACTCGCATTTACGAACGGAATCCGGGACATCGCGGACGGCGATTACATTTCCGGGACCGTCCGCATGATCGACGCGGTGCTTGTTTTTTTGTCTGTGGCGGCAGGCGTCGGCTGTGTGCTGAGCATTTATCATCATCTGACGGGAGGTGTCATGCTGTGACGGATTTGCTTCAGATTCTTGCGGCTGGAATCGGCACGGTTGCGTTCGGTGCGTTATTTGGCGTGCCTTCCAAATATTATCCCTACTGCGGTCTGATCGGAGCGTCCGGCTGGGCGGTCTATGTTTTTTTGTGGATGCGGACGGGCTTTTGGTCGGAAGCGGTCGTTGTCTTTTTGGCGACAGTGCTGGTTATTCTGATGTCCCGTTTTTTTGCCGTGCGGGAGCGTTGCCCGGTGACGATTTTTTTAATCTGCGGCATTTTACCGCTCGTGCCGGGAGCCGGAATATACTGGACGTGCTATTACCTGGTGACGGGACAGCTGGACGAAGCTTCTACCCGCGGATTTTCTGCCCTTAAGGCGGCGGTTGCGATTGTGCTTGGAATTGTGTTCGTATTTGAAATTCCGCAGCGTTTCTTCAAGGGAAAGGCGGTCAGAAAAAATGACAAACTGTGAAGCGTGCGCTTATTACAGCTATGATGAGGATTATGAATGTTATATCTGCGAAATGGATCTGGACGAGGACGAGATGCTGAAATTTTTGAGCAGCACGTTTGATGCCTGTCCCTATTACCGTTCCGGGGATGAATACAGCGTTGTGCGGCACCAGATGTGACGGCGCATGGGAAATATCGTTTTTTAAATCTGGACGTCACTCACTTTCATTAAATTTTTATATCCCAATTATAATCAATTTATAAAATTGGAGAATCCGCTTGACGGGTTCTCTTTTTTCGTGCTATCATCCAGACACATACAGAGCAGGAGCTCGGAAAGTTCGCCCCATGCAGAAATAGCAGGAGGCAATATCCTTTCGGAACGAAAACGTTCCATTTCTTTTGCAGATAGCCGATTGGGTCTGCAGTCTTTTTCAAACAATAGAAGATCCCCGGACGGGATGCTATTGTTTTCAGAAATTGATTTTCGTTTTTCAACGACAGTTTCCAGAGTTAAAAAATCAAGCAGACAGTCAGATTTTGCTGTCAGACAGGAGGTTTATGCAAAAGCAGACACTCCTTGGACGCGCAAACCGGGTGAGGGACAAGCCTGAATTCTACCCTGTTGGTTCACGTCATTTCGTCCGGCTGTTTTCGACGTATCCTTCCGATACATCCGTCGGACGTCGTCTTGTGGGAGGAGAAAAATCCCATGCAATCAAACAATTCTAAAAAGACCTTTCGCCCTGAAACAGAGGAAAAAGGCAGAAAAAGAAATTCCCAGAAAAAACAGGCAGCTGCAGCGGGCGTTGCGATGACGGCGATTGCCGTGATTTTACTCGGTGCAGGAATCGGCTATTCCGTGCAGAGGGCGGGAAAGACCGAGAGCATTTCCCTGGAGGAAATGCAGAACAGTGTGAGCAGCGCACTGAAAGGAGAGATGGAATCGGCGGCAACGAGTCTGGAACAGTTAAACCAGAATATTGCCGACAATCAGAAAAAGCTTGACGAGGTCAATGCACAGCTTGCGCAGCGCGAGGAAAGTCTGCTGCAGGTAGAAACGATTCAGCACAGGCTGGAAGAAAATGCGTCTGGGATGACCGGAAAAGTGACCGATCTGGAGAAAACGACCCATACGAAGGTAAATGAAATCCGGACGGATATGGAGAGTATCCATACAGATGTCACAAAGACGTTGGAAGAAATTTCCAGAATCATGCAGGAAATGGATGCCCAGAAAAAACAGGACAATACCGATCACAAAGAATCCATAACGGAGATCAACAGAATCAACGAGTCGGTGCAGTCTGTCAATCAGACTGTGTCCAAGCTGGAGGAACGCCTGAACACTTCTTATGAGAACCTGAAAAATCTGGTGCAGGAAGTCCGCACAACAGAGGAGAAGAACCGGGAACTCTGGACGCAGGAACAGACCCAGCTGACCGAGCAACAAAAGCAGCTGTTAAAAGAGGTTGAGGAAAGCAGACAGGAAACAATCAGAAGTCTGGCTTTAGTTGAGAGCAATTTAAAAAATATGCTGGAATCCGATATGGTGCAGATTACAGCTGCCTTTGGTTCGCTGACAGCAGAGCTGCAGACGAGAGTGCAGGAGCTTTCCGCCCTTCTGGAAAACAGAATGAACCGGGTTGACCAGAATTTAAGCGGACTGGACAAAAACGTGACCGGGCTCGGCAACAATATTTCCGGTTTAAGCGAGAATGTGAACGGCCTGAATGAGAACGTTGACGGCGTTGGCAAAAATGTGGAAAGCTTGTTTACGAGAATCGGTGAGCTGGACAACGGGATGCAGACGAACCTGACGACGCTGCAGCAGACATTTGCCAAGCAGTTCGGAGATCTGAATGTATCTGCCGGACAGAATACGGAAGAGTTGAAATCCTATCTGGAGGAGTTAAACAACGGCCTGAAACAGGATATGAATCAGGTTTTTACATCTGTGAGTAATGGTAAGAAAAAGCTGGCGTCCGCATTGCTCACAAAAGGAGTTTCCACAAACGAGGACGCAACATTTGCCCAGCTGGCGGAAGCAATTTTAAACATTGATCAGAAGCTCGTCATTGGCGTGGAAGAGATTCCGGGTACGATCCGTTATCAGTATCATTATCATGTGGATGCTTCCGGCAACCAGCCGCACACGGAAAAGAGCGATACGGCAGGGGGCTGCTATACCGGGACACATGGCCATGTGCATAGCGTGGAGGATGGCTGTTACAAAGAAGAATCCTACCATGTTCACCGGGATGACTGCTCTGGCTATCCGGTCTGGGTGGACTGGGCTCCTGGCGTGGAACCTTACTGGGGGTTTATTTATACCTGCGGGGAGCCTGCAAATGCGACCAGAAGGGTGCTGATCTGCAGCAAGCAGGCGGGTTCAACCGATTACTATGTACCGTCCTGTGGTCTGGCAGATGGACAGATCATCGGAGCAGAAATTGTGTACGATCAGGCGCATGTGCAGGTAAAAGCACAGGAGGAACAGCAGTGCAGAGATGAGCTTGTGAGACTTGCCCTTTCGATGCAGCCTGCCCTTGGAAGCAATACATCTGAAACAGAACAGATCGGAACGGACGCAGACAACATCCCGCCAGCACCGGAGCAGATTGCAGCCGAGGCGGAGCGGAAACGTCAGGAGGAAGCTGCGGCAGAAGCAGAGCGGCGCCAGGAAAGTGTAGGAGAAGTAAAGACAGAAGCAGACCGGCGTCAGGAAAGCGAGGGCGAAGCTGCGGCAGAAGCAGACCGGTGCCAGGAAGCCGGAGGTGCACCGAAGTCAGACAGCAGCACAGACAATGTGGGCACATCCAAAGGGGCAGACGTAGACCGGCGGGAGGAGAGTGCAGACACACCGAAGTCAGACGGCAGCACAGAAAATGTGAATACAACCGCCACGTCCGCTACAGACAGCCAGAAAATATCTGAGGCATCCGAAATTTGATAAAAGAATTGCATAATGACTCTCTTTCTGCTAAAGTAAAGTTTAAACCAAAGTAAAGGGAGATCATAATATCATGGGAAGTAATGGAGTCATGCTGCTGATTATTATTATCTGTGTCATCCTGTCCGGATATTTTTCAGCAACAGAGACGGCTTTTTCAGCAATCAACAGAGTCAGAATCCGCAATCAGGCAGAAAAGGGAAACAAGAGGGCAGCACTGGTGCTGCAGCTCTCTGACAACTACGACAGCCTGTTGTCGACGATTCTGATCGGTAACAATATTGTCAATATCGGATGTTCTTCTCTGGCGACAATTTTATTTGTAAAGCTTCTTGGAGAAGAGATGGGCGCGGGAATTTCCACGCTGGTGATCACCGTTGTGGTATTGATTTTCGGTGAAATTTCGCCAAAGAGCATCGCAAAGGAATCCCCGGAAAAATTCGCTATGTTTTCCGCACCGATGATCAATGGGCTTCGGATTGTCCTGACGCCGATTAACTGGATGTTCGGGCAGTGGAAGAAGCTGTTGTCCTGTCTGTTTAAAACGTCCGGCAGTCAGGGTATTACATCGGAAGAACTGTTTACGATCGTAGAGGAAGCGCAGGAAGAGGGAAGCATTGATAAAGAAGAAGGAAGTCTTCTGCGCAGCGCATTGAGCTTTGACGATCTGGAGGCGGGAGATATTCTGACCCCACGGATCGATATGGAAGGAATCCCTGTGGAAAGTACCCAGGAGGAAGCTGCAGAAGTATTTGCAAATACCGGCTATTCCAGACTTCCGGTTTATGAAGAAACATTGGATCATATCGTCGGCATTTTGTACCATAAGGATTTTTATAATCGGGTTTACGGGACAGATACGAGCATCCGGGAAGTGATGCGTCCGGCACTGTTTACGACAGCAAACCAGAAGATCGATGAGCTGATGCAGGAGCTTCAGAAAAAGAAACTGCATATCGCGATCGTATTGGATGAATTCGGCGGGACGGTTGGCCTGATCACGCTGGAGGATATCCTCGAAGAGCTGGTGGGCGAAATCTGGGACGAACACGACGAGGTCGTTCAGGAGATCGTGCAGATTTCTGAGCGCGAATATAAGTTCAGCGGACGGGCGAGCGTGAAGAAGCTTTTCGACCTGATGGATGAGGAGGATGAATCCGAGGCGGCGACCGTAGGCGGCTGGGTTATGGAACAGTTAAAGAAAATCCCTGCGGTTGGGGATAACTTTGACTATAAAGGTACCCATGTGGAAGTAACTGAGATGGAAGAAAAGCGAGTATTATCCGTGCACGTCATCCTGCCGGAAGAGGAGAAAACGGAGTAAACACGCGCTTCCTACAAAAAGAGACTTCCTGAAGGAGATTTTCTGACAGGGAGCGCTGTGCGCGGCAAAAAGAAGACAACAGGCATCCAGAGCGCTGTTTGAAGCAGCGAACTTCCGGATGCCTGTTTTAACTTATAGAAAAACACTTTGCACAGTCCTACACTTTTTTCTTATAACAGTGCTCTGCAAACTGCAGCAGCTGATAAAGCCCCATCGCAATGATACACAAAAGCAGGATGGATGTAATGAGCATATCCAGCTGCAGTACCTGGCTTCCGTAGATGATCAGATAGCCGAGCCCGCGTCTGGCAGCGAGAAATTCGCCGATCACGACGCCGACTAACGAAAGCCCGATATTGACTTTCATATTGCTTAAAATGACCGGAATGGAAGCGGGCAGGACAACCTTGAAAAAGCAGTCCCGTCTGGTGCCGCCGAGCGTTCGGATCAGGAGAAGCTTTTTGGGATCTGCCTGCAAAAATCCGGTATAAAGGTTGATGATTGCACCGAAGATGGCGACGGAAATGCCGGCGGCGATGATCGTATCCATGCCGGTGCCGAGCCAGACGATCAAAAGAGGGGCGAGCGCGGATTTCGGGAGACTGTTTAAAACGACGAGAAACGGCTCCAAAATTTCAGACAACCGGCGGCTGTACCATAAAAGCGTGGCGGCAGAAAGGCTTACGAGGGCGACGAGAAAAAAACTGATGACCGTTTCAGTCAACGTGATACCGATATGGGTAAACAGGGAACGCTCTAAGACCATGCGGACAAAGCAGGCGACGACACGGGAAGGACTGGAGAAAAAGAAGCTGTCGATGATATGGAAGTCTGCGAACAACTCCCAGACTGTCAGGAAAAGAAGCAGCATAAAAATCCGGGCAAAGTGGACGAAATGATGATGTCGTCTGTGGGCAAGCAGGAAAAGCTGCTGATCGGACAGTGTTTGGTCAGTTGTTTTCATTGGACAGTTCCTCCCAGATCTGATTAAAAAGCTGTCCGTATTCCGGCGCGCGCCGTGCGGCAAGCGGCGAATGGTCTGCGGCAGTCAGGTGAATGGGAAATTCTGCTTTGACACGGGCGGGGCGGGCAGACAGGATGAGAACGCGATCGGCGAGGCTGATAGCTTCTGCAAGATCGTGGGTGATGAGGATGACGGATTTTTCTGCCTTACGGATCATGGCAGCAATATCGGCGGAAACGGTCAGCCGGGTCTGGTAATCCAGCGCGGAAAATGGCTCATCGAGCAACAGGATATCGGGCTCGAGCGCCATCGTGCGGATGAGGGCAGCCCGTTGGCGCATGCCGCCGGAAAGCTGAGACGGCTTTTTATGCTGAAATTCCAGAAGCCCGTAGTCGGAGAGCATCCTGCGAACGCGTTCCAGGTTCCTGGCTGTATCCTTGTGGGCGATTTCCAGTCCGAGCGTAACATTTTGCCAGACGTTTCGCCATTCAAATAAAAGATCGTGCTGCAGCATGTAGCCGATGCCGGGCTGATGACCATTTTCCCCATAAAACGTGATGCCGCCGCTGCCCGGGGTGAGCAAGCCGGCGATCAGGGACAAAATCGTGGATTTGCCGCAGCCGCTGGGACCGACAATCGCCAGAAATTCTTTGCGGTAAAGGCAGAAGGAAACCCGATCCAGGGCGGGCGTTTCGCCGTTTAGGGTGTGGTAGGAATAGGACAGTTCCTGTGCTTTTAAAAGGACAGAGTCCATAAGCTTTTCCCTTCTTTCTGGCAGGATTGCCCTGAAACTGGGTTCTTTTGCAGGCTAATCCTGACATGATCTGCTTTATCATATGCGGAAGCTGCTGCAATTGCGCATCGATGTTACATAGCAATGACGTAGCTGCCCTGTGGATTCGACAAAATATTTTTTACTTTATTGCAATAAAGTAGAAAATATGATACTATCTGATATAAATCTGAAATGGAAACACAATTTCCAATCGGATGAATGGCAACAGCCATCAACCGGAGCAATCTGGATGAAAACAGGAGAGGAGAATTGAAAAAATGAGTGAGAAGCTGAAAGTTGGCATTCTGGGTGGAACTGGCATGGTAGGTCAGCGGTTTATTTCACTGCTGGAAAACCATCCCTGGTTCGAAGTGGCTGCCATTGCAGCAAGCCCCCGTTCCGCAGGCAAGACCTACGAAGAAGCAGTCGGCGGCAGATGGAAAATGGACACACCCATGCCGGAAGCGGTAAAGAACCTGATCGTATTAAACGTTAACGATGTGGAGCATGTAGCATCCCAGGTTGATTTTGTATTCAGCGCTGTCGATATGACAAAGGACGAGATCAAAAAGATCGAGGAAGCCTATGCAAAGACAGAAACACCTGTTGTTTCCAATAACTCCGCACACCGCTGGACACCGGATGTCCCGATGATGGTTCCGGAGATCAATCCGGAGCATGTGGCAGTTATCGAAGCTCAGAAAAAACGACTCGGTACGAAGAGAGGCTTCGTTGCAGTAAAACCGAACTGCTCGATTCAGAGCTATGCGCCTGTCCTGACTGCATGGAAAGAGTTTGAGCCCTATGAAGTGGTTGCTACGACCTATCAGGCGATTTCCGGCGCGGGCAAGACTTTTGCAGACTGGCCGGAGATGGTTGGAAATATCATCCCTTATATCGGCGGGGGGGAAGAGAAGAGCGAAAAGGAGCCGCTGCGTCTTTGGGGTAAAGTGGAGGACGGCGTGATCGTTCCGGCACAGAGCCCGGTTATCACATGCCAGTGTATCCGTGTGCCTGTTTTAAACGGACATACCGCAGCTGTGTTTGTGAAGTTTAAGAAAAAGCCTACCAAGGAAGAGTTAATCGACCGTCTGGTTCATTTTTCCGGCGAGCCGCAGAGACTGGAGCTTCCCAGCGCGCCCAAACAGTTTATTCAGTATCTGGAGGAGGATAACCGCCCTCAGATTGCGCTGGATGTCAACTATGAAAACGGCATGGGAATTTCGGTCGGCCGTCTGAGAGAGGATACGGTTTACGACTGGAAGTTCGTTGGCTTATCCCACAATACGGTCCGCGGAGCAGCGGGCGGCGCAGTGCTTTGTGCAGAGCTGCTCAAAGCACAGGGATATATCACAAAGAAATAAAAGAGAGACATACAGCAGAAAACGACGGGAGGTAGAAGCTACCTCCCTTTCGCTGCTTTGCAGGACAGAGGTGTATGGCAAAAAAGTTATTTATCGCAGAGAAACCGAGTGTGGCCCAGGAGTTTGCAAAAGCGCTGAAATATCAGATGGGCCGCAGGGATGGTTATCTGGAATCGGAAGAGGCGATTGTGACCTGGTGCGTTGGTCATCTGGTTACGATGAGCTATCCGGAAGTGTACGATATCAAATATAAAAAGTGGTCGGTCGATACGCTGCCGTTTATCCCGGAAACTTTTAAATATGAAGTGATCTCGGGCGTCAAAAAACAGTTCGATATCGTCAGCTCGCTGTTGAACCGTCCGGATGTCGATACAATTTACGTCTGTACAGACTCCGGGAGAGAGGGAGAGTATATTTACCGACTTGTGGAGCAGGAAGCGAACATTCACGGAAAAAAGCGCCGCAGGGTCTGGATTGATTCTCAGACGGAGGAAGAGATTCTGCGCGGGGTGCGGGAGGCAAAGGATTTGTCGGAATATGATAATCTGGCGAACGCAGCTTACCTGCGCGCCAAGGAAGATTATCTGATGGGCATCAATTTTTCCCGTGCGTTGACTTTAAAATACGGCAACCATGTCAAAAACTACTTGCGCCGCGACCGTGCGGTGATTTCCGTTGGCCGTGTAATGACCTGTGTATTGGGCATGGTCGTCAACCGGGAACGCGAAATCCGTTCGTTTGTAAAAACGCCTTTTTACCGTGTGACGGGAGCCTTTGGAATTCCGATGGGCGACGGAAAGGAAAAACCGTTCGAGGGAGAATGGCGCGCAGTAGAGGGAAGTGCCTGGAACCTTTCGCCGCTTTTATATAAAGAAAACGGATTTTCGGAAAAAAAAGATGCCGAGGCACTGATGGAAAAGCTGGGTGCAATTTTGCCGAGCGGCGCGATGTCCCCTGAATTTTCAGGCGCTTTTCTGGAAAAATGTGAAAAAAAGAAAGAACAGAAAAATCCGCCGCTGTTATATAATCTGGCGGAGCTGCAAAATGATTGCTCCCGGATGTTTAAGATCAGTCCGGATGAAACGCTCAAAATCGCGCAGGAGCTTTATGAAAAAAAACTGACGACCTATCCGAGAACGGATGCTCGTGTTTTATCCAGCGCAGTTGCAAAGGAAATCCATAAAAATATCGGCGGACTTCGCAATTTCGCTCCGGTCAGCGCATACGCAGTGCAGATTCTGGAAGAAAATAGTTATCAGAAAATTGCAAAAACCCGTTATGTCAACGACAAACAGATCACGGATCACTATGCGATTATCCCGACCGGACAGGGCTTTTCGGCGCTGCGGAGCCTTTCTCCCGCGTCAGCAAAGGTCTATGAAGTGATTGCAAGGCGTTTCCTGAGCATCTTTTATCCGCCGGCGATTTCCCAGAAGGTATCGCTGACGGTGCTTGTAAAATCCCAGCAGCTGCCGCAGGGTGAACGCTTTTTTGCTTCGTTTAAGGTGCTGACGCAGGAAGGGTATCTGGGCGTCAGCCGCCCATCCTTTTTCAGCTCCAAAAAAGAAGAAAAAGAGGAGAAAAACGGAGAGGAAGAGGAATTTTCCTGCGACGAGGCATTTTTAAAGGTGTTACAGACTATGAAAAAAGGAGAACAGCTTCCGCTGCATTCTCTTTCTATCAAAGAAGGCGAAACCTCGCCGCCGAAGCGCTATAATTCCGGCTCGCTGATCCTGACAATGGAAAATGCGGGACAGTTCATTGAGGACGAAGAGCTGCGGGCACAGATCAAGGGCAGCGGCATCGGAACCTCTGCGACGCGTGCGGAAATCTTAAAAAAGCTTGTCACGATCGAGTATCTGGCGTTGAATAAAAAGACGCAGACGATCACGCCGACGCTGATGGGCGAAATGATTTACGATGTGGTTTCAGATTCGATCCGACCACTGTTAAATCCCGCGCTGACTGCCAGCTGGGAAAAAGGGCTGACCGGTGTTGCGGAGGGGACGATTACATCCGGAGAATATATGGATAAACTGGATGATTTTGTACGCAGGAGGACGAATATCGTTAAACAGCTGCACAATCAGTCCATCTTATATCAGCAGTTCGATGCGATAGCCGGTTTTTACCAGAAAAAAGAAACCGCACCGGCTGTCAAAAAAGCAGGAACAGCAAAAAAAAGGACAGAAAAGAAAGAAAATGCGGAAGGCTAGGGCTTTTCTGCAAAACGTTCGCCGCATTCAGGCGGCAGAAACAGGAGGAAAAAGAAGATGGAAGCAATGAAGATCAGAAACCTGTACAATCTGGAAGAAACAATCGCTGCACCGCTTTTGGAGCAGTATGAGTATCCGTGGGAGGTTCTGCCCTATATCAAGGAATTCATCAAAGCACTCGGGAACGCTCTGCCGGAGGATCGCTTCGAAGAAAGAGGAGAGGATATCTGGGTGGCAAAAAGCGCGACTGTTGCGCCGACTGCCTGCTTAAACGGTCCCTGTATCGTGGATGAGGAAGCGGAAATCAGACATTGCGCGTTTGTCAGAGGCAGCGCAATCATCGGGAAAGGCGCAGTTGTCGGTAATTCTACCGAGTTAAAGAACGTCATTCTGTCCAATAAAGTGCAGGTTCCGCATTATAATTACGTCGGGGACAGCATTTTAGGTTATAAGGCACATATGGGTGCAGGTTCCATCACTTCGAATGTAAAAAGCGACAAGACTCTGGTTGTTGTCAAATCTGCAGAAGAAAACATCGAAACCGGTCTGAAAAAATTCGGCGCGATGCTGGGCGACTGCGTGGAGGTAGGCTGCAACAGCGTGTTAAATCCGGGAACGGTAATCGGAAGACATACGAACGTTTATCCGCTTTCGCGGGTGCGCGGATTTATTCCGGAAAACAGTATTTTCAAAGATCAGGAACATATCGTATTAAAGGAAGACAGGGGCTGACCCCTGCCTTTTCTTTTTTAAATTTAATTGTGCTTTTCTGAAAGTTGATTTCATGCCCGCATGAAAATCGGCTTTCAGGCAAGCAGGAAGGGCGCATGGGAACGATTGTGATAGCAGAATAGAAAAAGTGCTTGACGAAGCAGTGCCTGCGGTGTATAGTTTACTCAATGGATTAACGCTTGCACGCGTTAAAGCGTAAAAAGTGATTATGAGGAGGAACGAAAAATGAAAAAGTTAGCGGCAATTTCCCTTGTGCTGGCAATGACCGCGGCATCTTTAGCTGGCTGCGGCTCGACAGCAAACACTGCTGCACCGGCAGAAAGTGAAGCGGCAGAAACCCCTGCAGCAACAACAGAGGAGACAACAGATACAGCAGCGGATACTGTAGCAGCAGATGGCAAGGTATATAACATTGGTATCTGTCAGCTGGTACAGCACGAAGCGCTGGATGCAGCAACCCAGGGCTTTCAGGATGCACTGACAGAACTGCTGGGTGAGGAAAATGTGAAGTTTGATCTGCAGAATGCTTCCGGTGATTCCGCAACCTGTGCAACGATCGTCAACCAGTTTGTATCTTCTGATGTTGACCTGATTTTGGCAAATGCAACAGCTCCCCTGCAGGCAGCGGCGGCAGCTACCAATGAGATCCCGATTCTGGGAACCAGCGTTACAGACTATGCGACAGCACTTTCCATCGATGACTGGACAGGCGTAACCGGCACAAACATTTCCGGTACTTCCGATCTGGCTCCGCTGGATCAGCAGGCGGACATGCTGCATGAGCTGTTTCCGGATGCAAAAAATGTCGGTATCCTGTATTGCTCTGCAGAAGCGAATTCTTCTTATCAGTCCAATACCATTCAGAAATATTTAAAGGATTACGGCTATGAATGCACAGAGTATACCTTTGCAGACTCTAATGATATTGCATCGGTTGTAAATAATGCAGTTGCAGCAAGTGATGTCCTTTATATTCCTACCGACAATACAGCAGCATCGAACACCACGATTATTCAGAACATCTGTCAGCCTGCAGGCATTCCGATCATCACCGGCGAGGAAGGCATCTGCTCCGGCTGCGGTGTAGCAACGCTGTCCATCAGCTATTATGACCTTGGCTATAAAACCGGCGAGATGGCATATGAAATTCTGGTAAACGGTGCAGATGTATCTCAGACAGCGGTTGAGTTTGCTCCGAATGTAACCAAGAAATATAATGTAGCAAACTGTGAGGCGCTCGGTATTACCGTGCCGGATGATTATGTGGCAATTGAGTAATCGCAAGTCACTGTGAGGGTTTGCAGAGCGTTGAGGAGGGAGAAATTCCTCTTCAGCGCTTTTTGTCGATTTTTTATGGAACGACTAAAAAAGTATCAGCGAGGAAACCAG
>ERZ779660.1029-NODE-1029-length-15238-cov-3.249753_pt1 | contig 15238 bp, 28 predicted proteins | sample MGYA00511906_ERZ779660 | MGnify/ENA primary metagenome ERZ779660 (study PRJEB29588, sample SAMEA2156906) | human gut metagenome | biome: human gut; feature: human-associated habitat; material: faeces | place: Denmark | collected 2008/2010 ... | reverse complement strand
GAGCGTCTTCACAACAATGGTCTGCGCCTGTTTGACCATACAAAGGACATTCCTCACACATTTCCGTATTTAATTCACTTGCCGCTTTTAAACAGTAAATTGCTATATTCTCTGTCATTCCTCCACCTCTTCTCTCAAGCACTGTTCCACCTATGTCACAGAGCACATTGCAACACCGCCTTCAATGGTTTTCGCACTTCCCTCGTCATAGGTCTCTATTGAGCAGATAAAATCAAGTAATTCCTCGTCCGTCATGCTTCGGATCCGGTCTGCATTGGTCATGGCTTTATAATGCTCACAGTTGCGCTCCATGTCTAAATGTGGGCTGTCGTTAATCTTCGGACACCACTTACCGACAATTACATCATCTTTATTTGACAGATTATATAAGTTATTGCAGTTCTTACACTTCGGCATCTTTTTTTCTCCCTTCCGTGTCTTTATCTCCAATCAATTTTTTGACCACATACATCGCAAAATGAATACCTGCCTTTATTTCTGTAGATGTCACGTATATGTTTTTTACATGCAGGGCAGTAGAATTCTTTCCGCGCATACCTGGTTGCCACTTTTCTTGGCTGCTGTTTCATTTTTGTGTCCCTGCATATCTGCAATGCTTTCACAGCTTTTGTTAAAGCTTGGAGCATATCTCTATTATCTTTTTGGGCTTCTATAGCTTTTTCCAATATTTCTATGGCATCATTTATCGACATTCATTTTCCCTGCTCCCTTCCGCACCGCAGCTGATACGGCACCTCTCTGAATCTCTTAAGCGCGTCGCCGCTATAGTTGCGCATTTTTTCTTTCATACCTTTATCTCACTTTCACATCAGTGTCATTTCTGCGAATTTTAAAATCCAACCCACACTCTTCTTTCAAGATCTGTATCTGATCTTCCCATGTAGCATAATCATCCATGATGCATTCTGCCTTTTTATTGAAGCGATCAACAAATCTCTGTATTCGGCTTTTACCAAAGTCAAACTCATCGTGCAAAACCATTGCAGACAAAATCGTTACCGTGTCTATGGTATTTAATTTAATCTTGCTAACGCATTCATCTATTGCATTCTTGGGTAGCGCAAGTGGTAATTTTGTTGCGCCGCGAAAGCGGCACTCTTCTTCCAGAGAGTCAATTCCCTTCTCCTTTGCAATTCGCAGAGCATATGCCATTCCCTCTCGCCTAAGTTCTTCATCTTTATTTCTCATGAATCAGTTCTCCTTTCTTTTCATCTCAATCGAATCGAGTTCCAAAAAGGACTGTGCATATATCTTTGAATTCATTTTCACGATCAGAAATTTGACCATCCAATTCATCGAGCCTATTAAGTAATGCTTTCTGGTATTCTTTTTCTGTAAAATCCGTATTGCGTTTTCTTCCCCTTGTTCTTATTGGAAGTTTTACATTTTCTCCGTTTTCCAATAAAATTCCAATAATTTTGCGCCTTGGGACGTCGTTTAGTTCCGCAAGAATCTCCAACTGTTCACCTTTATGCTTTGCATGTCGGTACCTGTTGCAAATTTCGCATTCGCCCATCTCCATCATTTCTTATCACGCCCTTCCCTAACATTTGTTTCCACCAAAGTTTTTTCTAATTCATCATAGTCATAAGATCTCTGATGAAAGTTATTAAATTTGTTTTTTGATCTTGGGTTACTCTCTTTCTCCTGCTTCTCCCAACTCCTTAATGCGGCTTTCCAGTCGGTTATTATTTCTCCATTACGTTTCCAACCTATTGATTTGTAGTAATCAATAAATGATTCTGCGCTAACACCATTCTTCCTCTTACGGCAATAATCAGCCACTTCCACCAATGACGGTATGCACGCTTCCACTTCTTTCCCCGGCGAGCTTCCTGCGCTCCTTATTGCATTCACTCCGGAAAAATTTTTTGAAGCATCGAATGTGTATGCGCCATTTCTTTTCGTATAAAGCATTGATTTTTCTTCTGCATAATTGGTTGGCTTATAACGGTCTTTTTGAATGCAGTTATGTAATTTCCAATGTTTTATGACAATAACATTAGATCCTGGAAAAGTAAGAACATAATGTTTGTCAATGAGAATTTGCAAGTCTTCCTTTGAAGCCTGGCACTCTCTTACTGTTTTATTGGCGCAGTCAACAAAACCGTCGTCATCTGCCCGTATGCATAAATGAAAAAACAACCCCTGCGCTGTGAGCGGCATGTCAAGAAAAGCATCTGACGTCACTAAATCTATGCGAAACATCCGCTTACTTGCCATAATATCTCCTTCAAGTTCCAAAAAATTATCACTTTTCTGTTTTCAAAAGCTCAATGACACGCGATCCTGCATCTTCCGGTCTGCAAAAAACAAATTCCACGCCGTACTTAAGCTGCATTGTCAGCATTGCTTTTCCAAGGACTTTCCCGCTTGTTGGCGGTGCCTTTGGAAGCGGTACATTCAACCACTTTCCAATACCGTGCATGTATTTTATCTTGTTGTATCTCTCAAGCCTTGGATTGTGCCAATGAAAAACGTCTTCAACAGTTTTTATTCCATCCATGTTCTCAACCAAAACATACAGTGCTATATTGTTGTTCTGCGCCAAAATACACTCGTCTCGGAACCTTGGATGCTGTTTCCCGCAGACGTTTCCCGTAATCTCCTGCATGTCCTTCTTGGTATCTACGGCAACCTTGTAGCTTCCAATAAAGTCCATCTTCTTAACTTCCATCTTTCTTGCTGACTTTCGTCTTATAACGTCAAGAACGGTTCCTTCCGCGATAACATAATCTCCAACTGGAAGAGGTGCTCGCAGCACCTCTATGTCATTACGATCAAAATAGCGATTCTTAAGTATGTGCTGACCCTCTTTCTGGCCTTTGTCCTCGATCAATAACATACATATCTCCCTTCCATTGATTTATCCGAGTCATTTTTAAGTAAAAGGTAACTCTTCATCAATTCCATCCGGAATATTCATAAAACCATCCGAATCTGTCATAGGCTGCGGTTTGTAACTTCCGTTGTCCTGCGAAGCCTGTTTGCTCTCTGCAAATTCACAGCTTTCGATCAAACACTCATTGGTGTACACCTTATTACCGTCTTTGTTGGTGTAACTTCCGGTCTGCCAGCTTCCTTCAATTACAAGCTTTGTTCCCTTTTTGCAATATTTTTCAAGAAACTCTGCTCTTTTACCAAACGCAAGACAATTGATAAAATCTGCCGTTGGCTGTCCATCCTGCTTAAATTTCCGGTCAACCGCCAGAGTAATTCTACCGATAGCTGTTGACTTCTCGCCCTGCGACCATCTTACTTCCGGGTCTTTGGTGCATCTTCCCATTAAAATCACTTTATTCATTCACTTATTCCTCGCTTCCTTAAAACGGGTAAAGGTTCATATCGACCTCTAATCCACGTTCCGCCACGTAAACATCTGATCCATATTTAACTGTTTCTTCTGTCTTTTGTTTGAATAGTGCGGGATCTCCGCTTTTATCTGATAAGTGAATTAGAACGACATTTCGCAATGCCGGATTATCGTTAGTAGAAATAAATTTAAGCGCCGTTGGCAGGCTCATGTGACCTCTTAATCTGTGCTCGTAATTTGGTTCTTCTCGGTTCACAAACTGCATATCGTAGTTGGCTTCCACCATGATGTGATTAACACCATTAAATCGCCATCTGATGTATTCTGTGTCTGTTGAATACACAAGGCTTCCCATCTCTGGATGCGTAATGTAAAACCCAACGCACGGGCACTCTGAACCGTCTCCGTTGTTATGTAGCCATCTTCCAGATTTATCACGGTTTTCAAATGCCCTTATGTCAAAATTTCCTTTTATAAAACGCATTTCAGAATCTTTTATCGGCTGTCTGCATGGTTCAAAAACAGGAATGCCAGCTTGCACATATTGTAAGCTATAAAGACTATGGTCAGTATGGAAATGGGTAGTAATCACAGCCTTAATTTTCATCACATTGAAATCCAGTGCTTTCTTGACTTCCATAAAAGGCAACCCGGCTTCGATTATCAAAGCTTCCTTGTCATTCTCCAGCATGTAGCAATTACCGGATGAACCAGAACCTAAAACTTTAAGTCTCATTAAAGAACTCACTCCTCACATCAATAATCTGTCTCGTCTGTCCCAACAATGTCCTATTGTGCTTTGCTCTCTGCTCATTGTCACAGATAAATTGCTTGCAAATTTCTGGTCGAACCGGATAGATTCTGCATTTCTCGCAACTCTTATCCGTATCAAGAAAAGGGCATGTCATATCATACGTTCTATTCGCAGTGGGAAGAAGATGTTTGCACTCTTTGATATGATTCTTACGAATATATCTGCGAATGGTATCTACTTCTTTTCTGCTCATTGGTAAAAGGTTGGAACAGCAGTTACCGCATTGGCTACATTTTCCATCTTTGCAAAAGTTGTAAATGTTATCTTCCATTCCTTTCTGTACGGATTCTAAAAATGATATAACTTCCATATGCTACTCCAATCCTTCATCCGCCGGAAACTCAAATACTCCACTCAAACCCATAGTAAGTTTTTCGTCAATTCCATCTGGCGGTGTCTGCCCCATCTTTACAAGATTATGGCACATATAAGCCATTCTTAATTCTTCCATGGCTTCTTTTGCTTTTTCTTCCGTGGAATATTTAGCAATTTCAACGTCCTCAGTAAGATGTTCCATTAAGTAAATGCTTTTATCATGTCTTGTAATTATTACCTGTTCATACGGCATATCAATAGTGCCGTCCTGGCTAATTACTCTCATATTTTTTCCTGCCTTTCTTCTTTGTTTTCCCCATGCCTTTAATAATTCTGGAAACCGTTCCCTGCGAAATTCCAAGTGCTTCGGATATTTCTCGTTGCTTTTTCCCTTCCACAAAAAACATAATAAAAATACGTTGTTCTCTCGAACTCAATTCCTCAAAAATCTGTTGAGCAAGCATGGAATTAACTGTATTTTCTTCATAATCATTACGATCTGCTATCATTTCAGCATAAGAAACGCTTTCGCCATTTCCTATATCCACATTATCATCTAATGAAAATGCTGCATTTACTGATTTTTTACTTTTCCGGAATTCCATAAGCAGTTCATTTCTCACAATTGGAAAAGCATATGTAGAAAAACATCCTTTTGAAGCATCAAAGGTGTTAATAGCCTTTAGAAGTCCAATGGAACCAATCTGAAACATATCTTCATCAAACGCTGGAATTCCTAAACGTCGCATAACAAAAAAGACAATTCCGTAATTTGTAAGGATCATTTGCTCTTTGGCGTACTCCGAACGGCAAGTAATCCATAGGTGCAATGCATCCTGCTTACTCAATTCAGATTTTGGAAAGTTCATTCTATCCTCCTACTTCATGAAGTCCGGCAAATCATATCCATTCTCAATGACTTCTGCCGCTACCCTTTCCGGTGTCTCTGCCATCTTTGGCTCTTCCACAGTTTCGGCAACTTCCGGCTCAACAGGAAAATCCTCTGTGTTTGCGTTCTCTGCAATTTCTTCCTGTGTCTGCTGATAGGTCTCATCCATCTGCATAAGAGACTGTTTTGCGATGGCATTGAGGTCTTTTGGATGCTTTTTGATTGCATTGTTACGCATCTTACGAACAATCATGGATTCCGATGTATCAAGCCATGCGGCACTCATGTACGGTCTTGCAACTTCACAAGCAAGCATATCTTCAATAGTCTTACAGCCTAAAAGTGCTTTCAGAATTTCATTTTTCTTTTCTGCGATAGCTTTCTTTTCTTCATCCGTAGCATCATATCTCGTTCTGGGTACAACCTTTCCACTCTTATCTTTTTTTGTTCCAAGTAAACCGAAAGTTTCATTCAAAAGATTATTACGGACATGAGCGAAAAGATTTCCTTTTACGCTTTCACGCTCTGCAATCATGTACTCAATTTTCCCATCATTCATTTCAACAGGATAAACAACACGAATTACTTTCTGTGACAATCCTTTTTCTTCCCACTCCGGCGGCGTAACTTCAACGCCTCTATGCTTCGGATATGTAAACTCATCCCCTTCTTTCACAAGCCATACCGGATATACTTTTTTAACATCAACACCAAAGTTGCGAAGAAGCGCATCGTTTCCGTCTCCTTCGATTCCCATTTCTACTTCCTTGTACCAGTTTCCGTTTGCGTCCTGCTTGCTTCTCAATTGGAAATAGCACTCTCTTGGCACAGCATTGGCGTTAAGTCTAAGGCTTGATACCTGTCCAATAACCTGTCTCAAATTAGAACCATTCAAGTTGCTCATAGCGGCTTTGTTGGATGTAACAAGGTTGTAAATCGCGCTCATAGATGCCATAGCGCACTGCTTGGAATAATCATCAAACACAAGTCCATGCTCCGCAAAATCACGCTCCATAAGTCCTGTGTACTGGTTCGCATAATAAGAAAGCTGTGTATTCATTTCCTGTTTTCCCTGTGACGCCACTTCCTGCTTCTTTGCTTCTGCCATAATTACTCACCTGTCCTTTCCTTAAATCTCGTTAAATTTCTGCACCGCATACAAATCGTTTGGAGTCTTTGCATACACATTGCCATCAACTATCACAAGGTAATCAACACCCTCTTTCTTAAGTTCTACATTGCATGACTTACTATTTACATAAAATCTCTTTGTTTTGATAACCATATCTATTCCTCGCTTTCTTCAAATTCTTTTAACTGTTCCGCTAACTTCTTGCATTCATCCGTGACATATTCCTCCGTGCGAATGACAGCCTCATCAATCGGATATCTACTCGTTACCCTTTTCTTTAACAAATACATGTCCTTTTTACTTGGAAACAAATCTATTGCACGGTCCAAATCATCCGCGTCTCCATAGTGCGCACAGTCAAATCCGAACCACCACAAATCACTTTCAATCGGATAATCTGAATGTTCTCCACCGCCTGCGTATGTAATACCGCCGTGGCACTGAAAATATGCTTCGATGCGGATTCTCTCGTCCTCGTCAAGGCAAGCACCGATCAAAGGGAAAATTCCACTTACCGCTCTGTCTACAACATCAGATTTTTTGATTTCAAGGTGATCGCCGTAATCTTTTCCGTATAACGGATGATTCTTTGGAATACCGACATAACCGCATCTGTGCCCGACATTTCCAAATATGACAACACATTTGTAGCCTGCATGTTCAAACTCACGCTCGACAATATACCGTTTCTCCGGTTCTTCACACTTCTTCACAACTGACACCTTATCAGCACCGTAGGTGTCCACCCACTTCATATCCACCGATTCATCCGTAACTTTCAGCTTTGCGCCTTTGGCATTTAAAACCATGTCTCCGGCTTTTACATCGTCTGATGTAGCAAATATATATGACCGGCTCTGGTTTGGATATTTTGCTTTTATGTAATTCATTTTGAGACCTCCTATTCAATCAATTCCTTGTCAATAATCTGGAAATTTGCTCTATGGATATACAAAGCCTTTCCATCAATCATGAGTTTCGTTGTTTTCGGCAAATCGTTTCTGACCTCCCAATACACATCGTCTCCAGAGTATGCGCAAATCGGGACACCTAACTGGCTTTGGATTACAACTACCTGCCCTTTTCCAAAAAAGTTTTTGTACTCGTTTACAATTCCAGAAATAGCCGTATTTTCCGAAAAACTTCCTCCTGTTTTGCTCCGAATATCTGATAACTGAAACTCCGCATCAGGCATCAAGCCACTTTCAGAAAATATAATGGTGTCTCCGCAACTCTGTATCTGTTTTCCATCAATATTGATTGTCACAACAGATGATAAACTGTACTCAATTGATGAAGAACCGTCGGTAGAATCGATTTTGCTTTCTTCAATGACATTACCTGTCATTCCTATTTTTGTTCCGCTTGCCGTCAAAAATCTTTCTCCGTAGTTGTCATAAAACTGGCACTCAAACGAATTACCAACAAGCTGACCTTTAATGTCATTTATGCCGCTCCCCCAAGAAGCAATATCGCATCCTGCAAGGCTTAACGTCAGCAGAACAATTGTAAAAGCACTTGCAATCCTTTTTCTCATTCCGATACCTCCGCAATCTCTCCATTTTCAATCGTATACCAAGTATCCGGTTGCCGAGGATGCTCCCTTGTATCCGGTTGCCGAGGATGCTCCACAGTATCCGGTTGCCGAGGATGCTCCGTGATTTTCATCACTTTCAGCTTCCTTATTCACTCTTTTTAACGTATATTCGATTGCAGCTTTAACCAGTCCAGCAATACTGATTTCTGCTCCGATCTTAATTTTTGTAGATGCTACCTTAGTATCATCATTATGTTTCTGGATTTCTCCGCTCTGCTCTACCTCGTGGTATACGCTTTCATTTGGAGAATAATAATTCAAGCAATCCAGCGGATACTCGCAAGCGTGAAATCCATGATCGCAAACTTCTACGCTTTCTTCCGCGTATTCCTTTCCTTCTTCGTACTGAAAGTTACGACAAGTCATATCTTTATTAAATCCTTTGTATGTTTTAATACTCTCTCCCATCTAAACTCCCTCGCTTTCTACAATGTATCCTGATAGAAAATTTCTTTATCCTTTGCGAATATAATTGGATGACCATAATAGCCGTTATGTGCATTGTAGACTGCGAATTGTAATGTGCCTTTATCTGTTTCAAAGTCGACAAACTGAATACCGCCGCAATCTTCGTAATAGCCTGATTCATCTACCTTTTTCTTATTAAGAGCCTTATCTGTAAGATTTACTGCTCTTAATTCTGAACCTATAAACTCCTGTTCATCATCATTTAAGTAGAAATATCCCCAGCTTTCACAACAACATTGTCCATTGTCAATCAGCAAAAGAAATTCATGCTTATCCGTTTTGACTTTGTACCCATCATAAGATGCACCGCCCATTAAAACGCTCATTTTCTGCATGATGCCAAGCCTAGACCCATTGCTACCATTTAACGAACCGGTATTTTCTAAAGATACATTCGTTATTTCTTCGATGCTTAAAATTTTCCCTAACGTTTCCATCCTACACGCCCTCCACTTTCAACTGCTTGTCCTCTGTTACTGTCAGAAGAATTAACTGCATATCCATATCCGGCACATTGAAATCATTTAAGCTCTCTGCGTTATCCACAAAAATCGGCACGCTAACGCCGTATAACTCGCTAAGAGACCGAATAATGTCAAGCCCGGCTACAATTTTATGTCCGCTGTTCAAAGATGAATATGGGACACCACCCACGGTACACTCGCAGCAATCTTTCATACCTCCGTTTAACTGCATATCGAAAAGCTTGAACTTTACGGTCTTGAAGTGACTGTTGATTGATTCAGAAACCTTGTTGAGTTTGAAACGAATAAACTCTTCCAACAGGTAAAGAATGTATTCCTGATCGGCAACTTTCTGCCCGATCTCTTTCTGCTCTGTCTGCAACTCGGAAATACGCTCGTCAATCTCAACATTCATAGATGCCTTTGCAATGATTTTGTTTACATCATAAAGACGTTCCTGCAACTCTTCTTTTTCAGATTTTAAGGATTCAACTGCTGCATCCTCTCCATTGGCGTTCATCTTTTCAATTTCTTCCAGAACTTCGTCATGCCTTGCTTTCATCTTCACATACTCTTCATTCTGCGAATAATCGGCAATTTCCGGAATCGATGATAACTGCTGGCAGAGCTTTTCTTTTTTTGCAATATCTTCCTGCTCCTGTTCCTTTAAAAACTTTATTTCTTCCTTTGCTTTGGCATTTTCATCCCTTAATTTTGTGATAAGATTTTTTCTCTCTGTGCCGATAGCAACCAATCTGTTCAGTGCTGTTCTCTTTTCTGTGTCAAATCTGATCTTTTCTGATTTTAACTTTTCTTCTGCATCCGCCTTGGCTTTCCGCTTTCTGCTTTCAAAATCAGCCTTTAACTTCTCTATTTTATCTTCCGGCAACTTCTGACCACACAATGAGCAAACGGTGCTGTTTTCATCAAATACCCACTCGGATTCATCAAACAGATATGGGAATTCATCAAAAGCCTTTGCTTTTTCTGCGTTGTACTTCTCTCCAAGCCTTTTTCGCTCTGAATCAGCATTGGAAATAACCGTCTCGCTTTCTGAAACCTGTCTCTCTTTCAAAGCAATAGTATCTGCAAATCGCTTCATCTCGTTTTGCAAATCGCGTAATTCTGCTTCGATCTCGCTTCTCCTGTTTGTCAGATCGCGATTCATAGTCTGCATAATTCCAGACATATCAAACTGCAGCTGCATTTCTTCACGTCCTAACTCCATCATTACTCCGTCAGAATCTTTGATCTTCGCATCAATATCTGCAATTTTGGTTTCCAAGTCTGTTTTCGCAAGTTCCTGTTCTGCAACATCGATGTCAACCTTGGATTTCATGGCTTCGTCAATTCGGACTGGAATCTCTGCCTGTTTCTTCTTCCACTCGCTCAATGCTTTGGAGAATTTTGCTCTAATATCATCCGTAGACGGTGCTTTCTCCAATTCTGAAAGCAATGGCGCATACTTCGCGTCCGTCTGTGCCAGCTCTACATCTGAAACATCTGAAACATCTGAAACAAGTTTCATCAGAATATCTCTCTGGTCTTTCCATTTCAAAGAAGAAAAATACTGCGGATTAGTCAGCATTTTGAACATTTCCTCGCTCTGTGCCAATTCCGAAACATAAGCCTTGAAATCCGCTTCACTCTTCGGATAGCCGTCAATCTCAAACGAATTAACATTCCCCTGCAATACTGCCGTATCGGTTCCACGCTTCTTAACCCAGTTCTGTTTCTGTGTCTTGGAAAGTTCAACTCCCTTGCCATCTACATCCAGAATGGCAGACACCTTGATCTCCACATTATCAACTCGTATTCCTTCGTTCAATGGTCGTACATTAAACTTTTCCTCTCCAGAACTGTTCTTGTTGAAAAGCAGCCATGTAAACGCATCAAAGATCGTTGTCTTTCCTACGGCATTCTGCCCGCTGATCTTCGTTTTCACAGAGAAATTCACGTCAAGCATCTTGATTCCCTTGAAATTCTCGATGTGAATACTCTTAATTGTTATTTTCATTTTTCCCCTCCTCAATCACATCACATTTGCTTACGGAAACCTCATAAGCCACTTTCTTCTCAAACTCCGTGTCAGAAATCTTCTTGTCGTATTCTCGGCTCTGGATTCTACCAATCAACTTAACACGGGTCCCGATTTTAAATCCTCCTGCAAATCTTGCATTTCTTCCCCAGGCAATGCACGGAATGTAATCAGATTTCCCATAATCTCTGTTTACTGCAATCAGCATGTCTGTGATCTCGCGACCAAGTGGCGTCTTTCTGTAATTCGGCTCTTTGCAAACATATCCATTGATCGTAATGCAATTCTTATCAATATTCGCATCTTTTGAGTCGATCTCCTCGATGTCACAAACAAACACGGATAAGATCAACCGGCGTCTGGTACCTTCCTGTTTGTTGAATGATCGATAACTTCCAGAAACCCTTACCGCCATTCCTGAATATCTGTCCTCCATGTCAAACAGTCTTTCTGAAATGGTTAATGGGATCTCGTCTACGGCGCCACTCTTTCTTTTTACTCCAAGAGACATTTTGTAAAAATTCTCTCCGTATGATTCATACATAAACTCCGGCTCTGAAATAATCACGCCTGCCAGTTCCACTTTGTTGTTTTCCATTGTTTCTTTATTCATATTTAAAATTCTCCTCGTATTATAATGTAGTAGTGTTTATAGACCCTCTCCAAAGTCTGATTCCGTTTCTTCATGAAGTCTTTCAAGTTCAACCGTCCTGTTCATTATGCTTTTGGCATATTCAGTGCGATTCTCGTATGTTCTGGTCAACGCATCTGATTTTCCGCTATAGATCATAAGAACTGTACTCATGTCTCCCTCATATTTTTCAAATAACTCCGCCAAATAATCGCATCCTACGAGAATATTCCCATACGGATCATAGAGATCTTCTACTCCAAGACGTTCCATCCGGTCTCTGTGATATTTTTCATAAATTTGCATGAGACCTTTGCATCCACCATTCTCCACATCGGCTTGTCCACTGCTTTCATGCTCGATGATCTCCATTACCATTTCCGGGCAAATATGATATTCGTTTGAAATCTCCTTTATATAAGGAAGATACTCATTTGAAATCCATGTATCGCTCGGTTCCGTTGCTGTCGTATGTAATGTAGGTAATACCATCGTCAGTGTCATCACCATCAACATAATAATCATGATCTTCGACAATCTCTTCCGCATCCTGCCATCCTCCTTCAATTCTTGATCCGGCATACAATAAAAGTAAGCTGATTATGGTCGGTATCGCTACAATAGGATTTTCCGTTGCATCCGCACACATACAAAGAAAAAAGATCGCCGCGCCTACAAATTCAATCACCCTTGCCAACTTCTTCATCCGCACTTCACTCCCGCCACTTATAAGAATCACTTTCAATTTCCTGCCCGTGCAAGGACACAAAATCTGTTATTACCGCAATAAATTCTGAATTGGTTGGCTTTCCCTTTTTCGGCGAAACCGTATAACCAAAAATCTCATTGATCGCATTCACATTTCCATTTATCCATGTGACCTCTATTAAGTTCCGGATGTTTCTTTCTACTTTGGATGCGGTAGTTCCGTTCTCTTCTGCGATTTTTGCATAAATTTCCTTCATAACACATCTAAGCGCATCCCTGTCGTCCAGACATTTCTCTATCGCTCTAATTGTGTATGTGTATCCTTTGAGCGAATGGCTTGCGCCGATCTGATCTAACGTTTTTCTTAAAGCAATGTTCGTTTGTTTATCCATGAATTCCTCCTGTTAATCTTTCCAATTTCATATTTTTGTTGGAAACTACCAGTTTGCCAGGCTATTCTTCATCAGCGCAACCTCTTTCCAAGAACTTGTTGACGAAGTATATCTGACCTTTACCGGTTACCTTTGTTGTCCGAGTGATCCTTACTGATCCATCCGGATTCTGCACGTTGCTTTCCTTTACCTCGAATAACCCCTGTTCAACATATCTCTGCTGTGGCATATTCTTCGATGAACCACATTTAATAAGGAAGTTATTCTCACGCAACCAATCAAACAACCGCTTCTGTCCTATCTGATAGCCGTTCTGGCAAATCAACTTTGCCAAGTCTCCGATAAGAATTGATGTGTGACTTGTTGCCACTGCATCAGCAAAGATTTCTTTCGGTTTCATCCTCTGATTTTCAGCAATCAGACTGGTGTTGATTTCCTTAAGGCTGTTGATTTTCTCGTCAGCCATCTTTAACGCTCTGGCAAATACCTGCTCTGGTGTGTTCCACGCCTTTTCCAAGTCGATAAGGTACTGGCGGACTGCTTTTCCCTCCGGTGTTCTCTGTATCATGCAAATCTGCTTTGCCATGTCTACAGAAATATCAGCATCCTTTGATGGTCTACCTCCCTTTTCGGAGGTTTCGCTCAATTTTGAGCAAAAGTCTTTACCCTCTTCAAAGCCATATTCACACATTCTCGGGAACCAATCTTTAAATGCGGTTTTAATATGTAACTGCTCGTGCAGTTCTCTTGCCGATACTGTCTGTGTATCAAAATTGACTTTCACTAACTCGTCCATTCCATCCAACTCCTTTCCGTGTTATAATCCTCCATAAGGAGGTGGTAACCATTAACAAATGTCCACTTAACGATTTTAGAGATTGCATCCGCGATTGTGCTTGGTATGTTTCCAGTTCTGATTGTTGTGCTGTTCATAAATTAAGTAATTTAAAAAGCATTAAAAATCTTTCAGAGCTAAAATCTATCGAAAGAAACATATCTAGCATCGAATCAATACTCAATCGGCATCAATCCCAATAATCGTTTCAGCGATACGGTCGATTTCGCCTGCAATGCGAATTTTTGTTTCCGTATCTGATGTTTTCTTACTTTCCTCTGCCAGCGTTTCGATTTGCTGGTAGAGGGTATCTTTTAATTCTTCAATGCTATGCAACATTCTTCTCCTTTCTATGTTATAATTCCCTTATCATCAAATAAGGGAGGTGTAATTTTGAACGATGAATATGTATCTGCCTACGCTATTGCTAAAATCTGTGGATATAACGGTTCTTTCAATGATTTCAAAATCAAGTACGACCAATACTGCGAAGAAATCAATGAAGAAATTTCGGAAGAAGAACCAACTTTAGCAAAAGTATCTGCATCTACTAATCCTTTCCGTAGGCACAGCCCGTTCTAAAATATTTTGCTAACGGAGCAACGGCGTTGAGAACATTGATAGACAATATAATGTTTGTCTCATCAATTTTCTTTTCGCCATTAAGAATTTTGCTGTAATCGTCCAAAACATTAAATGCGACATGCTGCGCCATTTCTTCAATGTCAATATATCTTCCGTCTTTACGCTCAACAATCGTTGCTTTTCCAGATGAATCCAAAACAGAATATCTTGATTTTTCCAATGTTTTTACATCTCCTTTCTAGTAACTTTTTAAGTTACTTTCTTTGCAAAAAAAATATCCATTGGATTTTGGATGTGAAGGTTATCAATCATAACCTGAATTTCGTCGCTTCCAAAAACGCCCTTACTCATTCTCATATAAAATGTTTTTGGCGTAACTCCAATCATTTCCGCAACATCAGCCTGTGTTTTGCCATTTTCAGCAATAACGCCGCGAAGTTTGTTTGTATCAACCATCTGACTACTCCTTTCTAACTTCGTAACTTTTGAAGTTACTTTTATTATATTCCATTTTGGTAACTTGTCAAGTTATTTTTTTCTTGACGAGTAACTCTTTTGTGTTATAATAAAGTTACCAATAGGAAAGGAGGAAAACTCAAATGACAATCGGAGATAGGATAAAAAAGCAGAGAGAGCTTTTAGGTATTTCACAAGTAGAGCTTGCAGAGAAAATAAAAGTTTCAAAGCAAACACTATATAAATATGAAAACAACATTATTACTAATATTCCAAGTGATAAAATAGAAATTATTGGGAAAGTTCTTGAAGTTTCTCCATCTTATTTAATGGGTTGGGAAGATAATTTAGAAAACGCACCAGATATTCTTCCAGACCTTATGTCAGATAGTGAATTGCTGGATAACTTAAAAATGCTAATGAAACTTAGCAAAGAACATAGACAGACTATATTTGACAATATAACCTATTGGCATGAAAAAGAGGGGCACTAAATGCCCCACTTTTTTTTGAATGAAAGTATTGTGTTATATAAAAATTTCAAAAATCGCTCGTTGTCGCACTTAACGACCATTTCAGT
>ERZ779660.1009-NODE-1009-length-15408-cov-19.193122_pt1 | contig 15408 bp, 12 predicted proteins | sample MGYA00511906_ERZ779660 | MGnify/ENA primary metagenome ERZ779660 (study PRJEB29588, sample SAMEA2156906) | human gut metagenome | biome: human gut; feature: human-associated habitat; material: faeces | place: Denmark | collected 2008/2010 ... | reverse complement strand
ATTTCTGTTTTTTATCCCAACTGGCTTATAATTCGGAAATTTTATCTAAATTTGTTGCGGAAAATCTATGAAAATCCGCAACGCCATTGCGAATAATCTACGAAAATCCGCAATACAAACAAATAAATACATGATGTATGATTGAACGTATATGCCATATTGACAATGAGTTAGAGGATAGTATATTCTTGTTTGGCGCCCGTCAGACAGGAAAAAGTACTTTCTTGCGTCAGAAATTTCCAGACAGTATATACATTGACTTGTTGGATACAACTTTAAAAGGACGTTTCAGTCGTCGGCCTTCTCTGCTTTATGAGATGCTTTCTGACAAGGAAGAAGGGACGCTTGTTATTATAGATGAGATACCAGAAGTGCCTGAGTTACTTAATGAAGTACATCGTTTGATGTCAGAGAAAGGACTTGTCTTTATTTTGTGTGGTTCAAGTGCCCGAAAATTGAAACGTAAAGGATATAATACTTTGGGAGGCAGAGCATATCCTGTATATCTATTTCCTTTTGTGAGTGCAGAGATTCCCGACTTCGATTTACAGCAAGCTATCAATTATGGAATGTTGCCACCACATTATTTGGCAAAGAATCCGCATCGTCGTCTATCTGCATATATTGATGTTTATCTTAAAGAAGAAATCAAGGAAGAGGCTCTTGTAAGGAACCTAAATACTTTTCAGCGATTTCTGGAGGTTGCAGCATTAACAGATGGCGAAATGATAAATAACAATAATATAGCTCAGGAATGTGGTGTAAGCGCCAATACTGTTGGTAACTATTTTGATATATTGGAGGACACTCTTTTAGGATTCCGTGTACCTGCTTATACCAAGACAATGAAACGCAGATTGGTGCAGGCTCCTCGATTCTATTATTTTGATATAGGTGTAGCCAATCATTTGTTGCATCGTAAGGAATTGGTGAGAGGCACGGCTGAGTATGGTCATGCATTCGAACACCTTGTAATTCAAGAGCTAAGAGCTTGGCTCAGTTATAAGGAAAGTATGGAACAATTGAGTTATTGGAGGGCTTATACTGGTCAAGAGGTGGATGCTGTGATTGGTGATGCAAGAGTAGCAATAGAGATAAAATCTGTAGAGGAGGTACTGCCAAGGCATTTAAAAGGTCTTAAAACTTTTGCCTCTGATTATCCTGAAAGCAAACTGTTGATAGTTTCGTTAGATCCTATCAACAGAAAGATAGGAGATGTAGAGTGTATCTATATCATTGATTTTTTCAGAAGACTTTGGAGCGAAGGTATATGATAATCTGTAGTACACAGAGGCAACATATATAATATAATGTGAAAATTATGAAGATACTTCCATACATCGGTTTCTGCTTTCTTATGCTTTGTGCATTGTGCACAGGCATAAACAGCTATAACAGAACTAAAGGCTTGATAGCGCAAGACGTTAATCGTGCATTGGAGCAAGTGCTTGCGAAGATGCCTGACAATGTGGTCACTACTGATACCATACGTTGCTATCGCAACTGCCTCACCATTGCCGAATTGAAAGATACGGCAGGTATTGCCATGCGTACTGTGCGTAGGGATGGACACTTAGAAACAAAGCTTGTGGCTGAGGCTTACTGTAGCTTTGCCACTACATTCATGATGTCCGACCAGAAGGCTTCGGGCTCTATATTGTTTGTTGGAATGCTGTGGCTATTGGGCAGTCTGTGGTACGTCAGGAGGAATAGTCCAGAGCTGATAGTGCAAGGTCTGTCGTATGGAGGTATAGTATACAATAACGACAAGTTCATGACGCTTTCTGGCGAGCAGATTCATCTTACGCCTATGCAACATTCGCTGCTCAAGATGTTCATAACGACAGAATCGCATACGCTGTCGAAACAAGAAATCTGCGACCGTCTATGGCCTAAAAAGCCTGATGCTAACGACACGCTCTACACGCTGATAAGACGAATAAAGCCTGTCATTGAAGCCAATGGCTCTCTGAGGATCGAGTCGAACAGAGGCAAGAGCTATAGTCTGAAAATCAAGTAGATAGATTTTTTGTCGGACAATTGTCAGGGAAATGTCAGACAAATAAATTGGCTTTCTTATAAGGAGAATATAATTTTGCGCCTAAATAAAAAAAGGTGCAAAATGAAACAATTAATTACAACTTCCGTCATTCTGTTTTTCGCCTTCTGCGCTTACGCTCAGGATACGAACAAGACCATAACGCTACATGAGATAACGGTAAAAGCAGCCAAGGTCGTGAACAGACCCGACGGCATGACAATATACCCCACAGATGCTCAAAAGCAGGCATCGAACAATGGCTACAGCATTCTTGAAAAGCTCACACTCGCCAATCTTCGTATCGACAACATCAACCACACAATTTCCGTTATCGACAACAGAGGAGGCGTTCAAATAAGAATTAACGGAATTGTGGTGGGCAAGCAGGAGATGTTGGCCCTTGACCCAAAAGAAATTGCTAAGATCGAGTTCATAAACAACCCTGGCGTTCGTTATGGCGATGGCATAGCCTATGTCATTGATATCCACACACGACGGAGCGAAAGCGGCTATACGCTCGGCACAGATCTCACCTCTGCACTTACCTCCATGCAAGGCGATGGCATGGTGTACGGAAAGCTTAATAAGGGAAAGAACGAATGGGCCTTTTCATATGACATGAGCGGGTATAAGAACAATGGCTCCAAAAGCACGCAGGTGGCAGAATATACCCTGACAGACGGCAGCATCCACACCATCGAACGAAACGACATAGAGACGCTTCGCAAAACGATAGCGCACGAAGCAAAACTGACCTACAACTGGGCCGACTCTACGACAACCGTCTTTCAAGCATCTGTGAGCGGAACGTTAAACAACACCCCCAACAACTATAACATTAAGGACATCGTTGACGGCACTCACCAATATAAAGCTACAAACCGAGAAAAAGACAAGAGCTGTTCCCCTGTACTGGATCTTTATTTCTTTCGTCAACTAACGCCACGTCAGTCTTTTACAGCCAATGCTGTAGCCACTTATATCTCCACGCAAACAGGCAGCTATTATGACGAGGGCGCTCCTTACCAATATGATGTGGACGGCAAGACGGCTTCTTTGCTTGCAGAGGCAATATATGAGAACAGGCTGAACCCCTTCACGCTCTCAACAGGCATCAACTATAGCTATAAAAACATCAAGAACAACTATCTTGGCGACGCATCCTCTCTGACTAATACAAGCAACAACCGCTTATATGCCTTTGGCGAAATTAAGGGCACTCTCCAACAACTGCGTTACACGTTAGGAGTTGGCGCAAGTTTCATCCATTACACGCAGAACGGGCATAAATATAACTTCTGGACCTTTCACCCAAAGGCATCGGTGACATACCAAATTAATAACGAGTTGCAGCTGAGCTATACCGTTCAGATGCGGGACAAAGTGTCGCGAATAGCCATGACAAGCGATGCTATGATCCGCACCAATAGCATGGAATGGACTGTAGGCAATCCTGACCTGAAACCGTCACACGACATGGACCACCGCCTACATGTTTCATACAACACCAGTCGGTTGCAGACCTTCGTTGAAGGTTATTACAAGCAATGTCTAAAACCGAACATGGCTCACTATGAGCGAACGGACGGCAATCAGTTTCTTTATACCCAGATAAACCAAAAGGAGATTGATGCGCTGGATGTCTATGCGTACGCAAGCTATTGGCTCTTGCCCGAAAAGCTTCAGATTGCAGCCAATGGAGGAATTTACAGATGCTTCAATTTCGGTTACGATTATACGCATTGTTACACCTCGTGGTTTTATGCGGGCAGCATAACAGCTTATCTCGGCCATTTCACGTTGCAAGGATACATCGACAACGGCAACCGTTTCTTGGAAGGCGAATCGAAAGGTTACAACGGGGCCTATTCGGTTATGAAAGCATCATACACATGGCGCAACTTGCAATTTTCATTGTCATGGGCAAATCCATTCAGCAACAATTACAAGTCGTACGAAAACGAGTTGCTGAACCGCAACATCTATAAGCACACTATAGGATATTCCAAAGCCAGCGGCAATCTGATCTCCTTGAATATCTCATGGCGACTGAGCCGAGGAAGCAAGCACAAGTCGGCGGAAAAGAGGATAAACCTGCGCGATACGGATAACGGCATCATAAAATAAACAGCTGAGCCGACAAAAATTAAAAAAGTTTATACAAGACAAATGTTCTCATTTTTAGCCCATTCGTCAGAAAAAGTGTGCCGTTTTGACGATTATTCGTTAGAAAAAGCGTATCTTTGCCATAACATTCGTTAGAAAAAGTGTGTTAAGCAAGTGATTATTCGTCAGAAAAAGTGTAAACTATGGAAAGGGAAATCTATAAAAAACTGATTGAATGGAAGAACAAGCAAGGCCGCAAGCCTCTGATTCTCAATGGAGCAAGGCAAGTAGGCAAGACATACATTCTTCAACAGTTTGGGCAAAACGAATACAAGAAGTGTGCATTTTTCAGTCTTGACCGAAGCCCGAAGGTCGCCGAAGTGTTTGAAAAAGGCGGTTCTACGGCAGACATGTTGATGGCTCTTTCTGCCATCAGCCAGATAGACATTACGCCCAACGACACGCTCGTAGTGCTCGATGAGATTCAAGACTGTCCTAAAGCGTTAGAGGCCTTAAAGTTTTTTTGCGAAGATGCTCCACACGTCCACATCATCGTGGCAGGTTCCGTATTAGGATTGTCGCTCCATGGCGGCGTTTCTTATCCTGTAGGCAAGGTTGAGGAGCTGCGCTTATACCCTATGAATTTTATCGAGTTTCTCGATGCCATGGACAAGAAACAGTTGGTGAGCATCTTGGAAAGCGGCAATTGGAACGTCATCAACATGCTTGAAAGCGAGTTGACAAGTTTGTTGCGACAATATTATTATGTGGGTGGAATGCCAGCCGCCGTGCTTGCTTTTGTGCAACAAAAAGGAGTGAACGAAGTGCGCTCCATACAGCAGCAAATCGTTCAAGACTATCGCCGCGATTTCTCCAAGCACGCCCCCGAACGAAAGGTGCCACGCATAAACATGGTGTGGGACAGCATTCCTGCCCAACTGGCTAAAGAGAACAAGAAATTTGTTTATGGAGCCGTGAAGAAAAGTGCGCGGGCAGCCGATTTTGAGCTCGCCATACAATGGCTCATAGATGCAGGATTGGCCTATAAGGTTCAAAGAGTGAATGCCCCACGCCTTCCCTTCAAGTTTTATGAAGACCTAAACGCCTTCAAGCTGTTCATGCTTGATGTGGGATTGATGGGTGCCATGGCAGAGACATCTGCCGAGTCGATGCTTGTCGGCGACAATGTGTTCTCCGAATATAAGGGAGCGTTCACAGAGCTGTTTGTCTTCACTCAGCTGAAGAGCCGTCATTTTTCGCTCTATTATCATGCCGTAGAAAGCTCAACGATAGAGATCGACTTTCTTACCCAATGGCACGACCGCGTCATACCCATTGAAGTAAAAGCGGAGGTTAACGTCAAAGCAAAATCGCTCCACACGTTCATCAACAACAACCCTGAGCTGCAAGGTCTACGTTTCTCCATGCTTCCGTACAAGAAGCAAGATTGGGTCATAAACGTTCCGCTCTATGCTTGCCTTGTGCCGTTCGATTATTACAGATAGAAGCAAGACCTTAACCTCGTAGAAACAGAGTCTCAGTCTCAGAGTCTCAGTTTTAAAAAAGGGTATCAGTAAACTTCAAACCTTCTTTTAAAACCTTATAACTAATTAATAATCAATATATTATAATAATAAAATAGAAAGAAAGAGAGATAGAGGTATGCATTTTTTATAACTGAGACTCTGAGACTGAGATTTTTTTGAAAACAAAGACAATATTCAAATCTGCTAACAGTTTCATTTTCAAGCCCATACACATCCGTTCATTCTTCATCTCCAACAAACCGGTCACAGACAGGCGTCTCTTTTCAACCAAATTTCCCTCTAAAAGGCCCATAAAAATATGCCGCATATCTGCCAAGATGCATTTTCGAATGCATAACCATGGCAGATATGCGGCATATCATAATTATATAAAAGGCGAAACAGAAGGGCTTAGTAGCTCACTTTGACGCCGACAAACAACATCGTCCCTCATCACACGCCTGTATGCTGTGGTGCTTATATCTACTAAATTGATACCGAAATTATAGAAATTACGCGTTATCCTTTAAACAACCTCTACAGATTTACCTCTTCGAAGAAAAAAAACTCCGAAGCCGTTAAAAACTGATACAAAAATAATAAATTTTGTTCTTTCCTCAAAACCTGCAAACATTTTTTAAGTTTAAAACAGCTTTGTTTGGCCTTTTACCCTTCCCTGCCCGTTACGTTCCAACAGTTTTCCAATAGCGTTCTAACGGTTATTTAATGATGTTTTCACGATATTTTGTGTAACTTTGTACCACGGAAAAGAGAAGACAAGTTTTAGATAACAATAAGAAAAGCGCAAAAACGACAATTGGGAAATGCGCAGAATGACATTATGAAAAGAAAAATATTGCTCATCATTTTCAGCATCGCTCCATGCCTTTCCTTTGCTCAGGAGTTTAGTGGGGAGCTGACCTCTGAGTGGCAATGGGACATGAACAAACGCACCAACTGGGTCAATCTCTTAAGGCTCAACATGAGGTTGCCGCTGGCAAACGGCAAGGGAGCGTTTGAGGCTGCCACGCTACATGTGGCAAAGACAAAAGAAGAGACTATTCTTGCCGACTGGCAAGGCTTCTCTAACATTGAGGCCGACAACATGTTTGCTGCCATTGCCGTGCTCGGCTACATGCACACATGGCGGAACGCACACCTGTTTGTGGGCGTGAGAAACGTGAACGAAGACTTCTTCACATCCAACGAGACATTGCTCTTCACCAACAGCTCGTGCGGCATATTCCCTACCATTGCCGCCAGCTACCCCATAGCCAACTATCCGTTCTCGGGCCTGACCCTCTATTTTGACGTGACACGAGGCCCTTGGACCTTCAGAAACAGTCTTTACAACGGCACGGGCTATAACGGATGGAAGGGCAACGACAACCCATTTCTTGTGCGCCCAAAGAGAGATGGCGTGTTCAACATCTCACAACTGGAATATTCGGCTCATGATGCCCGCTATTTTGCAGGACTTACTGTGCACACACGCCAACATTTGACGTGCGAGCAGGAGCCTTTTGGGACAACAGACGGGGCTTCAGCTTCAGAAAACGACGATGAAGAGCTAGCTCCGACCGAGAAGACAACGAGCAAGACGACCTTTGCCTGGTGGCTTTATGGAGAGCAACCCGTCTGGACAGCAGGCGACAGAAGCGTGGTCTGCATGGCACAATATTCGGAGAACACATCGCGCAAGAACGAGTGTTACCGTTATGCTGAAGTGGGATGCGCCTACAGAGACAGCCTCAACGAGTGTGGACTGTCCGGCCAATATGCACGTTTTCAGGAAGGCAACGAGTGGTCTGTGGAGCTGACATGGCGCCGACAACTGAGCGAAACCGTTGCCGTGCAGCCTTCGTTTCAATATATCAACAACGCGAACGGACAGTTTACCGTGCTCAGCGCCCGGCTGTGCTTGAGCTTCTAAAAACAGTTTTTTTAGGGGACAGGGCAAACGTCCATAAAAAGCAAAGGCGCATAAAAACAAGGCGCAACAATTAAGTAGGTGTTCAAAATTAATCGCATATATGAATCTAATAAAAAAGGTTATGCTTTCAAATGCCTCTACGCCCTCTTTTGGCCTGTATGCCCAGCTCTCATCGGTCGTGTAGCCCGCTACACTCCCTCTTCGGAGCTGGACATACAGACCAAAATATGGCATAGAATCATTTAAATTAACTTTGAACACCTACTTATGCAAAAAGTTTTTTATAGAAGAACCGTAGGTTTTTAGACGTTTTATGCTTACTTTTGCATAGAAACCAATTTTTTTGTGTTAAAACCAAAACAACTAAAAAAATATATGAGAAAACTTTTGACATCTGTGCTTTTCGCACTTACGCTGTCGGGAGCCACGGCGCAACCGGCACAACACTATCAGCCCACAAAGGAGAACCTTGAGGCGCGTAGCCATTTCCAAGACTCCAAGTTCGGCATCTTCCTCCATTGGGGCCTCTACTCCATGCTCGCAACAGGCGAGTGGACCATGACCAACAAAGACCTCAACTATAAAGAGTATGCCAAGCTCGCTGGCGGATTCTACCCCTCACGCTTCAACGCCCATGAATGGGTGTCGGCAATAAAGGCATCGGGAGCAAAATATATCTGCTTCACCACACGCCACCACGAGGGCTTCTCGATGTTCCACTCAAAGTGGTCTAACTATAACATCGTTGACGCCACACCCTTCAAGCGCGACATCGTGAAGGAGCTGGCTGACGAGTGTCACAAACAGGGCATAGACATTCATTTCTATTACTCGCACATCGACTGGCAGCGCGAGGATGCACCCCTCGGCCGCACAGGCTTGGGCACAGGACGTCCGAAGGAGGCGCAAAACTGGGACTCTTATTATGCTTTCATGAACAACCAGCTCACAGAGCTGCTCACCAACTATGGCCGTGTGGGTGCCATCTGGTTTGACGGTTTGTGGGATCAGGACATCAACCCGTCGTTCGACTGGCGTTTGCCTGAGCAGTATGCGCTCATACACCGTCTGCAGCCAGCATGTCTCATTGGCAACAACCACCACAGCGCCCCGTTTGAGGGCGAAGATTTCCAGATGTTTGAGCGCGACCTGCCAGGCGAAAACTCGGCAGGTTTGTCGGGACAGCAAATTTCGCCCCTGCCGCTTGAGACCTGCGAGACCATGAACGGCATGTGGGGATACAAGATCACAGACCAAAACTACAAGTCGCCCGAAACCCTTATCCACTATCTTGTAAAGGCAGCCGGACGCAACGCCAACCTGCTCATGAACATTGGCCCGCAACCCGACGGCTGCTTGCCCGAGGTGGCTGTGGAGCGTCTGAAGAAGGTTGGCGAGTGGATGAACATCTACGGCGAGACCATCTACGGCACACGCGGCGGCATCGTGGCTCCTCATCCCTGGGGCGTGACCACCCAGAAGCAGAACCGCCTGTTTGTACACATCCTCGACCTTAAGGACAAGGCGCTCTATCTGCCCACAGGCAACGTGCGCATAAAGAAAGCCGTCGACTATGTGTCGCGCAAGCCCGTGCGCATGCAGAAATGTGACGGCGGCGTTATCCTGTCGCTCGACCAGGCACCCACAGACGTGGACAAGGTGGTGGAGCTGGAGATGGCGAAATAAAGAACAAGAACAAAAAGAGAATAAAGACATGGGCTGTGCTCAGCTTACGCAAACAAACGGCGAAGCTGAGCACAGCCCTTCTTGTTTGTTATCCCAAATCGGTCGTTAGGGCTTGCTTGGATTTTGGATTTTTAGAAGAATGGATTTTGTTTGGGTTTATTGTTTTCTAAACTGCTTCGACACGGCCGAATAGCCACAACGCCGGCACAACGGCTCCACAGCTGTGTGGTGGGTGAAGCCATGGTAGAGGGCCTGGGCACGCGGCGATGCCATGATGCGGTCAAGGCTCTGCCCGTAGAGGTTGCCTAAGCCCATGTCGCCGTCGTGGTCAAGACAGCAAGGCACAACGGTGCCGTCGACAAGCACGCCTATCTGGTTGCGCAGAGCATAACAGAACACCTCCTCCACGGCATGGGGGTTATGCTGAAGGTCGGGCCACTCGAACATGTTGTCGTTCTCAAGAAACAGGTTGTCCGTAAGCTTCCAGCCGTCATGGCGCTCCACCCACGGACGCGGCTGATGCTCAGCCATGAGCCTCAAGATGGTCTCGTTCATAAGGTTGTGGCCGCCCTCGTTCCAGAGGCGCAACACCACAACGCAGCCACGGCGGGCAGCCTCCTTGGCAAAGGCCATCACCTCGTCTATATATTGCCCGAGATTGGCTTTGCCGTTGCCCTCATGCGAGTGGAGCGAGATCTGCAGCTTGTGAGGCAACGCTTCGAGCATGTCAGCACGTTGCGTCATCAGCGTGCCGTTGGTCGTGATTACAGGCACGAAGCCTTTCTCACGCGCCATCAGCACAAACTGTGGCAGCAACGGATGAAGGAACGGTTCGCCCATGAGATGAAAATAAAGAAACTTCACCTCGCCCATAAGACGGGTGGTCAGGGTGTCAAACTGTTCCATGGTCATCGTGTGCTTGGGCCGCGTGGTCTTTGGACAAAACACACAGTTGAGGTTGCACACATTGGTTATCTCAAGATAGCATCGGGTTATCATATCGGTTGTTTTTGCTGCAAGATTGGTTGTTAAATGCGAGATTGGTTGTTAAAGATGCGAGATTGGTTGTCTTTGCTGTGCCTCTTTGGCGGGTTTAACATAGCATCGGGCCATCGTCTTCTTGTTTCCGAGAGACCAGCACCTGGTTGTCACATTCTACAAAGATAGCTCAAACCGCGGAAAACACAAAAACAAATTGCCGTTTTTTAACCACAGTCATCTGTTTCAGCTTGCCATACCCCCTCATTCAGCCTGTCCGGCAACCAAACTTCAGCCTGTCCGGCAACCAAGCATTTTGGGGTTTTGCGGCTTTTCACCGAAAAAACATTTGGAGATTTGACGGCTTTTTCCGAAAAAACATTTGGGGATATAGAGAAAATATATAATTTTGTAACGACAGAAACAAACAGACCCGCTGCGACAGGCTTTACGGTTGTTTACCGTGCGGGGTTAAAAGTAACTAAGAACGAATAAAAACAACATGACATTCTCCGACTCAAAACCTCATTATGCTCTTCTCGATGCCCTACGCGGCGTTGCTGCTCTGCTCGTGGTGTGGTATCATGTGTTTGAAGGATACCAGTTTGCGGGCAACAAGCCCATTATCGAGTTTGTAAATCATGGCTATCTTGCCGTCGATTTCTTCTTCATTCTCTCAGGCTTCGTCATAGGTTATGCTTATGACGACCGTTGGGGCAAATCGCTCACCATAAAAGGGTTCTTCAAGCGCAGGCTCATTCGCCTGCACCCCATGGTGGTGATGGGCGCTTTTATAGGCATGCTGTCTTTCGTCTTCTTGTCAGACATGGAGCGTTGGGACGGCACCCGTTCTACCTGTCTGCTCACCTTCATCGCCTTCATCTGTTCCTGCCTGATGCTTCCCGCGTTGCCGGGAACGGGGCGTGAGGTGCGTGGCAACGGCGAGATGTTTCCGCTCAACGGCCCTTCGTGGTCGCTCTTCTTCGAGTATGTCGGCAACATCCTTTACGCCTTCTTCCTTCGCCGTCTGCCTACCCGCGCCTTGGCGTGGCTCACAGCCCTGTTGGCCTGTAGCCTGACATGGTTTGCCGTGACCAACCAGTCGGGCTATGGCTCTATTGGTGTGGGGTGGACCATCGACACAACTAACGTGCTAGGAGGAACCTTGCGCATGTTGTGTCCCTTTACCGTGGGCATGCTGATGTCGCGCGTCTTCAAACCTATGAAAAGCGTGCGTGGCGCGTTTTGGATTTGTGCTCTCGTTCTGGTTGCGCTTTTTCATGTGCCACACATTAACGACATCTCTGCTTCTGGTCTTGATGAAGGCTGCGCGTTAAGCGTGAGCTGGGGCACCGCGTTATGTATGAACGGCGTTTTCGAGGCCGTTTGCATCTTGCTCATCTTCCCCGCCATCGTATGGATGGCAGCATCGGGCACAACCACCGACAGCATGTCGGCACGCATCTGCCGTTTTCTGGGCGACATCTCGTTCCCGCTTTATGTTGTTCATTATCCCTTGATGTATGTGTTTTACCGTTACCTCATCAAGACCCAAACTTACACGTTTGCCGAAACATGGCCCTTGGCTCTTGCCGTGACGGGAGCCAGCATCTGCCTCGCTTGGCTTTGTCTCAAGTGGTATGACGAACCTGTAAGAAAATGGTTGAAAAGGTTTTAAAAGACACAGACATCAAGATAACATCTGCGACAGCTCCCATGCCCTAACGTGTTTTATGCCATTGCGTGACGGCAGCTGGAGGTCATCAAGCGAGACCACAATTTTTTCATAGTTGTCGGCAATGAGCTCCAACGGAGCATACTCTCGCTCTATGGTGTGCTCGTCTATAAGCAGATAAGTGGCCTGCACATAAACGGTGCGGTCGTTCTTGACGGCCACAAAATCGACCTCTTTGTCCCTTATACTGCCCACATACACATCGAAACCATGACGCAAGAGTTCCAGATAGACGAGGTTCTCCAACAGGTAACCCGTTCCATAGCCTAAGCCAGCATAAAGATAATTCTTGAACGAAAGGTCGTTCATGTAATATTTGTAACTGCCCGAAAGGGTCTCCTTTCCCTTTATGTTGTAGCGCATGGCACGATGGGCAAGAAACACCTCTTCTATATAGCCCAAATAGGCCGACACCGTGTCGTAAGAAGTTTTACGGCCTTTGCTCTTGATAAAATTGGTGATGTTGGCAACGGAGAGCAGATTGGATGAATTGTTAACCAGATAGGCAAACAGGTCTTCGAGCAGTCTAACGTCACGAATGGTGTAACGGCGTATGATGTCTTTCAGCAAAACTGTATCTTTCAGTCCTGAGATATAGCTGCGCTTTACATCTGACGACGAAAAATGGACGAGCTCAGGATAGCCACCATCAGCCATATACTGCATGTAGCTTTGCTTGCCGACAGACAGCTGATGAACATTTGCGTATTCGTCATAAGACAATGGAAAAATACGAAACTCTACATACCTGCCTGACAGAAGGGTGGACAATTCGCCAGAAAACATCTTCGAATTAGAGCCTGTTATGAACACCTCATAATCTTCCGTATAATCTTGAGAGAGCGAGTTGACCACACGCTCCCAACCGTCAATGTCCTGCACTTCATCGATAAAGATATAGATGCGGCCTTCGGGTTTCAACTCTTGACGATAAAGACGTATGAAACTATCAAGGTCCTGATAATTCTCGATAAAATCGAACGCCGTCAGTTCGCGGTTTATGAAAACGATATTGTTGCCGCTAACGCCCTGTTGCATAAGATGCATGGCTGTTTGGCGCAATATGTAGCTTTTACCCACACGTCGTTGCCCCGTAAGCACCTTCACCACCTTGCTGCCAAGATACTGGTCGATGCTTGTGGTGTAAAGCGGACGGGGGAAACCGCAATCGATGGTGTTGCCAAACCAAAGATTGTATCTTTTAACCGTTTCGATCTTTTCGTTCATACTCGAAATTTTCCACAAAGATAGCGATTTTTTCGAGTATAGACGAAAATATCGACAACTTTAACAAGATTTTCGAGTATAGACGAAAATTACAGAAATGCAAGAAACGGAAGCCACAAGGTCGGAACAGGCATCAGATACAGGCAACTCAAAGCTGGTGACATCACGTTCCTGCCCTGGCTTTCCGGTAAACTCATACGAACCGATAACATGCAGCCTTAACGGCAAGCAACTGGTGGTCAATCCGCAAGAAGGCACATTTCTTTTTATAACCGATTGGCAATCGTTCACCATCCCTACAGATGTGACCATTGTGAACATCGAAAACATGGAGAATTTTCGGCTCATACGCCAGCAGAAAGCTCTGTTTGCTTCAACATTGGCAGAAAAGCGTTTGCTGTTCGTGTCGCGCTATCCGCAATCGTCAGACCTAAGGACGTGGCTACAGTCCATTCCCAACCAATATGTTCATTTCGGCGATTTCGATCTTGCAGGCATCAAAATCTTCCTAACCGAGTTTCACAAATTTCTCGGCACACGCTCCTCTTTCCTCGTGCCACAAGACATAGAGCAGCGCATAAAGCATGGGTCGACTGAGAGATACAAGGACCAATATCAAAAATTCAGAAATCTCTCGTCCACTATTCCATCTCTGCAACAACTGATAGACATGCTCCACAAACATCGCCGATGCTACGATCAGGAAGGATATATTGCGACGGTTACGACCGAAGAATAAAAATAACAAACACATTTTCAATCGATTATCAGCTCTGATAAGCGTCACCAAAGGCGGCGAATATCCATAACCGCTGGTTGAGCTGCCGAAGGCAGCGAAGCCTTTGGTTCCATAAATGATGGTAAGACCGTCCTCGCGCTCTTCTTGCTCTGGCAAGCGACAAAGTAGAGCGCGGCGACGCTTGCTTGAGATAATTGCCATTTTTTAAAAGCGAAAGTTCAGTAAAACGCAAAAAAAAGAAAAAGATTGAGGAATTGAAAGAAAAAAACAATGTAAAAAAAGCAAGTTATTGATTTTATTTGTATCTTTGCCATGTTAAGCCGTTACTCTTGCAACCTACATTTTGCGACACTAAGGCAGGCAATATAACGGCATGGCATGATCTGAGCAGATTGTTGCTGCTCAGACATTTACAATTTCCTAAAACAATAGTGTCCGGAACTATTAAAAAACAAAAATCTATGAAACGCTTATTTTTATTTTTTGTAATGTGTGCATTTGCATTTGTTGCCCAAGCCCAGGTAAGAAAATTTCATTATGTTGACGGAGGCTATTGGGTAAAAGTCGACCTGAACAAGAAAGAGTTTCTCCCCGATGGATGCGGCGTAGACCCTATGCCTATAAAAAACTACAAGAAGGTCGGCAACAAGGAATCGTTTACCACCTATGACGGTGGTTTCACCACACATCATGAATTTGTGAAGAAGACAGACACCGAGTACACTTATACCTATTGGATCACTCCAAGCGAGACAATAGAAAAGGCCACACACGAGGTGACGACAAAGGAAGAAACGGGCTCTGGCATCAAGGGCACGGCTTCAGAGAATGTAGAGTCGAAGAATCCTGCCAAGAAGGTAGGCGACAAGGTGAAAGGTCTGTTCAACAAAGGCAAAAGCGTCTTCAAGAAAGACAAAGGAGGGTCAGACAGCAAGTCGGACAAGACCAGTTCTGACAAAAGCAACAAGAAAACAAAGAAATAGCCTGTAGACGATGGTAGCCTGCCTGAGAAATAAGCTATAAAGCAAAACATCCCCGTAGAGATTTATCATCAAAAGAACAATCAAAGACATATTGATGCAACAATCAAGGTGCAATAATAAAGCCAATAAAAGGGCACAACAAAACCAATAAAAGGGCACAATAAAGCCATTTGGTTTTGAAGAAAAAATATACCAAGAAGAATCCGTGTAGCCACTTGAGTTACACGGATTTTTTATTCCAAATCGGTCATTAGGATTTGGGCTTAATCAACATTCGCAAAGTTTATTGTTTATATCGTGCTTCGCAACTGCCATGTTTACGCTTCGCAACTGCCATGTTTATGCTTCGCAAGTACCATGTTTACGCTTCGCAAGTACCATGTTTACGCTTCGCAAGTACCATGTTTATGCTTCATGAATGCCATGTTTACAATATTCAAATGATGATGTTTTG
>ERZ779660.1000-NODE-1000-length-15520-cov-5.527902_pt1 | contig 15520 bp, 15 predicted proteins | sample MGYA00511906_ERZ779660 | MGnify/ENA primary metagenome ERZ779660 (study PRJEB29588, sample SAMEA2156906) | human gut metagenome | biome: human gut; feature: human-associated habitat; material: faeces | place: Denmark | collected 2008/2010 ... | reverse complement strand
AGATCCTGGAACGGCTCGATTTTCTGTGCTTTTTCCATCAAGTCTTTCTTTTTTGCTTCCAGTTCTGTACGCTCCTGGTTCAACTGGCCAAGGGTGTGATCCAAACCATGGACACAGTTGATGGCATCTTCCAGGGAAAGTCTTTTCGTGGTGGTACGCTTGTCTTCCGGCAGAAGTGCTGTAAAATCTTCCGCCTGTTTTAAGGTCTCTTTGTATGGGTTGATCTGGATATACGGTGTGATATTCTGCATCGTAGACAGCTCTGTCAGAGCGTTTTCCAGATGTATCTCATATTTTGAGAGATAAGTGTTGACCACACGGTCAATGTCGGCTTTCGGCCCGGTGATGCTCAAAAATTTCATCTTGACAATCAATGAGTACACCTCCCCGTGTATTAAGTTTTTGCGATATGCTGCATTGCCTCGTCAGCGCTGATACGGTAACGTACGCACTCGAGTGCAATAATAAGCCGGTTTACCTCGTGCTCTTTGTGATAGAGGTATGAGTATATGGTGGCAACGGAATAAGGATCCTGTCTGGATTCACTGGAAAGTATGTGCTTCATAATGGCTGCATACATGGATTCCAGCGTATCGACCTTGAAGGAATCATACCGTTTCGCATAATAGGTTTGTTCCAGCAGCTGGGAAAATGCACTCATATTCTCGGCTTCTACCAGTGCCTTTACCACATCCTTTTTCAGCCGGTGATGAACCGGAATCAGCAGGGCGTAGATTTGTGCGCTGGTCATGTGATAATAGCGTTTGGAACGGTAGATCCACTGCATATTCAGCAGATCAATCTTGGAGCCGCAGTCTCTGGTGAAAAGCTCCAGTTCTTTTTTCTTCAGAAACTTTTTGCGCTCTTTCCACATGGCGGTAAAATAATAAAGGTTCAATGCAAGATCGTAATCAAACAGGGTGACAGACTGACTGTCTTTTAGTTTTTTCAGCGGTTCGTAATACTCTGTGCCTTTCAGATTTTCTACGAGCTGGTCCGTTGTTCTGGAGGTGATCAGCTTTTCAATGGAAATCTGCGAGTATTTATCAAAGAATGGTTTTTTGTGGTTCAGATCAAATGGTTCCTGATAATGATTGATTACAATACGCAGACAGTAATTGATCAAATCCACTTCATACCGCTTTAAGTAAAGTTTTAAAAACTTTCTCTGATTCGGTCCGCAGAAACGGTAAATCTTTGTGTAATCGTGGTACAGCGAGAGAATCAGCACTTTTTCGATGTTGCCTCTATGCAGCATGGTCTCATCCATATCCTGAAGTACATCCTGATAGGAAGAATTTGTATTTAAATAGGAAACCAGTTCGGTGACACTTGTAAGAGCTGATATCTCCTCAAACTGTTCATCTGTGATCAGTCTGGCTTCCATGGCACGCAGCTTGGTGATGATCCCACTGTATTCCAGTAAGTTTCCCATATGTTACACCTCTGTGATTCGTTTTAAAATTTCCTGTGCATAAAGTGTGTGCCTGCTTTCGTATTCTTTCTTGAGTGCAAGTACACAACTGTCGTTTGATTCTGCCTGCTGATCTAAGAGAGTCTGCGTATCTGCTTCCAGAGCTTCCCGGATTTTTTGCAGATGTGCCTGTGTCTCTTGTTCCAGATCCAGATCAAACTGCTTTCGCTTTTCTTCATATTCTTTATCCAGGACGGATTTTTGAAGTTCCGCATGTTCTGCGATCGCAGATGCGGCAGATTCGATCTCCGTCAATTTGTTAATAATAGACTCCATAAAAAGCCCCCTTTTTAGTCAGAATATATAATACACTATCATACACCTTTTGGCTGAAAAAACAATCACTTTGTCGATTATTTTAACACTTTTTATCAAAAATCATGTGAGAATAATCAAAAATTTAAAGAGCTGTTGAATGGTAAAAAAATAGATTTGTACAAAATTATTAAAAATGAACATTAAAAAGCAATATATTATATAAAAATAACAAGAAAACGCTAGAAAAGGTAGTGTCAACTGAGTTATGAAAAACTGAGCGATAAGAAAAAGGCTCAGATGAACCTTGAAAATTGCAGATATGTTAGTTTGAGGTAAGTTTACGCCACCCTTGACAGCACGCAAAAGAACTGCTGTAGATAAATCACCGACGGCGAAGAACTCAAGAACAGTTAGAACTTCTTCCGTCGAATACAGCAGTGTAGCAGTTCTTTTGCGTGCCATCAAGGGCAAGCCGAAAGCGTTGCTTTCGATGGCTGGATATATTACCTCAGGCTCGGAATCTAAGAACAATTAGAACTTTCAGTTTGAAGGTTTAAGATGGTCTGTTGTCCTAAGAAAATGAGCAGTTGCCATTTACCTGGCATATTATCAGCGCCATTTAGCATATCAGCTTTGTTGAGTACCTGATAATGATTGTGCTTGTGTGGGCGCAGAAAATTATAGTAAGCAACCCATAAGGCTAAATCGTAATTGGCACCTTCATAATTATCAAAACCATTGGTAGTTCGGTAGGAAGCTTTGTAGGTGCGATTGAGACGTTCGATCATCTGTTTATAAGGACGAAATTCTTTTGAAACTTCGTCATCATTGGTTAAACCGATAACCTGTGTGATGGTAAATTTAAAATCATCTTTAAATTTTTTAGCAAACTCCATGGCAGCTAGTGTGCTGTTTGACAAAGGTTTTAATGACCGGAAGTTCATCAACTTTGAATTTTTGATATTTGGGAGAATGAGAATCATCGAAAGCCCACTGTTTAAGAGGGATATATCTGCAGATAAAATTTAAAAGCCAGCAGATTTGTTGGTGTTGGTATTGAATAAAAGAAAGTAAGTATTGTATAATGTCCATGAGCATTGGCTCCTTTCGGGGATGTTGGTTTGGCGATTGACATTATACCAAAAAAGGGAGGTCAATGCTCTTTTTATTGCAGATTTCCCTAAAAATCAAGGTTTTTAATAGATTTAAACAATAAAAAATGGGTAGTTTTTGACACTACCCTAGAAAATAGGGGGGATAAAATATAATAAAAATGATAGGTATACTGTGGAAAAATATTCTTTTCACAGGGTAAATTTGGGGCAAAACAAGGAGGAACACTATGAAGAAGAAAGTGACAGTGACACTGACTGCAAACGAACCGGTGCAGTCAATCGAGGGATGGACTCTGGATGAAACACAGACTGTATTAACAAAAGCACACGACAAAAACGGAACTTATCATGTAACGGTGAGATCTGCAGATGGTCAGGAGAAAGAAGTAGAATACACGGTAAGCGGTATTGACAAGAAAGCTCCAAACATCAAGATTGGTGGAACTGGAAATGGAGAAAATTATCGGGAAATCAAATCCATTGCAATACACGATCCAGAAGGTATTTCTTATCTGATGATCAATGAGACCAAAACAGAGATCAACGATAAGTACAAATATTTCACAGATATCAAGGCTCTTGGAGTAGTGGAGGGTACGAATACAGCCGTTGTTGTAGATAACGCGGGAAATGAAACAAAGATTACCTTTGGCTATGACAAAACAGCGCCGACGTTCAAATGGATTGTAGACAACAAGACACAGGCACAGTCCAAAGAAGTCCGTCTGGAAACAAGTGAAGAAATTCAGCTGCCGGATGAAGGATGGTTACTTAAGGGTGAAGAGAATGGCGTATTTGTTTACGTGAAGACATTCTATGCAAACTGGAAAGACAAAAAATTTACCGTAACAGACCTTGCGGGAAATGTATCAGAGCCACAGTTTGTAGAAGTAAAACGGATCGATAATTCGAGACCAACAGTTGTGGAACTGACACAGGATATTACAGACTGGACAAACAAAGACGTGACAGTGACAATTAAGACATCTACAGATTGTGTGGCACCGGAAGGATGGAAACAGGTTAATAAGAGAACATTCACAAAGGTATTTAATGCAAACGGAGAGTACAGTGTGACGCTGACAAGTGTGACAGGAGTGACAGGAGATGCTCATCTATTCAGTATCACCAATATTGACAAAGAAGCACCGGTTATTGATTATGCAGCTATCGAGTCAGCAAACGGATACAGAAAAGAGATCCCGGTCAATGAGGGTGAAGAGTATACCGAAGAAAAGTTGGTCGAGATGTTCACAAAACCAGAGTGGGTAAGTGACAATTCCGGGACAGCAACATTTAAGGTTGACAAATGGGGATTGGAACACGGTCTGGATGGATATCAGCCATTTACATCCAAGACACCTGGCGAATATAAAGTTCGTTTCTATGCATACGATGCAGCCGGAAACAACAGCAGTTTTGATGTTTATGTGAAAGTATTAGAGCCGGAAGTACCGGAAGTAGAAGAACGCACGACAACAGTAAGTTATACGGTATTTATTGACGGCCGTGTTCGTACCGGACAGTGGACACATACAGGAACTGAGACGGGAGAATTTAGATTTGATCTGTCTATGGTAAAAAATCTGCCGGCAAGCTATGAACTGGAAGAGGGAGAAGAAGGATATCGGATGCTGCAGTATGGTGATACGACTGCTGTAACTTTCTATCTTACAACAAAATAAAAAGCAGAATTTTTGAGGTTCTGTAAATAGTTTTAAATCCGCCTGAGCAAACGAGGGAAAATAAAATCTCCGTCTGGTCAGGCGGAAATTTTGTATAGAAAAAAATGTTTATAAGAATTTTATTTTGGTATATTCTGGTTTTCTGCTATAATATAATGGTCCGTTGAAAGGACATTTGATTCAGGGGATACAGAAGGGAGTATAAGAGATGAGATTACGTAATATTCCGCGTGCGGAAGGGGCAATACAGAGCCATCAGGCAGCAATCAAGCGTCCGGAAGATCAGAAAGGATGCTGGAAGCAGGTGTTTGGAAATGAGAATCCGATCTACATAGAGATAGGCATGGGAAAAGGTCGTTTTCTGTTAAATATGGCAAAGCAATATCCGAATGTCAATTTTATCGGGATCGAGAGATATTCCAGTGTATTATTGCGTGCACTGGAAAAGTATGACACAGAAGAGTTTCAGGAACTGACAAATATCCGGTTTGTTTGCATGGATGCAAAAGAACTTTCGGAAGTGTTTGCAAAAGGAGAAGTGGAGCGGATTTATTTGAATTTTTCCGATCCATGGCCGAAGGCACGACATGCAAAGAGAAGACTGACTTCCACAGAATTTTTTGCCCGTTATGACAAGATCCTTGCGGAAGACGGGACAGTGGAGTTTAAGACGGATAACACAGAGCTGTTTAATTTTTCGCTGGAGCAGATCAGAGAATATGGATGGACAGTACTCAGCTATACATACGACTTGCATCATCATGAAGAGATGAATAAAAACAATATCATGACAGAATATGAAGAAAAGTTTTCTGCAAAAGGCAATCCGATCAATAAATTGATTGCAGGAAGAGGGAAGGAATAAATTACACACTTGTGTCAAGGCCGCATATAATAGGAGTGAGGGAGACTCACAACGGGAGCGTGGCGGATGGGATGGAAGAGAAGCTGGAAAGAAAAAATGCGTCAGAAGATGTATTGTCAGGCAGAATTGAACCGACGGATTTTATGCATCAAACGTTCATTAGAAGAAGTATATGCAATACTCAATACAGGATATTGTCATAAGAAATAAAAGGAAAAAGTAGGTGTTTGAGATGAAGATCAGAGTAACTGCGAAAAACTATCCACAGGAAGTACTGAGGTCTGAGACACCGGTTCTGGTAGAATTCTTTGCCGTATGGTGCGGAAAATGTGCGATGATGGAAGATATCGTGGATGAAATTGCAGAAGAGTATGATGGACGTGCGAAAGTCTGCCAGATTGAAATTGAGGAATCAGCAGTTTTAGCAGCGGAATATGAAGTAAATGTGGTTCCGACATTTGTAGTATTTCGTGAGGGGAAGCCGGTGAATTATGCCAGTGGGGTACTTGGAAAAGAAGTTTTGACAGAGATGCTGGAAGGGTGAAAGAACTGACGCGATGAGAAAGCAAATGTATATAAAAATGCTTGTATATAAAAGCGAGTTGCTGTATAATATAAGTAAGGAAAAGGGAAAGGAGTGAATGATATGGCACAGATTAGTTTACGTGTGGATGATGAATTGAAACGTGGCGCTGAAAAAACTTTAAATGATATTGGCTTGAGTATGTCAACAGCAATTAATATTTTTCTGAAAACAGTAGTGAGAGAAAACAGGATTCCATTTGAATTATCAGCTGATCCATTTTACAGTAAGGAAAATATGAAAGAACTAGAGAGACGTGTCCATGCTGTCCGCTCTGGAGAAAGCACCTTGAAAGAGCATGAGTTAATTGAGGAAGATTGATGAGAAAGCTTTGGGAAGATGAAGCGTGGAAGGAATATCTTGAGTGGCAGATGAAAGACAAAAAGGTTCTCAAGAGGATTAATCAGTTGCTGACAGATATTGACAGAAATGGATATCAATGTATAGGGAAGCCAGAACCATTAAGTGGGAATCTTTCAGGTTACTGGAGTGTCCGCATTGATGGAAAAAATAGGATTGTTTTTAGAATTGCTGACAACAATATAGAAATTATACAATGTGGTACACATTATAGAGAGAAATAGGGCGGGATTTGATGCTGATAATAAGCATGATAGCCTGGAGAGTTTCAAAAAGCTGCAGAAATTAGAAGAAAAAGTCTTTTTCCGCAGCTTTTTGACGAAAAGTTTGAAATCCTTTATCGATGTTATGAAGATGTGGGCGGTAAAATATAAAAGGTGAATTGAAGAAATTTGAGAAATTGAAGGAAATTTACAAAAAATTAAAAAAGTACTTGCTTTTTGAAAAGAAATCATATATAATAATTCTTGCGTTACGGATTAGGTAACAACATAAAGATGCGCGATTAGCTCAGTTGGTAGAGCACCTGACTCTTAATCAGGGTGTCCAGGGTTCGAACCCCTGAAGGCGCACTCGAAAGTCGCAAGCTATGCTTTTCGCTGGTTTGAGGCTTTTTTTGTTTTACGGATTTTACGCAACAATCAGGAACCGGTTAGGATTTTGATAATGGGATGATAAAATATGATTAAGTTAAGCAAGCTTTATATGCGAATATACAGGAAATGACGTTGAATTTGAACATAGAAACGTCGAATCGGGAATCGGTTATTTTGCGAAAAATTTCGTAAATTGATAGTGATATTTTGGGGAATGCGTGTTATAATAATTTCGAGCGGTAAAGTCGGGAATACATTAAGAAAGGAAGAAGATATGGATAGAGCGGATATCGCTGTAATCGGAACGGGACCGGCCGGAATATCGGCAGCAATCAATGCCCGTATCCGGAGGAAGTCTTTTCTGTTATTTGGCAGCAGTAAATTAAGTGCTAAAATAGAGAGCTCCGAACAGATAGTGAATTATCCGGCAATCGATGCTATAAGCGGGCCACAACTGAATGAACGGTTTCGTGAACAATTGGTTAAGCTTGAGATTCCAATTATCGATGAACGTATTACCGGCATCTATAAGATGGAAAATTATTATCTCATAATGGCAGATCAGAAGCAATATGAGGCCTCAACCGTTATCATTGCGACGGGGGTCGAGACAGTCAGGGCACTTCCCGGAGAAAGAAAGATGCTTGGCCGCGGTGTGAGTTATTGTGCCACCTGCGACGGAAGGCTGTACGAAGGCCGCAGAATTGCCGTACTGTGTGATAATTCCAATATGGAAGATGAAGTCGATTACCTCTGTTCGCTTGCGGGCGAGGTGGTTTATTTTCCGTTATTTAATAGTGACATGAAGCGGGATAATCTTGTGATGGCACAGTCACGGATGAAGGCTGTTAAAGGAACAGATTATGTCGAATGCGTGGAACTGCAGGATGGAAGTACAATAGCGGTCGATGGCGTTTTTATGTTAAAGCAGTCGGTTTCCGCGGATGTTCTTTTGCACGGACTTGATGTGTCCGGCGGACATATTGTCACGGACCGTAATATGGCAACCAACATGCCGGGATGTTATGCGGCAGGTGATTGCACCGGAACACCATATCAGATAAGTAAAGCAGTCGGAGAGGGCAATATAGCGGCTCACTCGGCGATAGCGTACCTTGGAAGGAGAAATAGTGATGACTAAGCCTAAGAAAATTAAAGAGCCCAAAGTAAAGGCAGTAAAGGCAGTAAAGGCAGCTAAGCCTGTCAAAGCGCCTAAGGCAGCCAGACCTAAGAAGAAAGCAGCCGGCGTTAATAAAATATTCTGGGGCAGGAGAATCGGCATCAAAATGGTTGCAGGATTTCTTATACCAGTGATTTTAATAGTTGTTCTTGGTGTATCCTCATACGCTAAGGCATCCAAAGGTATTATAAAGAGTTATGAGGACAGTATGAGTCAGACCATAGGCATGACCAATGAGTTCTTCAGGCTTACAGTGGACAATGTCCAGGACAAATACAAAGAATATCTTAACAATGCGGATTTAAGCGTTTATTTTAAGAATCTTATGAATAAGAGTGAAAGCATTTCATTTGCAAAGAGATATTCCCAAGAGATGAAGAAGAACATTACAACAGACAATTCCGTAACTAATATGTACATACTTGCTGACAATGTAAAATCACTTATAACGACCAATACGGAAACGGATAAGCTGTACAGTGCTTATGCCGATACGGAAAATGGCTCGATATCGAAGAATGATGCATATAATTTCTATCTTTTCGGTAATGAATCGGCAGCAGACAGTGCAATGGGAACAAGTTCCGACGATTATGGATTGAGACTTGTGCGCCATATGAAGGATTATAGCGCATATCTTATCGTTGATATTGATAAGGAAGTTGTAACGGATGCGATTTCATCCCTTCAGGTTGGCAAGGGAACAATTGCAGCGATAATTACAACTGACGGTACAGAACTTTTAAGCGATGGAACGAACCCGGAGAAGCCTATTTTTACAGATAAGGATTTCTATAAGGACATTGCTGATTCCGGTGAAGATTCAGGACAGAAATATGTAAAATATAACGGAGAAAAATATCTTTTTATATATTCGGTGCTCAGCGGAAGAGGAGCGACAATATGTGCACTTGTTCCTGAAAGCGTACTCACGGAGCAGGCTTCGGAAATCAAACTTCTTACAATAATACTTGTAATTGTTTCAGCTATTATAGCAGGACTTATAGCAATGGCATTTTCAAGAGGTATAAGCGGCACAATAAATAAGACTAATAAACAGCTTAGACTTATCGCAGACGGAAATCTTGACGCAAGAGTTATTACATCGCGTAAGGATGAATTTGCACTTCTTGCGGCCGGGGTCAACGGCATGGCAGAAAGCATGTGCCACATTATCGGCAAGGTGAGAGAGGTTGCACATGAAGTTGCGGCAGCTTCTGAACTTGTTACTGAGAATTCGAGATCGATTCATGAATCATCAGATCAGATTCAGCATTCGATCAAGGAGATAGAGACAGGAACGGCTAATCTTGATACCGAATCCGAGAGATGCCTGTCACAGATGGATACATTATCACAGAAGATACATGATGTCCAGGGAAGTTCCGTAGATATCATGAATATGGCACATAGCACTGAGAAGGTTGTAAAAGACGGTAAGAACAGTCTTTCAACAATGACAGAAAGTGCCGTGGCGACAACCAGAATTACCGGAAGTGTTATTGAGTCAATCAGACTTCTCGAAGAGAAATCACTTACAATCGGTAATATCATTGAAGCTATTAACAGTATAGCAGCCCAGACGAATCTCCTTTCACTTAATGCGTCAATTGAGGCAGCAAGAGCCGGAGAGGCCGGAAAGGGATTTGCGGTAGTTGCGGAGGAAATCCGTAAACTTGCTGAACAGTCCAGGGAATCTGCGGAAGAAATCAGCAAGATTATCGAAGAGATTACAAGCAATACAAGAGAGGTTGTTGGTATAGCGGACGAGGCAAGAGGAATTGTCAGCAAGCAGGAGACAACAGTTTCCGAGACAGCCAAGGCTTTTGAACAGATTAATGACCATATGTCAAGATTTACAGAATCTCTGGATTCTATAAGCAGTGATATTAATAATATGGAAGATGCCCGTAAACAGACTCTCGGTGCAATGGAAGGTATATCGGCAGTATCGGCTGAGACCGCATCAGGTACGGCAACGGTATACACCAATGCGCAGTCACAGCTTTCACAGATTGAGTCACTTGACAGTGCAGCCGAGAATCTTGCCGAGAAAGCAGAGCAGCTTAACGAACTCCTTGCGGGATTTATTATCAATAATTAAATTAAATTCCGGTAGCCGGATACCATACAGTTGCTTATGTTGCCGAGGATATCTATAACTTGTGCGACATCTTTATCGGTATGTGTAAGAAAAGCATCAAATGTGCCGTGTATAAGGACGGTAAAGAGTAAATCAAACTCTAGACTGTCCTTGTACTGCGGCATTTTTTCATATATTAATTTCTTGATTTCATAATCGAGTCTTTCCAATAAAACAGTACGCCGGCTTCCGGCAAAAAGAATGTGAAACAGTCCGCTTTGTGAGAGTATAGCGGAAGAATATTCTGCAAATCCTTTTGGAGTATCTGTTATTATAAGCTCCGGGTCGGGAATGGAATTGATCACATTTCGGATAAGCTCGTCTTCAAGCTGTCCCGATAAATCATATATATCGTGGTAGTGCTGATAAAAAGTCGCTTTATTGATACATGCTTTCTCGGCAAGTTCCTTCACGGTTATTTTTTCTATATTTTTGGCTGAACGCAGTTCAATGAATGCATTGATAATGCTGCGCCTGGTTCTTTCAATTCTTAAATCCATAGCAGTCTCCTTTTTAGACAATTTGAGTGATTAGTTGTTTATCATACTTATTTAAAAATCCGTTGGTGGAAATAGGTAATAAATGAGTATAAAATAAATATATCATACTAAAACGACTGGTGTCAATTATACGACATGCGTTGCTAAATGGAGGATGGAATGGATATTTACGGATTTTATACTGGCAAAATTTTTGACGCATATGATTTTCTGGGCTGCCATCTGGATGGAAACAGAGGTTATTTCCGCACTTATGCACCGAATGCATCGAGGGTTACGGTAATCGGGGAATTTACCGGCTGGAAGGACTATGAGATGAACCGGATTCACGACGGTAAGTTCTGGGAACTGATCACAGACGGTGTCGAGGATGGAATGATGTACAAATACCGTATTTACGGAAGGGATGGCAGCGTGACGGAGCATTGCGACCCGTATGGATTTGGGATGGAATTACGGCCTGACAGTGCTTCGATAGCCAGAGATATGAACAGATATGTATTTCATGATACGAAATGGATGCGCGACCGTTCGGACTGCCGCCGGGGTCCTCTTAATATATACGAAATCCATGCCGGCTCGTGGAAAACCAATCCGGAGAATGAGAATGGCTGGTATAAGTATAATGAGCTTGCCGACATCCTGATACCTTATCTTAAGGAAAACGGATATAATTATGTCGAAATGATGCCGATTGCAGAGCATCCGTGTGATAATTCGTGGGGATACCAGTCCACAGGATTTTACAGCCCGACATCACGTTACGGAACAGCGGACGAACTGCGGGAATTTATAGACAAATGCCATCAGAATGGAATCGGAGTGCTGCTTGACTTTGTGCCGGTGCATTTTGCGGTGGATGGATATGGCTTGTCAATGTATGACGGCACCGCATTATATGAATATCCGAACTGCGATGTCGGATACAGCGAATGGGGAAGCAAGAATTTCAATCACTCCCGCGGAGAGGTTCAAAGTTACCTGCAGTCCTGTGCTAATTACTGGTTGAAGGAATATCATTTTGACGGACTTCGAATGGACGCCATAAACAATATCATATACTGGCAGGGTGATTCCAGACGCGGAATTAATAGAAATGCACTTCAATTTCTGCAATATATGAACCGCGGACTTAAGGGAATGTATCCATCGATCATTCTGGCTGCGGAGGATTCCAGTCCTTATCCGGGAATTACCAAGTGCGCCGACTGGGGTGGGCTCGGATTTGATTACAAATGGGACCTTGGCTGGATGAACGATACACTTATCTATTTTAAAGATGGCATGGACGATAGGATAAAAGATTATCATAAATTAACTTTTTCTATGATGTATTATTATTCGGAGAATTTTATACTCCCGTTCTCACATGATGAGGTTGTGCATGGCAAGGCAACCATTATGCAGAAGATGAACGGACAGTATGATGAGAAATTCCCTCAGGCGAGGGCTCTCTATATGTATATGTATACACATCCGGGTAAGAAACTGAATTTCATGGGAAACGAAATAGGACAGTTAAGAGAATGGGATGAGACGAGGGAACAGGACTGGGATATCCTAAAGTATCCGGTTCATGATGCATTTCATCGTTATATGATGGAGCTTAATAAGCTCTATCTTGAGCATTCTGCATTATGGGAGAAGGATTTTGACAATGACGGTTTTATGTGGATTAACTGCCATGAGGAAGGGCGGTGCATATATGCGTATGAACGCCGCTCGTCCACGGAACGTCTGGTGATAGTGTGTAAATTTACAAATACGCCGGAGGAAAATTATTATTGTCATGTTGAAGGTGCGTCGGGTCTTAAGCTGCTTCTGGCATCTGATGCCGATTGTTTTGACGGGCCGGTTCATTATGATGAGGACGAGTCTGTAAAGGTCGTGGATAATACCGCAGAAATTAAACTTGGAGAATTTTGCACGAAAATATATAAAGTTATTTAGAATATAAATTAATTTTATTAAGTTCAGGTTGATATTGCGCACTTGAAATATATCATTCAATGATGTAAAATAAAGGTTAATCAGCGTACAGGAGGAAGACCCTTGAACAATAAAGAGATGATGGAATTAAGACCGGAACTGGACAGTCAGTTTGATGAGCTTGTCAAATATTGTATGGCATCCGGTGTCATTGATTCTAATTTATATATTGAATATGATGTTAAGAGAGGACTAAGAGAGAGCAACGGTAAGGGTGTTCTTACGGGACTCACGGAGATTTCCGATGTAGTGGGATTCGACGTGGTTGACGGGGACAGGGTGCCGTGTGATGGCCGTCTCTATTTCCAGGGATATAATGTCCAGGATCTTATCCGCAAAGGCGACAGAAGAAGATTTGCGTTTGAAGAAGCAACATATCTTCTGTTATTTGGCGCGCTTCCTACGAGGGAACAGTTAAGACAGTTTATAGATATTCTCGGAGGATTAAGAGAACTTTCGGGACAGTTCGTGCGTGACGTTATTATGAAAGCACCGAGCAGTAATATTATGAATGCATTGGAGAAGAGTATCGTCACATTGTATTCATATGATGAGATGGCTGAAGATATTTCTGTACCGAATGTATTGAGACAGGCGTTGCAGCTTATTGCCAAGATGCCGGTTATATCGGTATTTGCATATCAGTCATATATGCATTTTAAGATGGATGATGTTCTTATTATACGTAACCCGGATCCGCAATGTTCAACAGCTGAGAACATATTGAGAATGCTCAGACCTGATGGTAAATATACTGAACTTGAAGCTAAGGTTCTTGATGTTGCGCTTGTACTTCATGCAGAACACGGCGGTGGTAATAACTCAACATTTACCACGCATGTAGTTACATCATCCGGAACGGATACATATTCAACGGTTGCAGCATCTGTTGCATCGCTTAAGGGTCCTAAGCATGGCGGTGCGAACCTTAAGGTTAAGCGTATGTTTGATGATATTAAGGAACATGTATCCGATTGGGAAGATGAGGATGCTCTTCGCGAATATCTTCAGAAGATACTTGATAAGCAGGCTTTCGACAATGCCGGACTTATTTACGGTATCGGACATGCGGTATATACATTATCAGACCCGCGTGAGGTTATTCTTAAGGAATATGCCAAGCGTCTGTCTGAGGAGAAGGGTTTTGTCAAAGAGTTTGAGCTTTATGACAGGGTTGAGAGAATAGCTAAGGAACTTGTATCCAAGTCCCGCCACACATTGAAGCCGATATGTGCGAATGTCGATTTCTACAGCGGATTTGTATATACAATGCTTGGAATACCGGAGCAGATGTTCACTCCGATATTTGCTATTTCGCGTATCGCAGGATGGAGCGCACACAGGTTGGAAGAACTTGTCAATAAGGGCAAGATAATCCGTCCGGCATATAAATATGTCGGACATCATGAGGAATATGTTGATTTGAACGACAGATAGATATCATAAGCTTCCGGGAATATTTTTTCCGGGAGCTTTAGTGTATCCGGAGAGTAAAAATGGAACTCAGAGTATTAAAGTATTTTCTGATGGTTGCCAAGGAACAAAGTTTTACGAAAGCAGCCGAACAGTTACATATAACACAGCCGACATTGTCAAGGCAGCTTGCACAACTTGAGAACGAGCTTGGAACATCACTTTTTGTGCGGACAGGAAGAAATATTACATTGACGCAGGAGGGAATCCTGCTTAAAAGACGTGCACTTGAAATCATAGATTTGGAGGGACGCACTATTGAAGAACTGCAGGGAGCAGACGAATATGTTGAAGGAACGGTTACCATAGGATGCGGCGAATTTGCGGTGGTTGAGAAGCTGGCAGAGATATGCCGCAGATTTAAATCCAAATATCCGCTAGTCCAGATTGCAATACATACTGCAACAGCAGACATGATATATGAGATGATGAATAAAGGACTTGTGGACGTAGGACTTTTTATGGAACCGGTGGATACACAGGATATGGAGTATATCAGGCTAGTCGGCAGCGACCACTGGGTCGTAAGCATGAGGCCGGATGATGAGCTGGCATCGCATAAATACATTAAGAAACAGGATATTATCGACAAACCTCTTATAATTCCGGAACGTGTGAATGTGCAGAGCGAACTGGCCAACTGGTTCGGCAAAGATTTTGACAGGATACAGATTGCGCTTACGAGTAATCTCGGAACCAATGCCGGCGTTATGGCAATGGCAGGACTTGGTTATCCGGTATCGATTGAGGGTGCGGCAAGGTACTGGCGTAAGGATCTGCTGGTGCAGAGAAGATTGTATCCTGCGATAACAGCTAACACTGTGATAGCCTGGCGCAGAAACATACCGAATTCTCGGGCGGTAAATAAGTTTATCGAAGAAATCAATGCCTTTAAGGCATTGATGATGATTTGATATAGGTATTAGACATAAATAAAATATAGAATTAGAATAGATATGTAAGGTAGCTTATATATCTTTTTTAATATGGAGGTAACAAAAATGGGCAGAAAATTAGTAGCATATTTCAGTGCAAGCGGCACAACGAAGAAAACAGCCGAGACAGTTGCGCAGGCAGGCAAATTTGATTTGTATGAAATTACACCTAAGGAAGCATATACCAAGGCTGACTTAAATTGGATGGACAAAAAATCGAGAAGCAGTGTCGAGATGAACGATAAGAAATTCAGACCGGAGATAGTTAAGAAACCGATCAACACTGCGGATTATGATGAGATTATTCTCGGTGCTTGAGTTATAATTGGGACAAGTTAGAAGAAACCCAGTAAAATCAAGGGGT
>ERZ779660.995-NODE-995-length-15546-cov-1.825060_pt1 | contig 15546 bp, 14 predicted proteins | sample MGYA00511906_ERZ779660 | MGnify/ENA primary metagenome ERZ779660 (study PRJEB29588, sample SAMEA2156906) | human gut metagenome | biome: human gut; feature: human-associated habitat; material: faeces | place: Denmark | collected 2008/2010 ... | reverse complement strand
CTTTTTCTTCACTCATGAAAAACCTCCATCTTCTCAATTGCCATTAATTTTTCCTTGAACAATTTCAAATGTCTGATTAATGTTTATTCCATTTTTTACAAACTCTTCTAATCCGGTACAAGTAATAATCGTCTGAATTCCTTTTATATTTTCCAATAAATAGTTTTGACGATTTCGGTCCAGTTCAGACAGAACATCATCCAATAAAAGAATTGGCTTTTCTCCGATTGTTTTCTCTACAATTTCGATTTCCGCCATCTTCAGCGACAAAGCCGAAGTTCTTTTTTGTCCCTGCGAACCGTAAACCTTTACTTCCTGTCCGTTAATAAAAAACTGCATGTCATCACGATGAGGTCCCACGGTAGTAGTACCAAGTAAAATATCTCTTTCACTCTCTATAAATAAGCGTGTGGCAAAATCATCTGCCTTGCAGTTTGGCTTATAAATTACTTCCATTTCTTCCAGACCACCTGTCAGGTTGAAATGTTTTTGTTTCATAATAGCTGCTACTTCTTCTACAAACTGTTCCCTGATTTGTATAATCCGGATTCCATTTTCTACCAGTTGTTTATCCCAGATTTCCAGCGTATCTTTCAATTCACTGTTTTTCTGAATTTGCTTAAGCAGCGCATTTCTCTGTTTTAATATTTTTTTATACTGTGTCAGAAAATAAAGATATGCCTTATCTAACTGACACAATTCCATATCCATAAATCTTCGTCTCTGCTCCGGTCCATCCTTAATAATTCCTAAATCTTCCGGTGAAAAGAAGATAATGTGGGATAATCCCATCAACTCTTTACTGCTTCCAATCGGCAGCCCGTCAATCGCAATTCCCTTTGTCTTTCCCCGACGCATGTGAATTTCGATTTTATAAGTACACTGCTTCTTTTCTACATAATATCGAATATGAGCTTCGTCTTTTCCTTTCATAATCATGTCCGAATCTTTGCTTCCCTTGTGCGACTTTGTCGTGCCCCCAAGGTAAATGGCTTCCAGCACATTCGTTTTTCCCTGTGCATTATCACCGTACAACACATTCGTTCCTTCATGAAAATGAAATTCTTCTCTTTCATAATTACGAAAATTACTCATTTCAATGGACTTTAATATCATACAGATGTTACCTTTACTTCATTTCCTTCAAATTCAAAACAGTCGCCGGGATGTAATTTTCTTCCTCTTCTTACATCCACTTCACCATTTACTTTTACTTCACCATCCTGAATCACTACTTTTGCTTCCACCCCGGAACCGACAAGCCCCGCCAGTTTCAAAGCCTGACCCAGTTTGATAAACTCATCCTTAATCGTTATTTCCTGCATAACATCCTCATTTCTAATTCATATTTACCGGCAAAATCAAGTAAATATAGGATTCTTCTTCATTCTTGATAAAGCAAGGAGCATTTGCATTAAACAAATACAAAGTCACTTCCTCATCATCAATTACTTTTAATACATCATTAATATATTTTGGATTGAAAGCAATGACTAAATCTTTTCCTTCTTTTTCAGCCGTCACTTCTTCATCCATCGAACCGATTTTGGTATTCATCTCCATCTGAATTTCATCTTCTTTGATGTGAAGAATCACCGGTTTTTTCTCTGCTTCACGAAGAAGGAGAGTAGCACGGTCGATACATCCGTATAATTCATTTTTATTGATTTTAACTTTTGTCTCATAATTTGTCTTTAACATCTGGTCGATGTTGTAGAAGTTTCCTTCAATCAGGCGGGATACAACAACCGTCTCATCAAACTCGAAAAGTACGTGGTTTTTGGAAAATGAAATTGAAACCTCATCATCCATTCCACCATTTAAAACTTTACTCACTTCACTCAATGTTTTACCCGGAATAACAACCTTAATCGGGTCATAACTTTCTTTCAGGTGAATCTTACGAATTGAAACTCTTACTAAATCAAGAGAAGCAATCTTAAATTCATCCCCATTAATCTCAAACAATTCACCGGTCAAAATCTTATTACTTTCATTATCGGAAATTGAGAAAATGGTCTGTCTTATCATTTCCTTTAAGGTAAACTGCGAAATGTGAATTGTCTTATCCGCTTCAATTTTTGGAAGCATCGGAAATTCATCATGAGGAATACCCGGAATATTAAACTTGGATTTTCCACAAAACAGGAGAATGTTATTATTCTCATCAACTTCAAAATTCACATCATCATCCGGAAGACGGCGAACAATTTCAGAAATCATTTTTGCATTAACAAGAATGATACCATCCTGTTCAATCTCTGCAGGTATTTTTGTCTCAATGCCAAGCTGCATATCGTTCGTAGTCAGCTTTACCATATCTCCTTTTGCTTCAATTACAACACATTCCAAAATTGGCATCGTTGTTTTTCCCGGTACTGCTTTCAGGGCAATGTTAATTCCATTGTTAAAATTCGTTTTGGTACAGGTAAACTTCATATTGTGAATAACTCCTTTCCTTCCGTAAACATAATAAATTAAAGTATTAGCTAGTAGTATATAGTATTAGGGGCTGTTTATTTGTGGACAAGTCTTACAAGCCCTTAATTTAAGTGGTTTAACCTTTATGTGTAAGTTTTTATAACTTGTTTGTTACTGTGAATGAATGTCTATGAAAAAAAATGACAATTTTCACAATCAACAGGTTATTAAATAGTTATTGACGTAAAAAATACAGTTATCAACAAGTTATTAAGAATTGAGCTTTTTCTTTAACACATTAATGGTTTCTTCTAACTCTTTATCAACGAGAATATCCTGTTCAATTTTGTGAACACCGTGGATAACTGTTGAATGGTTCGATCTTTTGAGCTTTACAGCAATTTCCGTAAGTGTAAGATTTGTTAATTCATTGCACAAATACATACATATCTGTCTCGGAATCGAAACAGTCTTGGTCCGCTTCTCAGAAAGAATCGCTTCCTTATCTAAGTTAAAGTGGTCGGCTACAATATCAATAATGTAATCTGCCGTAATTACCATATTTTCATTTGGCGAGATAAAATCCTTTAATGCTTCTTTTGCCATATTTAAGTCAATCTTGTTATCTTTTGGCTTTGTAAATCTTGCAAAAAGAAGAATTTTATTATAAGCACCCTCTAAGATACGAATATTGGATTTTATGTTTGTAGCGATATAATCAAGAATTTCCTCATTCAATTGAATATCAGAATTTTCTTGTTTGTTTCTTAAAATCGCCATACTCATTTCATAATCAGGTGGCTGAATATCAATTGTCATACCGGAAGTAAATCGGGAGCGGTAACGCATGTCCAAGTGCTCCATCTGACTTGGCGGCTTATCACTGGAAATGACTAGCTGCTTTCCGGACTGGTACAAAGCTTCAAAGGTATTAAAGAACTCAATCTGCGTACTGTCTTTACCAATGATGAACTGAATATCATCGATGAGAAGTACATCAACGTTTCGGTAATTCTTTCGCAGGTTTGAAGTAGCAGCAGTATCCTGTGTCTTTCGATTCGTACGAATGGCATCGACAACATTGTTCATAAAATTCTCACTGGTTGTATACATAACGCTGTATTCCGGATGGTTCTCCAAAATGTATCTGGCAATCGAATGCATCAGGTGAGTTTTTCCAAGTCCCGGACCACTATATAAGAATAATGGATTATATAACTGGCCGTTTGGATTCTCGGCAACTGCTACAGCAGCATTATAAGCAATGTTGTTACTGTTACTTACGACAAATGTATCAAAGGAATGACCTTGTTTTAAGAATGGATATTTTTCTTCCAGCATTTCCTCTTTATTATAGGAAGAAACTCCTTTCGCATCCATCTCATTTTGATAAATAAAACGGACATCCAGTTGATGATTTGTAATAACTTCGATGGATACCTGAAAAGCAACTTTGTATTTTTTTTCGATTAAGCCAAGGATATCGCCCTGTTCTTTTTCATCAATTGCAAGGATAATTGTGTCATTATCACAAGAAACAATTGTAAGTGGATTAATCCATGTACGAAAAAGAACGCCGTTGATATTATAAGTATCCCTCATATATGTAATTATTTCGTTCCATTTGTCTTTAATTTCATTTTCCATTAAATTTCCTGCCTGTCCTAATAAAAATTGAATTTGGGTAAAATCATACGTTTTTATTGTACTACAAATAAGAGGCAAAAGCAAATTTTATTGACATGATTTTAGAAAAAATTGTTGATAAACGCAAAGAACTGCTTGACTATTGGAATATATGATAATATAATTAGGCTTGATACGGATTTCGTTATTATTTTATAAAGGAGGTGTATGCAAAATGAAGATGACATATCAGCCAAAAAAGAGACAGCGTTCGAAAGTTCACGGTTTTCGTAAAAGAATGAGCACTTCAAATGGTAGAAAAGTGCTTGCCAAAAGAAGAGCTAAGGGAAGAAAGAAATTGTCTGCATAAGGTCAGATTTTTACTGACCTTTTCTTCTCCCTGGTGAGGAAAAGAAAATGTTTGAAAAATTAGGAAAGAATCCTGAATTTCAAAAGGTCTACAAGCAAGGTAGATCGAAAGCAAATAAGTATCTGGTTATGTATGTTAAAACAGGGGAGAGTGGTCCCAGTCGTTACGGCTTTTCTGTAAGTAAGAAAGTTGGTAACAGTGTTGTGCGTCATCACATCACCAGATTGTTAAGAGAATCCGTTCGTAAGAATGACGCATTGGTGAAAGAGGGTAACCGAATTATTATTGTTGCCCGAAAAGATGTAAAAAATAAGAATTTTAAAGAAGTAGACGGCGCAGTTTTTCATTTATTGAAAATACATGGAATATTGAAATGAAGTGATTGTGTGAAGAAAATTTTATTAGCTGTGATACACATCTATCAAAAATATATATCACCATTGAAAAGAACACCTTCCTGTATCTATACACCGTGTTGTTCTGAGTATGCTGCTCAGGCAATCAAAAAGTATGGTGCAGGAAAAGGTGGTTTTTTGGCTATAAAAAGAATTTTAAGATGCCACCCTTTTCACAAAGGTGGTTATGATCCTGTGCCGTAAACAGTATTAGGAGGAAAATATGTTCCCATTAGGTTGGTTGAATCAGTTATTGGGGTTGGCTATGAATGGCATCGACTGGTGTATGTACCATTTATTAGGAGTGCATAATGTTGGTTGGTGTATTGTAATATTTACATTATTTGTATATATTCTTATGTATCCTCTCAACGCAAAACAGCAGAAATCATCCCGGTTGATGAATAAGATTAACCCGGAGATTAAATCAATTCAGAAGAAATACAAGAATAAAAAAGATCAGGCATCCCAGATGAAGATGAATCAGGAGACGCAGGATATTTATGCAAAATATGGAATTAGTCCGTTTGGTGGATGTCTTCCTCTTTTGATAACAATGCCGATTCTTTTTGCTTTGTATAATGTCATTCGTAACATTCCATATTATGTAAATGGAATTGGTTCGATGAAAGAAAATCCGGAAGCTTATAAATTTTTGGGACTTTTGGTTAATGAATCTCCGATGTCTCTATTTAAAGATAGAGCAAATTATCCATATGCCGGAATTTTGGTTTTTTTGATTCCGATTTTGGCTATGGTTCTTCAGTTTATTAATACGAAACTTCTTCAGGTAAAAACAGATGCCGGTGAACAGGATCAGATGCAGAGTTCTATGAAGATGATGAACTACATGATGCCTGTTATGTCAGGATTTTTCTGTCTTTCCTTTGACGTAAGTATTGGTATTTACTGGATTATCGGTAGTTTGTTTAGAATTGTACAAGCTATTTTGATTAACCGCAAAGTTGACAGCATTTCTTTGGATGAATTGATTGAAAAGAATAAGGGTAAAGCAACGAAGAAAAGTGCAAAACGTGAAGCTATGAATCGTCAGATGGAGGAGTATGCGAAAAAGAAAACAGCAGGAATTAAATCTGCATCCGCTTATCAGAATACCGCTGCTTCATCTTCCAAAGAGGAAGAGGTTCAGACTCATGTAAATAAAGATTTTGAATCCGGCAGTATTGCGGGATATGCACACATGCTTTCTGGAAAGAAAGATAAAAAATAGGAGGAATTTAAGATGGAAGAGTGGAAAGAGTTTTCTGCAAAAACAGCAGATGAAGCTTTGACAAATGCTTTAATCCAGATGGAAACAACAAGTGACCAAATTGAATATGAAGTAGTTGAAGAAGAAAAAAGTGGAATTTTAGGTTTGTTTAGTAAACCGGCAGTTATCCGCGTTCGCAAAAAAGAAAATGTAGTTGATACGGTTAAGAACTTTTTAGCAAAAACATTCCAGGCTATGAAATTAGATGTAGAGATTGAAACAGAGTTTGATGAAGTGGAAAATGAAATCCGCATCGAGTTGAAGGGTACTGAGATGGGTATGTTAATCGGAAAACGCGGACAGACTTTGGATTCCCTTCAGTATTTGACTTCTCTTGTTGCAAATAAAAACAAAGATACTTATACGAAGATTAAGATTGATACGGAAAATTATCGTCAGAGAAGAAAAGAAACAATTGAAAATCTGGCGAGAAATGTGGCAAGCAAAGTTAAGAAGACAGGACGTCCTGCTTTCTTAGAGCCGATGAATCCTTATGAGAGAAGAATTATTCATGCGGAATTACAGGCTGATAAATATGTGGATACACATAGCGAAGGTGAAGAGCCACATCGTAAAGTGGTTATTACTTTGAATCGGGAATTTGCTTCGGAACTTCCAAGAAGAAATAATTATCGGAGAAGAAACAATAATTATTCCCGTGACCGCAAGAGACCATATCAGGAAAAGAAAGATTGAGAGAAAAGTGTGAAAGGCTGATTCTTAGGATTCAGCCTTTTTTGACAAAGAAAAGGAGTTTTTATGTTTGAGCAGGAAACAATTGCCGCAATTGCTACATCATCGAAAAATGGAAGTATTAGTGTAATTCGAGTGAGCGGAGAAAATTCTTTTTCCATTGTAAGCCGTATTTTTTGTAATGAAAAAGGAACTTTGATTGATTTAAATGAAAAGAAAAGCCACACGGTTCAGTATGGTTTTATTTTTGATGGTTCGAAAAAAATAGATGAAGTTCTTGTACTTCTTATGAAAGCTCCAAAAAGTTATACGGCGGAAGATGTAGTAGAAATCCAGTGCCATGGCGGTCACTATATTTGTCAGGTGATTTTGGATTTGTTAGTTCGTCATGGTGTAAGAGTTGCAGAGCCGGGTGAGTTTACAAAACGTGCCTTTTTAAATGGACGGCTTGATTTGTCACAGGCAGAAGCTGTAATGGATGTAATTCAGTCGAAAAGTGAGTTGGCACTTTCTAATTCGATGAGTCAGTTGAGAGGAAGTATTAAGAATCGAATCCAAAAACTTCGTGAAGTAATATTAGAAGATGTTGCTTATTTGGAAGCTGCACTTGATGATCCGGAACATATTTCTTTGGATTCTTTTGATGAAACAATTGAAGGTCATGTGCGGGCACTGTTAAAGGATACCAATCATTTGCTTGAAAATTGTAACAATGGAAGAATTATGAAAGAAGGAATCCAGACGGTAATTGTTGGAAAACCAAATGTAGGAAAATCCTCTTTATTAAATTGTCTGCTTCGGGAAAACCGTGCAATTGTAACAAATATTCCGGGCACAACAAGGGATACCTTAGAAGAAGATATTGTGATAGGAAATATATTATTACATTTAATTGATACAGCCGGAATCCGAGAGACAGAAAATGAAATTGAGAGTATTGGTATCAAAAAGACAAAAGAGTCTCTTGAGAAAGCGGATTTTGTAATAATAGTCCTGGATAGCAGCAAAGAATTATCCAAGGAGGATTATGAAATTCTTGATTTATGCAAAAACAGTACAGGCGTTGTTTTAGTAAATAAATCGGATTTGCAACAGACATTGAGTATGCAAGAAATCTGTAATTTGTCAGGAAAAGACGTCATTTCGTTTTCCGCTGCAAAGGGAGATGGATTGGATGAACTGGAATCCTATATTAAGAGACAATTTATTGAATCGAAAATAGAAGAAAAAGATGATTTATATATTACCAATGCCAGACAAAAAGAAGCTTTGGTTCAGACAAAAGACAGTCTGGAAAAAGTGTTAGAAAGTATTGAATTTGGTATGCCGGAGGATTTGTATGCGATTGATTTAACAAATGCGTATGAGTCACTTGGTAAAATTATAGGAGAGACACTCGAAGAAGATATCATTAATAAAATCTTTAAAGATTTTTGTATGGGAAAATAAAGGAGAGAAAATTATGACAGAACAATTTGATGCCATCGTAATTGGAGCAGGTCATGCCGGATGCGAGGCTGCTCTTGCATTAGCTCGTCTTTCCTGCAAGACAGCATTGTTTACTGTCAGTGTTGACAGCATTGCAATGATGCCCTGCAATCCAAATGTTGGAGGAACGTCGAAGGGACATTTAGTCAGAGAAATTGATGCATTGGGTGGTGAGATGGGAAAAAATATTGACCGCACATTTATCCAGTCAAAAATGCTTAATCAATCGAAAGGACCTGCCGTACATTCTTTGCGCGCACAGGCAGATAAAAAAGAGTACAGTTATGCAATGCGAAAAGTGATTGAGGAGACAGATGGTGTATCCATCAAGCAGGGTGAAATCACAGATATTATAGTAGAAGATGGAAAAGTATATGGCGTCAAATCTTATACCGGAGCGATTTATCCATGCAAAGTTGTTGTATTATGTACCGGTACTTATTTGAATGCAAGATGTATTACAGGAGAAACTTCTGTTTACACCGGACCAAATGGACTTCAGTCAGCAACGCATCTTACCGATTCATTAAAAAAACTTGGTATTTCTATGCGTCGGTTTAAGACAGGAACACCTGCCCGTATGGATGGAAGAACGATTGATTACAGTAAAATGGAACCTCAATACGGTGATGAAAAAATCGTTCCTTTTTCCTTTGAAAATAAACCGGAAGATTTGGAAAGAGAGCAGGTGAAATGCTGGCTTACTTATACAAATGAAGAAACACATAAAGTAATAAAAGAAAATCTTGACCGCTCACCTTTGTATTCCGGTTATATCAAAGGAACCGGTCCAAGATATTGTCCGTCAATTGAGGATAAGGTTGTTCGGTTTGCAGATAAGAACAGGCACCAAGTATTTATCGAGCCGGAAGGAAATTATACAAATGAAATGTATGTTGGCGGTATGTCAAGTTCTCTGCCGGAAGATGTTCAGGAGAAAATGTACCGCTCGGTACCGGGGCTTGAACATGCAAAGATTGTAAGAAATGCGTATGCAATTGAATATGATTGTTTAGATTCTTTGGAACTTTTACCAACTTTAGAGTTAAAAAAAGTAAAAGGTCTTTTTAGTGCCGGACAGGCAAATGGAAGTTCCGGTTATGAAGAAGCTGCTGCACAGGGACTTGTTGCCGGTATTAATGCTGCAAGAAAATGTTTTGACAAAGAACCAATTATCATTGATCGTTCGCAGGGATATGTTGGTGTTTTGATTGATGACTTAGTTACCAAAGGAACAAATGAGCCATATAGAATGATGACATCAAGAGCTGAATACAGATTATTATTGAGACAAGACAATGCAGACTTACGTCTAACTGAAAAAGGACATGAAATTGGACTAATTTCTGATGAAAGATATAAAAAATTTATTGAAAAGAAAGAATTAATAGAAAAAGAAAAGGAAAGATTACAAAAAACAATAGTAAAACCAACAGAAAAAGTAAATAATTATTTAAAAGAACAAGGTACATCAGAATTAACAACAGGATCAAAGTTAGCAGAATTATTGAAAAGAACAGAAATAACGTATGCTTCACTTGCAGAAATTGATGAAAATAGACCAGAATTACCAGAACAAGTTAAAGAAGAAGTTGAAATTCAAGTAAAATATGATGGATATATTAAGCTACAAGAAATGCAAGTTGAAAAATTTAAAAAAATGGAGAAAAAATTAATACCAGATGATATAAATTATGATGAAGTTAAAGGTATTTGTCTAGAAGCAAGACAAAAATTAAATAAACATAGACCACATTCAATAGGACAAGCATCTAGAATTTCAGGAGTTTCACCAGCAGATATATCTGTATTATTAGTTTATTTACAAACAATTAAAGCAAAAAAATAAAAAAAGGAGAAAAGCATATGGCATATATAGAATTTAAAAATATTGTCAAAGAATACAAGATGGGAGAAGTAACAATAAAAGCATTAAATAACACAAACTTTGAAATAGAAAAAGGAGAACTTGTAGTAATAGTAGGCCCATCAGGAGCAGGAAAAACAACAACATTAAATATATTGGGAGGAATGGATAAAGCAACATCAGGAGAAGTAATAGTTGATGGAAAAGAAATTACAAAATTAAATGATAAAAAACTAATTGAATATAGGAGAAATGACATAGGATTTGTATTTCAATTCTATAATTTAGTACAAAACCTAACAGCTAAGGAAAATGTAGAACTAGCAACTCAGATATGTTCAGATGCTTTAGATGTAAATGAAATATTAGAAAAAGTAGGATTATCAGATAGAAAAGATAACTTTCCAGCACAATTATCAGGAGGAGAGCAACAAAGAGTAGCAATAGCAAGAGCAATTGCAAAAAATCCCAAACTATTATTATGTGATGAGCCAACAGGAGCATTAGACTATAAGACAGGAAAAAGTATTTTAAAACTATTACAAGAAATGGCAAGAAAAGAAAAAATGACAGTTGCAATAATTACACACAATGGAGCAATAGCACCAATGGCAGATAAAGTAATACATTTCAAAAATGGAACAGCAGAAAAAATTGAAATAAATGACAATCCAATATCTATTGATGAAATAGAATGGTAATGCAACTGGTGAAAAAAATAATTGAAATTTTGACTAAGTAAAAAATTCAACTATTTTACAACTAGAAATGTACCTTTAGGAAGGAATGAAATAAAAATGAAAAAATCATTGATAAAAAATAGTTTTAAAGAAATAAGTAAAACCAAAAGACGTTTTCTTTCAATTTTAATAATGGCATTTCTTGGAGTGGGATTTTATTCAGGACTTGTAGCATGTAGTCCAGATATGCAAGACAGCTTAGATAAATATGTAGATAAAAGTAATATGTATGACATTGATGTTATATCAACATTAGGATTAACAGATGAAGATATAAATGCAATAAAAGAAATAGATGGTGTAGAAAATGCTTATGGAATACAATCAAAAGACACATTTATAAATTTAAATGATAAAGAAAGTATATGTAAAGTAATAGAATATAATGAAAATATAAATAAACCAGAAGTTATTTATGGGAGATTACCAGAAAATTCAGATGAATGTTTATTAGATGAAAAGTATTCATATTTTGGAAGTTCAGAAGAAAATATAGGAAAAACAATTAAAATAGAAAATGAAGACTTAGATGAAAATGATAATCCAATATTTACACAAAAAGAACTAAAAATTGTAGGAATAGTAGATTCACCATTATACATATCAAGTGAAAGAGGATCATCATCACTTGGAAGTGGAAATATATCATTATACATATATTGTAAAGAAGATGTAATAGATTTAGATTATTATACGGAAATTGCAGTACAAGTAAAAGGTGCAAAAGAACTTGTAACAAATAGTGATGAATATTTAGCAGTTGTAAATCCAGTTATTCAAAAAATAGAAATGATAAAAGAAGAAAGACAAGAAGCTAGATATAATTCATTAGTAAATGATGCAAATAAAAAAATTGATGATGCACAAAAAGAATATGATGATAAAAAAGCAGAAGCAGATCAAGAATTATCAGATGCTGAGCAAAAGATAAATGATGCAAAAAATGAATTAGATAATTCAGAAAATAAGTTAAACAAATCAGAAAAAGAATTAAATCAGAAAGAAAAAGATGTAGCTAAACAGTTTGAAACAGCAGAACAACAAATAGAGCAATATGAAAATCAAATAAATGCAATGATCGCACAAATAGGAATGGAAACACCTGAAATAACTGCTCAAAAGGAACAAATTCAAAAACAAAAAGAAGAAATTAAAACACAAAAAAATACAGCAAATAATCAAATAGCAAATGGAAGAAAAGAAATTGAAGATGGAAGAAAAAAGATTAAAGATGCTAGAAAAGAACTTGAAGAAAATGAACAAGAATATAATGACAAAAAAGCAGAAGCAGAAGAAAAATTAGCAGATGCACAAAGCAAAATAGATGATGCAAGAGCAGATATTACCAAAATAGAAAAGGCCAAATGGTACATACAAGATAGAACAGATAATACAGGATATTCAAATATATTTGATGCAATAAAGACAATGAAAAACATTTCAAAAATATTTCCAGTAATATTCTATTTAGTAGCAATACTAATAAGTTTGACATCTATGACAAGGATGATAGAAGAAGAAAGAATAGAAATAGGAACACTAAAGGCATTAGGATATACAAATTTACAAATAATTTCAAAATATATTTTATACGCATTTTTAGCATGTATAATAGGTGGATTTTTAGGAATGACAGTGTGTTTCTATATATTACCTAAAATTGTATGGACATTATATTCAATGGTATATACAATGCCACATTTTTATATGACATATAGATTGTCAATTGGATTAATGGGAATATTAATTGCATTTATATGTATAGGTGGTGCGACATTAATAGTAGCATATAGAGAATTAAAAGAAATGCCATCTGTATTAATGAGACCTAAAGCACCAAAAAAACGGAAAAAGAATTTTCATGGAAAGAATTACTTTTTTATGGAAAAGATTTAATTTTTCCCAAAAAGTAACAATAAGGAATATATTTAGATATAAAAAGAGAGCATTAATAACAATAATAGGAATTGCAGGTTGCACAGGACTTATGTTAGCTGGATTTGGAATAAGAGATTCTGTTATAGATATACCAAATTTACAATTTGGAGAAGTATTTAAATATGATACATCAATAACATTATCAAATACAGATGGATTAGAGCAAATTAATGAATATTTACAAAATAATGATAATGTTGAAATTTCAAAAGAATTATATGCAAGTTCAGTAACAGTAAGTAATGATAAATTAAATTATAGTGTAACAGTATTTGTTCCAAATACATCAGAAAAATTTAATGAAGTTTGTAATTTAAAAGATGCAAAAACAGGAGAGGACTTAGAGATTTCTAATGAAGGAGTTATTATTACAGATAAATTAGCAGATGAATTTGGAATAAAAAAAGATGATGAAATAACAGTAAAAAGTAGTGATGATATAGAATATAAATTTAAGGTTGTAGGAATAACTAAAAACTATGTTGATCATTATATTATTATTTCAAAAGAATTATATGAATCAGAAGTTGGAAAATATAAAACAAATATGATTTGGGTTAATTTGAAAACAGATGATAAAGATATTCAAAGCAAAATATCTGAGGATATTTTGAATTTTGATGGAGTTGCTTCAGTATCTGTAATGTCAACTTTTGTAAAAGCAATTAGTGATATGTTAAATACAATGAATTATGTTGTAGTTGTATTAATTGTTACTTCTGCAATGCTGGATTTTGTTGTATTATATAATTTAGCAAATATTAATATTGCAGAACGCCAAAGAGAAATTGCAACACTTAAGGTTTTAGGTTTTTATAATAAAGAAGTTGATAATTATATAAATAAAGAAAATGTTATATTTACAATCATAGGAATTGCGCTTGGATTAGTTTTGGGAACATTTTTAACATCTGCAATTATTTCAAGTATAGAAATAGATAGGTTGAGATTTACAAGAAATATTTTAACATCAAGTTATATATGGTCAGCTCTAATAACTGCAAGTTTCTCATTTATAGTAAATAAAATTATACATTTTATCTTGAAAAAGATAGACATGATTGAAAGCTTGAAAAGTGTAGAATAATAAAAGAAAGATGGATATGAAAATATTCATCTTTTTTTGAGTAAAAGGTTTACAAAAAAATATATTATTGTTATAATTCATTTATACAAATGAAAGGGGAAAGAAAAATGAAGATAAAAAAGATATGTATAATGGCATTAATAATTGTATTAATTAGTAGTTTTGCAACTAGGTGTTTTGCAGTAACAGAAGCAACAGAGGCTACCAATAATAGTAAAATTACAAAAGAGCAATTAAATGAAAAGTTTCAAGAATTAAAAGATAATGATTCAGAGATAGAAAAGATTGTTACCGGAGATAATGTAATAGAGGTAATTAAAAGTAATGATAAATATGAAATTAAATATGAAATAGAAGAAGATAAAGTAACATTTTCTATTGAAGCAGAAGTAAAACAAGGAATGAGTTGGGAAGAATATACTAAACTTTTTGGAGATAGTACAGGTGATGCTAGTGATGGAGATATTGAAGATGGGCTTGCAATGGGATACTGTGCAGTAGCTAATATTTTAGGGGCTGAATATAAATCTGTAGCTTGGTATTATACACTTACAAGAATTGAAGGGTATAAAGGAAAATATGCAAAAAGTGATAAATGGATAATAATGAAAGATGTAGAAGGTGCTACAGAAGTAAATACTGGTAGTTCGGAAGAAAAAGTTCTTAACACTAAAGATTTTGCAAATAGAACAATGGAATATTTTAATTCTATGTATAAAGATGATATATATACGTACGATGATTCAAAACATTGTGATACTTATAAAAGTATAACAGAAAAAAAAGAGAAAACAGATACATCTTGTAAATTAATAGAAAAAATAATAATTAATACAAATGCAGATTTTTCGAAATTAAAGGTAGATATGGATTCAGTTTTGGACAATGGTGTAACAGAAGAAAATGCAGATTATGTATATACATTAAAAGTAGGTCAAAAAATAAAATTTGAAACAAGTCAAAAATATTCTGGATATAGTTGTGTTGGAACAGGAATAGAACTTTCAGAAGATAAAAACGAACTTATTGCAACAGAAGTTGGAACAGCAAAAGGAAATATTACATTTGGAAATATAACGAAATCATTTTATATTACAGTTGAAGAAAATACAAATAATGAAATTGCAAATAGTGAATGATTTTAATTTTGTTAAATATAATAAAAATAACTAAATACATGAAAGGATAAAATAAAATGAATGATAACAAAAAACAAAATATTTATAAAATTATAATGTTAGTAGCTTTAGCCAAAACAGAATTACCAAAAACAGGAATTAATACAATAGTTTATATAACAATGGCAATTGTAGGAATAGTAGTTGTATCATTTATTATATTAAATAAAAAATATAAAGATATAAAATAAAAAGTAAAAGGATATTTTTATAAAGAAAAAAACTTTATAGTTATACCTGATTATCAGGGTAAAGCTGATTATATCAGCATGACTTTGCAATTTAGCAAAGGTAAAGTAAGTAGCACTTTAAAATATGCCACTTATAGTTAAAACACAGCTATAGGGGGAATTGTGCTTAAAATTAAATAAACAAAGAAAAACAAGTAAAATTTGAAAGAATTAGACTTGTTATTTTTTTGTGTAAAAATATGGAAGGAGGGTAGATTATTTGTTTTTGAATACAAAAATAAA
>ERZ779660.991-NODE-991-length-15567-cov-2.603984_pt1 | contig 15567 bp, 9 predicted proteins | sample MGYA00511906_ERZ779660 | MGnify/ENA primary metagenome ERZ779660 (study PRJEB29588, sample SAMEA2156906) | human gut metagenome | biome: human gut; feature: human-associated habitat; material: faeces | place: Denmark | collected 2008/2010 ... | reverse complement strand
CTCGCCGACAGGAACGGCAGTTGCACGGAATGCAGTAATGTCCGCAGCCTGGCTGATGGGATAGCAGAAAAATCCAACCGGAATGCTTGCTTCGAAATTACGCATCTGGATCTCTGCTTTAACGGTAGGATTTCTCTGTACTCTGGAAACCGTTACCAGATTCATATAGTAAAAGGTCAGCTCTGTCAGCTCCGGAACCATCGACTGAATGAAAATCGTTGCCTTTTCCGGATCAAGGCCGCATGCCAGATAATCCAGCGCTACCTGTAAAATGTTCTGACGTACCTTTTCCGGATGCTCTGCATTGTCTGTCAACGCCTGTGCATCCGCAATCATAATATAAATCTCGTCAAACTGACCGGAATTCTGCAGTCTTACACGCTCCTTCAAAGAGCCTACATAATGGCCCACATGAAGACGTCCTGTGGGGCGATCCCCCGTTAAAATAATCTTTTTGCTCATATGCCTGTCCCTCTCGCTTCTCTTGGGATACTACAGTGCTCTCTGCAGCCTGCCGCATCCTGATAAACCTGCAAGTCTGTTGGTTTCAACAGCTGCAGCTCTTTCCAATTATATCCCGTAAAAAGCACAGAGTCAACAGTTGCGTATATTCACATCTGTTGACTCTAAACAGGTTACAGTTCTGTGGTTCAACCTGCGCCGATCAGTCCTCGTGTTTCGCACTGCGCCGCTGGATCCACTTTACAAGCTCCACGATGGGAACTACCAGCACACTCAAAAGTAGTGCAACGAGATACTCTGCAGGCTCCACACTCGTAAAGCCGAATGCCCCGGCAAGCAGCGGGATCTCACACACTGCAGTGGTTGCAAGCAGCGAAACCACTGCCGCTCCAAGCAGAAGCCGGTTTTTTGAGCCAAGCTTGAAAATACTTCCTCTCTGGGAACGCATATTCATGCTGTGGAAAATTTCCGCCATTGACATTGTGACAAACGCCATCGTAGTGCCATGGGCGCTGTTTGTGATGGTCCACTCTCCGGTTTCCATGAAATGTCCGATAAAATAGGAAACCATGACAAGTGCTGTTACCAAAAGTCCCTGATAAGCAATATCAAAGCCCATTCCATCTGCAAAAATCCCGGCCTTCGCATCTCTGGGTTTGCGCTTCATAATGTTCGGCTCTGCCTTTTCCGTACCAAGTGCCAGCGCCGGGAAGCAGTCCGTTACAAGATTGATCCACAGAAGATGCACCGGCTGCAAAATCGTAAAGCCCAGAAGTGTCGCAAAGAAAATACTCAGCACTTCACTCATATTGGAGCCTAACAGAAACTGGATTGCCTTCCGGATGTTGTCATAGATTCTGCGGCCCTCTTCCACCGCGCCGACAATCGTTGCAAAATTATCGTCCGCCAGCACCATATCTGCCACATTTTTGGTAACGTCCGTTCCTGTGATGCCCATTCCGATGCCGATGTCCGCAGCCTTGATGGAGGGCGCGTCGTTAACGCCGTCACCGGTCATTGCCGTCACATAGCCGGCATTTCTCCAGGCGTTTACGATACGGGTCTTGTGCTCTGGCTGTACGCGGGCATAAACGCTGATGTTCCGGAACTTTTCTGCAAATTCTGCATCGTCCATTTTTTCCAGCTCTGCTCCGGTCACTGCCAGGCTGCCATCCTGCAAAATACCAAGCTCTTTTGCGATCGCTGCTGCCGTATCCACATGGTCGCCCGTGATCATAACCGGTCGGATACCCGCTTCCCGACATTCGTCAATTGCTGCCTTTACCTCCGGACGCACCGGATCAATCATGCCGCACAGTCCCAAAAAGCAAAGCTCCTGCTCCAGCAGATCCGCATCCTCGCTTTCCGGTTTTTTCGTCCAGACTCTCTGTCCACATGCCAGCACACGCAGTGCCCGATCTGCCATGGACTTATTTGCCTGCAAAACCTTTTTCCGATATTCTTCTGTCATGGGCAGAAGCTGTCCATCCTCCAGATAAAATGCACAACGAGTGAGAACCACATCCGGCGCCCCTTTTGTAAACTGAATGTAATCGTCCTTGCGTTTATGGACTGTGGACATCATTTTCCGTCCGGAATCAAAGGGAGCCTCCATCACACGGGGCATACTCTGTTTTAAAAGATTCTTATCCTGCCCGATCCGGTTCGCCCAGACAACCAGGGCAGCCTCCGTCGGTTCACCTGTCACACTGCCGTCTGCATCCAGCTCTGCGTCACTGCACAGTGCCATTGCTGCCGAAAGCTCCTGCTCCTTTACTCCGAAGGAATCTACAACTGTCATCTGATTCTGCGTCAACGTTCCGGTCTTATCCGAGCAGATCACCTGGGCACAGCCAAGGGTTTCCACTGCAGTCAGACGGCGGATAATCGCGTTTCGTTTTGACATGTTCGTTACACCGATGGAAAGTACCACTGTCACAACTGCCGCAAGTCCTTCCGGGATCGCCGCCACTGCAAGGGAAACCGCGATCATAAAGGAATTCAGCGCAACCTCAAAATTCAGGCTGCCTGCCCGGATCATCTGAATCGCAAAAACCAGTACGCAGATTCCGATCACCAGCTTTGTCAACACCTTCGAAAGCTGTGTCAGTTTTCTCTGCAGCGGTGTCTGTCCTTCCTGTGCCTGAGACAGAGCATCCGCAATTTTTCCCATTTCCGTATCCATACCGGTGGCCGTTACGACTGCCACAGCACGTCCATATACGATCGTGCTTCCCATATAGACCATATTTTTACGGTCGCCCAGAGGCACATCCCGTTCCCCGTCTGCCAAAAAGATCTGATCGATCAGCTTCGTGACCGGCACGGATTCTCCTGTCAGTGCAGCTTCCTCTGCTTTCAGGCTTGCGCTTTCCAGAATCCTTGCATCCGCCGGAACCGCATCCCCTGCTTCCAGACAGATGATATCCCCCACCACAAGGTCTTTGCTCAAAATCGAGGACATTTTCCCGTCCCGCACAACCTTTGAGGTGGCCGCTGCCATGTCCTGCAGCGCTTCGATCGCCTTTTCCGCCTTGCTTTCCTGATACACACCCAGCACGGCATTGATCAGGACCACTGCCAGGATAATGATGACATCCGCAAAGCTGTCATTTTCCAGGACTGCAAGCACACCGCTGATGGCCGCTGCCGCCAGCAGGATCACGATCATCGGATCTGCCACCTGTTCCGCAAACCGGCGCAGCAGGGATTTTCCCTTCGCCGCTTTTAACTCATTTGCCCCGTTCTGCAAAAGCCGCTCTGCCGCTTCTTTTTCCGTCAGGCCGCTTTTTTGGCTGTTCAGCTCCTGCAGTACCTGTTGTGAGTCTTCACAATAATACTTCATTCTTTTTCCTCCCGATGGTGTTTTTCGTACAATAGATCTCTCACTTCGTGATCCTCTATTGTCTTGAATCACAAAAGACCCAAATACTGCTTTTCAAAAAGAAAACAGTATCTGAGTCTCGCAATTTAAAACAAGCCAGATCGGCATAGGATCGGGGTTGTTGACTTGTTACGCTGATGCAAAGGCGATCCGCCGGCTCTGTTCCATCCCGGCAGCTGCACTTGCTGCGCTCGCTACTCCCTCACAGGGAATTTTGTTTAGCAGTAAGGTTATCATATGCAAAGTCTTCTGTCAATATACATGCCGGTAAAGTTTTGGTGAAATTTTTGTCCTCTTTCGCTGCGGTTTGACCGGAAATCCTTGTTTTACAGCCGTTCCACCAATGCGCCGCCTGCGCGCAGCACCCCATTCTCATAACCTCTTGCAAACAGCACGCTGCCCTCTGTCTCCACATCGGTCTCTTTTCCGGATGCGTTCAACACAACCCGAAGCCTGCTGCCCTCTGCCCCGGTTTTGACATATTCCACCACCCGGTCAGAGCTGTTATTATTTTCAAATGTGATTTCCATGCTGCGGGCCGCAGGCTCTTTTCGAAGGGCTATCAGCTGCTTTACCTGCTCCGTAATCTCTGCATAGTTTCCCTGTTCGATCTGATCCCAGGGCATACAGCGTCTGCAATCCGGGTCAGCGCCGCCCTCTATCGCGATTTCCGTCCCATAATAGATACAGGGACTTCCAGGCATTGTAAAGAGCATTGCAAGCTGCTGGAAAAAGAGATCCTGATTTCCACCTGTCTGATGGATCAGCCGATCTGTATCATGGGAATCCATAAGGTTAAACAAAACCTCTGTCGTCTGACGCATATAACGCACCAGATTTTCATGGATCGCCTCTTCCAGATCCGATTTCGTCTTTTCCGGCTGATACCAAAACTCCCGGATGGCTGCAGCAAAGGGATAGTTCATAACGGCGTCGAATTCGTCCCCGCCAAGCCACGGCATTGCGTCATGCCAAATTTCCCCCAGCAGATAAAAATCCGGTTTTAGCTGCTTTGTCATCTGCCGCAGCTCACGGCAGAACAGATGGGAAATTTCGTTTGCAACATCTAACCGAAGTCCATCAATGTCAAATGTCTCAATCCAATAACGAACGGTATCCAAAAAATAGTCCCGCACCTTTTTTTCACTCGTATTGAGTTTTGGCATCCGCTCCGCAAAGGCAAAGGAATAATAGCGTCCATCCCGGGTGCTGCCCTCCTGCTCCCGACAGGGCCAGCGATTGATCATAAACCAGTCGTAATAGGGGGACTTGGGCCCCTTTTCCATCACATCCCGCCACGGTAAAAAGTTACTGCCGCAATGGTTGAATACACCGTCCAACATCACGCGGATGCCTCTGTCATGGGCCTCCTTAACGAGCAGCTTCATAGTCTTTTCATCTCCGAAGCCCGGATCGATCTTCCGGTAATCTGTCGTATCATATTTATGACTTGAGGGAGATTCAAACACCGGCGTCAGATACAGTCCGGTAATACCAAGCTCCTGTAAACAAGGAAGCTTCTGACGAATTCCATCCAGATCGCCGCCGTAAAAATCGAGATTACTTACGGTATGGTATCCCCAGGGCTTTACCCAGTCCGGATCATTTTCTTTGTTGCCGTTGCAAAAGCGCTCCGGAAAAATCTGATACCAGACCGTCTCCCGCACCCACTTTGGCGTCACGTTGATATCCACCGAATTCATCCACGGAAACGTAAAGCACTGTCCCAGCTGTCCGTTTTTCACATCCTCTGGCGAATGAAAGCCATCCTCAAAATAAAAGACCCGTTCTGCTCCTGCCTGCAGCTCGAAGAAATACCGGCACCGTTTATAGGGAGGCTGCACGGGAATTTCCCACCAGAGGTGCTGAGGCAGACGCATTTTTGTCACGATCTCCTCCCGACTGCCTTCCCAAGCCTCGTTTCCGCCCAGAATACCAGTAGAAAACGGGTCGCCATAATGAATCCAAACCTGTTCCACTTCTTCTCCGGTCTGCAGCCCTACCATTAAAATTTCCTCATTCAATGCATAGCAAAACTGCTGTGACGCTCTATGATAAACCGCTTCTAAATGAATCATGTTCAGACCTCCTTTTTCCAGGCTGCATCCTTTTAAACTGCAGCCGATCTCATTTCAATGCATTTCCAGTCCATACTTTTCCTGCAGCTGCAGCAAGGTGATGTCGTGTTGAATATGCTCCGACAAAATTTTCACCATCAGCCCATTGTTGCTGACCGTACCGCTCCAGTTGGCAAATGCACCGCAGTCCGCTGTCAGTGTCATCTGCCTGTCTGTCACAAGCATCAGACGGGAGGGCTGATGTGCTGTCAGCATTCCTCCGTGGGTATAAAACTCCACATCCTCCCGGTTCAGTCCCAGATCATAAAAGGAAAACGCAACGATCCGCACGCCTTTTTCCTTTAGCCGATGGAAGGTCTCTGCAAAACAGGAAAGATCAAAATCTGCATTCAGATAAACCTCCTCCCGGGCATCCTCCAGAAGCTTCCCTGCCCTTGCCATCGCCGTTTCAAAGCCCCGGAATACGAAATGCACCTCCGGCTGCTTCGCCGTCTCATATTCTTTCAGCTGTTGCCTAGCGAGAGAAAGGTTTGCTGTCATTTCCGCCTGCATCCGCCCCAAAAGCACCTCCGGCTCCTGGGCGGCATACAGTGCTGTCTGATCCGGAACCAGCTCCACCATCCCCTTATCCAGCATGTGCTCCAGCGCATTGTAAATAGAAGGGCGTGCAATTGCGATTTTTTTTGCCAGCTGATAGGCAGACATGGGCTCAGAACCGATCAATGCCATATAAATCTGTGCTTCCAGCCTTGAAAAATTCAGATGTTCCAGGGTTTCCTGCAGCTTCATCGTTCGCTTTCCTTTCGTTGTATATTTTATGCAACTATATATAGCATAAACTTTTGCCCTATGCAAGTATTTTTTTGATTTCCTTGAAAAGGAAGAACATCCGGTGCAGATTTTTCAATGAACGGACAAAAAAGGAGCGGTCGGCAGTTCCGATCGCTCCCTCTTTCGTATTTTATTAGTTACAGTTCACTCGTACCTTTTATTGCATGCGCTGTATTTTTACAGGTATCTCATCTTTCTCACTGTCTGCACAAACTCTGTATTGTTTTTCGTTTTTGCAAACAGATCCAGCACCTTATCCACAGCTTCATCGGATTTCATACCATTCAACGCGCGGCGCACCACGTTGATTGCTTCCATCTCCTCTGCACTCAGCAGCAGATCTTCTCTTCTCGTGCTGGTTTTGGGGATGTCGATGGCAGGGAAAATTCTGCGTTCAGACAGCTTTCGATCCAGCACAAGCTCCATATTACCGGTTCCTTTAAATTCCTCGTAAATGACATCGTCCATCCTGGATCCGGTGTCCACCAGTGCAGTGGCCAGAATCGTCAGGCTTCCGCCCTCGCGCATATTGCGGGCTGCACCAAAAAAGCGCTTCGGCATATGCAATGCCGCCGGGTCAATACCACCGGACAGGGTACGTCCGCTGGGCGGAACCACCAGGTTGTAGGCACGGGTCAGGCGGGTAATACTGTCTAACAGGATCATAACGTCTTGTTTATGCTCGACCAGACGCTTTGCACGCTCAATAACCATTTCGGAAACTCGTTTATGATGTTCCGGTAATTCGTCAAACGTGGAATAGATCACTTCAACATTCGGCCCTGCCACCGTCTCCTTCATGTCCGTTACCTCCTCCGGACGTTCATCGATCAGGAGAATGATCAGATGCAGGTTCGGATAATTTTTCTTTACCGACATGGCCACTTCTTTTAATAGGGTTGTCTTACCAGCCTTCGGCGGGGACACAATCATACCTCTCTGTCCTTTACCGATGGGGCTTAACAAATCCATGACCCGCATCGCCACCGGGCAGCCGAAGCGTTCCATTTTCAGTCTGCTGTTCGGAAAGATCGGCGTCATATCTTCAAAGTTGCTTCGTCTGGATGCTTCCTCTGTGGTATAACCATTGATCGTCTTGACATAAAGCAGGGCAGAGAATTTTTCATTCTGTGTCCGCACTCTGGTATTTCCCTCTAAAATATCGCCTGTCCGCAAATTGAACCGACGAATCTGGCTGGGTGCCACGTAAATATCATTATCTCCCGGCATATAATTATCCGAGCGGATAAAGCCATAGCCCTCAGCCATGACCTCCAGGATACCCTTTACCGTGATGCCGCTGTCCAGCTCTGTCGGGAACTTGTCGTCCTCTGGACTCTGGATCGGTGCAGTTCCGCGATTATACGGACTGTTGTAGCGCTCATTATAACGAGGTGCAGGCGCGCTCACACGGTTCTGTGCCTCTTCTGCCACAGGCGCAGCAGCACGGGGCGCTGCAGCTGCAGTATTTTCCCGCGTACCATTGTTGTCGCGGCTTCCTGTCCGTCCATTATGATAAGAACCATTGCTGATGAAGCGCTTTCCTGTTCTCTGCTGTCGCCTTTCCTCCCGATCCCCTGCTTTGCTCTCCGGTTCTGTCCCACCGTCATGAGGATCCTGCTTTTCCACTGCGCCCTTCTCCGGGGCATCCTTGCGCTCTGCCGCATCCCTCTTCGGAGCATCCTCCCGCTCTGCTGCGTCCTTCTCCGGGGCATCCTTGCGCTCTGCTGCGTCCCTCTTTAGAGCATCCTTGCGCTCTGCCGCGTCCTTCTCCGGGGCATCCTTGCTCTCTGCCGGGCGGTTCTCCGGGACGCTGCGTTCTGTTTTGATTTCTGCATTCTCCTGGGCATCCAACCTCAGCATCGCATCAATGACTTCCGCCTTTTTCATTGTAGAAAGTCCTTTTATCCCCCTTGCTTTTGCAATCTCCTTCAGATCATGCACTGCCAGAGATTCATATTTTTCTCTTATCATTTTTTCCTCTCATTTCTGCGCACGCTTTTTGCGCATGTCGAGTTTGTGTCAAGTGCGCGCAGACACAAATCTCGCGATTGAAAATTTTTATTTTTCAATCTTTACTCCTTTTACTGCCATCGTGATTCGTCCCTGATTTTCATACGGAATTCTACATGAAACGATCTTTTTGAAATGCGCCAGAACATCCCGATCCGGGAAACAGCGGTCTTTTGTCAGAAATCAAAAGTGCCTGTCATTTTAGTGAATTTTATTACACATCGGAGACACAAGTCAAACGTCTCCTTCTGTTTCGCTCATTGTACCACACTCAAAACAGAATAGGAAGATTTTTTCCTTGATTCACTCAAATAAATCAGATATGATGATATACAGAGAGCTACGAATGGCGCGTATGCCCCGACATCATCATTCCTTATTAAATAAAAAAGAAAGCAGGCAAATCAAATGACAAATCAGGAAAAAGCGCTGGAACTGCATGAGAAGCTGCAGGGAAAGCTTGAAACCGTTTCCAAAACACCCGTCCGCACCCGTGAAGACCTTGCACTTGTCTATACTCCCGGCGTTGCGGAGCCTTGTAAGGTCATTGCAAAAGACCCGGCTGCCGCTTACACCTATACGATGAAAGCAAACACTGTAGCTGTTGTTTCCGACGGTTCCGCCGTACTGGGACTCGGCAATATCGGTCCGAAGGCCGCTATGCCCGTTATGGAAGGCAAGGCTGTCTTATTTAAAGAATTCGGCGGTGTCAACGCAGTTCCCATCTGCCTGGATACTCAGGACACGGAAGAGATCATCAAAGCTGTTACCTGGCTTGCTCCCGCTTTTGGCGGCATCAATCTGGAAGATATCAGTGCACCCCGCTGCTTCGAAATCGAAGAGCGCTTAAAAGAGACTCTGGATATCCCTGTTTTCCACGATGACCAGCACGGAACTGCTATTGTTGTACTCGCCGGCATCATCAATGCCCTAAAGGTAGTCGGTAAGAAAAAGGAAGACTGTCGCGTTGTTGTAAACGGCGCAGGAAGTGCAGGAGTTGCCATCACCCGCCTGCTGATAACCTACGGCTTTTCCAATATCATTATGTGCGATAAATCCGGCATTCTCTGCGATGGCGCAGAGGGCTTAAACTGGATGCAGGAAAAAATGGTAAAACGCACCAATCTGGCTCACGAAACCGGTTCCCTTGCAGATGCTTTAAAGGGTGCTGATATTTTCGTCGGCGTTTCCGCTCCAGGTATTGTGACGGAAGAGATGGTGGCTTCCATGAATTCCGATGCTATCCTGTTTGCAATGGCTAACCCCGTTCCTGAGATCATGCCTGATCTCGCAAAAAAAGCAGGGGCACGCGTTGTCGGCACCGGACGCAGCGATTTCCCGAACCAGGTAAACAACGTTGTCGCATTCCCCGGCATCTTCCGCGGTGCTCTGGAAGGACATGCAAAACAGATCACCGATAAAATGAAGCTGGCTGCCGCTAATGCCATCGCAGCCCTCGTTTCTGACGAAGAATTAAACGAAAACAATATCATGCCAGAGGCATTCGATCCCAGAGTTGCGGACGTTGTTGCAGATGCAGTCAAGAAAAACATCCGCTGATCTCTGGCACCAGAAGCCCTACTATTCGCTGGACGCCTGGTGTAAAAATACATACGGACGGAAGCTTTACAAGGCTGCGCTGGATATCGGCTGTACCTGTCCCAACCGGGATGGCACCCTCGATACAAGAGGCTGCATTTTCTGCTCTGCAGGCGGAAGCGGCGATTTTGCTGCTTCCCGGCAGCTTTCTGTAACAGACCAGTTAACTCAGGCAAAGTCACTTCTGTCCTCCAAATGGATACCGGAACCCGGCAAGCCGTCTCTGATTGCCTATTTTCAGGCATATACCAACACGTATGGCGATCCGGACAGACTGCTTTCCTGTTATGAAGAAGCACTTTCCTCCCCGGAGGTCGCAGGCATTTCCATTGCGACGCGCCCGGATTGTCTTTCCGATATCATTCTGGAGGGACTTGACCGCCTCCGGTTGCTGTATCCTGACCGGTTTATCTGGATCGAGCTTGGTCTGCAGTCCATTCATGACCACACTGCAACAAGGATCCGCCGGGGATATCCGACCTCCGTATTTTATGATGCTGCAGCAAAGCTCCATGCCAGGAGGCTTCCCTTTATCGTCCATCTGATCCTCGGACTCCCCGGGGAAACCCGGCTTGACCTGCTGGAAAGCATCCGTGCCGTCAATCAGGTGCATCCCTTTGGTGTCAAGCTGCAGCTTCTCCATATTTTAAAGGGAACAGATCTTGCCCTGCTTTATGAAGCCGGAAAGCTTCCTGTACTGACACAGGAAGAATATCTCGATCTGCTGACAAGCTGTATCGCTGCACTTTCTCCGGATATCTGCCTCCACCGGGTCACCGGAGACGGTCCCCGCAAGCTCCTGATCGCGCCCCAGTGGAGTCTTTCGAAACGAAACGTCTTAAACGGGCTGCATGCCCTTATGAAACAACGAAATCTCAGACAAGGGGATAATTATGAACCAGGAACCTCTTACACTCTATAAACTGATCGTTCTTTATCTGCTCAACAAGGTATCCTTCCCACTCACAATGGCGCAGGTCAGCGATCTCATTCTGGAAAAAGAATATACCAGCTATCTGACACTGCAGCAGGTTATCAATGAGCTGGCGCAGGCCGGGCTGATCACTGCCAAAACACTGGTCAACCGCACCCATCTGCAGATCACGGAGGAGGGCCGCAATACCCTTTCCTATTTTGAGAACCGCATCAGTGACGCAATCAAGACAGACATCGGCGAATATCTTAAAAAAAATGAACTGGAAATGCGCAACGAATCTTCGATCCAGAGCAACTACTATAAGGCTGTCAACGGGGAATTCGAAACAGAGCTGACTGCAGTGGATAAGGACGTCAACCTGGTGACCATCCGCCTTACGGTTCCTACAGAAGAGCTCGCAATTTCCATTTGCGAAAACTGGCAAAAAAATAACAGGGAGATTTATCAGTATCTGACAACCGCCCTGTTTTAAAGTATGTTATTGCAGCATCTCCCGGATCACACTGCCATCTGTTTTTCCGAGGTCTATCTCCAAAAGTGCTGCTAATGTCGCGCCCTCATCCCAGAGCGCGATATTTTTTTCTACCCGGGCACCAGCTCTTACACTGCATCCCGACATTGCAAAAAAGGTCTGATAGTCTGCCTCACCCGGCAGATACCCGTGGGTCCCCTTCATGCCATGTGCGCAGTCTTTTTCTGCTGCCGTCAGCTGTTCCCATTCGTCCAGAAAAAACCATCCTTCCTTTGCTTCCAGCATCAGAAAGCAGTTTTCGTCTGCGCCCATATTTGCTGCCTCTTCCCGGGTCAGAATCCTTTCGATTCCAAAATCCTCCCGTCCTTTCAGCGTCTCCAGCACTTTTCTTGTACGCTTTTGCACTTCTGCATTGTTTTCTACAGACGGATGCAGATAGATATAGCAGCTTCCGTCACAGTTTTTTGCATAGGCCTTCCAGCTTTTGATCTTGCCGTTGCGGACCGTCAGCAAGCCGGCTTTCCACAGTGCATGATTGACAAAGGCAACCTTGTCCACATCCTTCTGATAATGATCCCCCAGAAGCACGACCGTCGTGCTCTCCATCTCTCCGGTTTCCTCCAGTGCCCTTACAATCTCGCCCAGACGCTTATCGTGACGCTTAAGAGCTTCTTTTGCCTCCTTACTCTCCACGCCATAGAGATGTCTGTTCGCATCCACATCCGTCAGATGCAGCAAAAACAGCTGCGGATTGTATTTGTAGATCGTATCCAGCGCGCATGCCTGAATAAAATTGTCCAGCTGAGGCTGTGCGATCCCGTTTCGCAACTGTCCGAAGCGTTTGTTCAGATCCAGCTGATAAAACAACGGACCGTTCGTCGCATTCATCAGGATCTGATTTTGCCATTTGCGTGTCACCATAATCTCCGGCACATAGTAGTCCATCCTGCTGCCTGCCGCAACAGGCCACAAAAGCCCGGCCGTCGTCATTCCCTTTTTCTTCGCTTCGTCATAAAGCGTCGTGCTGCGGATCCATTTGCGATGATAAAGCCAGTCCGGCTCCTTCCGGTTAGGCTGGATTTTTGTGTTGTTCACAATCCCGTGATTTTTCGGCATCCGCCCTGTCACAATGGATGTATGGGCCGGATATGTCAGGGACGGACACACACTGTTTACATGGCTGCACAGCGCCGCCTGTTCAAAAAAACGCTGAAAATTCGGCAGGGTCTGTAAATATTCCAGGTCCTTTGCTCCGACCGCATCAAAGGACACGATCATAACCCTCTTTGGTATCTGTCTCATTGCTCTGCTCCATCCTGCGGCTTTTGCTCCTTCTCTACCGCTTCCCTGCGTATCCGCTGCATGTGCTCTTTGATTTTTACTTCATATCCCATCCCACCGGGCTGATAAAACTCTCTTCCGGACAGCTCATAAGGTAAATACTGCTGTCTGACATAGTGGTTTGGATAATCGTGTGCATATTTATAATCTTTTCCGTGTCCCAATTTTGCTGCTCCTTTATAATGGGCATCCTGCAAATGCACCGGAATCGCCAGATTTCCGGTTTCTTCCACCGTCTTCATTGCAGACGCAATGGCGTTGACCGCTGCGTTGCTTTTCGGCGCGCATGCAATGTAGGCCGCCGCCTGTGCCAGAATAATCTGCGCCTCCGGCATGCCCACCCGCTCTGCTGCCAGGGATGCAGAAACCGCTACCTGCAGCGCTGTCGGATCTGCATTGCCAACATCCTCCGACGCACAGATCATCATCCTGCGGGCGATAAATGTCACGCTTTCCCCAGCATACAGCATCCGCGCCAGATAATAAACCGCCGCATCCGGATCGGAGCCCCGCATACTCTTGATAAATGCCGAAATCGTATCGTAATGATTATCGCCTGTTTTGTCGTATTTTACTGCACGTTTTTGAATACATTCCTGGGCAACCTCCAGGGTCAGATGGATTTTTCCATCCTCTGAGCGCTGTGTCGTCATTACGCCAAGCTCTACTGCATTCAATGCCGCACGTGCATCTCCGCCTGCAATATCCGCCAGAAACTCCAGCGCATCCGGCTCTATCTGTGCCTGATAGGCACCCATTCCTCTCTGATCATAGACTGCCCGTCGGATCAGTTCTTCAATATCTTCCTTTGAAAGCGGCTTGAGCTCAAAAATAACCGAACGGGACAGCAGCGCTCCGTTTACCTCAAAATACGGATTTTCCGTCGTCGCACCGATCAGGATCAGGGTTCCATCCTCCACAAAGGGAAGCAGATAATCCTGCTGACTCTTGTTGAACCGATGGATCTCATCAATGAACAGGATCGTCTTTTTTCCAAACATTCCACGGTTGTCCTTTGCCTTTGCGACAACCTCTTCCATATCCTTTTTGCCTGCCACAGTCGCATTGATCTGCATAAACTCCGCGCTGGTCGTATTCGCGATCACCCTCGCAAGAGTCGTTTTGCCCGTTCCGGGCGGTCCGTAAAAAATGATGGAGGAAAGCTTGTCCGCCTGAATCGCACGGTACAAAAGCTTGTCCTTTCCGATAATGTGCTGCTGCCCGACTACCTCATCCAGCGTCCGGGGCCGCAGCCTTGCCGCCAGCGGCGCTTCCTTTTCCTGATTGGTCTGTCTCATATAATCGAAAAGATCCATGTCCCCTTACTGCACCTCCACTTTCATGTTCGGCCACACCTTCTCAATCCGCTCGTCAGGGTAATTGATGTCAAAGAATGTGTCGATCACGCTCTTCTTTTCCGCCCGCACAGTTCCTGTGGTGCTTTCCGTGCCTACGACATTCCCTGCGTCCGCGACGTTTTCCTCATTTGCGGCGTGTTCTACGCCTGCGGCATTCCCTGCGTCCGCACTGCTCTCCTGCACTGCCGCGCTATCCTGCCGTTCCACATAGCGTACCATGGCGCCTGCTGAAATCACCGCATCGCAGCTCATCAGCACGATAACTGCCCAGGTCGCAATTTTTGCTCCAAGGGGCGGCAGCTTTTCGATCCATCCGCTGATCGTCGGATAACAAATTTTTACCCAGACAACGGATAACAGCCCCCAGAAAATGCAATACAGCAGGTTGGTTCTCCCGCCGATATTAAAGGGCATGTCACTGTAATCCCAGAATGTAGTCCCTAGAAAAATCTCTGTAAATACGCTGCACAGATATTCATATACGCCGCCCAGCACACTGCCCGCCAGGAAAATATAACGATCCTCTTTTCCGGCAAGCCGCTGCAATACAACTGTCAGAATGACCGCACCGAAGCCCCAGACAATACTGAAGGTGCCGTAAATTACGCTGGACCGGCTCATCCATACGCCTCCCGTCACCCTGCAGAACAGCGTTTCGATCAAATCTCCGAGAAATGCACAGATCATAAATACCCAGATCAGCTTATCCACACAGACGCCTCTTGCAAAGACATATCGTTCTGCCCGATCTGCCTCCTCCAGAGCTTCCATCTCCGGGTATGCACGGTTTAACCGCTTCCAAACTGCATGATAGATCTTGCCTCCGAGCTTTTGCTTGACTTCCTTTTGTTCCTGCAGAAGTCTCCCCTGGGTTTCCTTCAGCTCTGTCAGGCTCCTGCTTTTCCTGACTGCAATCAGAATCGACACCAGGTCGGCAGCCATCAGCCCAAAGCCGACTATGTCTATGATCCGCAGCACAATTGTCGGAATCATCGAAAACAGGATAAAGACCGGAGGATGCAAAAGCAGCACCGCCGTCATCACAACTGCTGCCTTGATCAGCGAAAGGAGCACACTCTTTTTCTTCCCGCCAAATAGTGTCACATCCTCGTAATTCCACAAATGCTTTTTCCAGATTTTGGCTGCGATCCCTCCGGAAAAATATTCCACAACGGACACGACCATCCAAGTGGTCAGAAACTGCAGCAGCCATTTTGTCCCCTGCTCCGGCAGCAAAAGGATCAGAATATCCATCATTATGCCGTATTCCGGACAAAGGGGCAGGCTGAAAAATCCGCGGTTGCAAAATCTTCTTTCTTTTACTGCAAAAAAGGCAACCTCCAGTGCCCATCCGATAAAGCTGTACAGCAGCAGATACGCTGCCAGCTCTGTGTAGGTATATTGCATTCTTTCCACTCATTTCTGCGCACGCTTTTTTCGCATGTCGAGTTTGTGTCAAGTGCGCGCAGACACAAATCTCGTGATTGAAACATTTTTTTCAATCTGTGTAACTGTTCAGTACCCTCACAGTTACACGCAAAAATCCATTCCAAATCGGCTATGCCGATAGGATTTTTGCCTTCTAGTCTAAG
>ERZ779660.971-NODE-971-length-15727-cov-3.038476_pt1 | contig 15727 bp, 24 predicted proteins | sample MGYA00511906_ERZ779660 | MGnify/ENA primary metagenome ERZ779660 (study PRJEB29588, sample SAMEA2156906) | human gut metagenome | biome: human gut; feature: human-associated habitat; material: faeces | place: Denmark | collected 2008/2010 ... | reverse complement strand
CTCAGCCAGTACGAAGAGTGGAGATACCAAAGCCTGATGGCGGTGTCAGAAACCTAGGAGTACCAACAGTAACAGACAGATTTATACAACAAGCCATTGCACAGGTTTTAACGCCAATCTATGAGGAACAGTTTCATGACCACAGTTATGGATTTAGACCTAATAGATGTGCACAACAGGCAATCCTAACAGCACTAGACATGATGAATGATGGCAATGACTGGATTGTAGATATTGACTTGGAAAAGTTCTTTGACACAGTGAATCATGACAAGCTTATGACTATCATAGGTAGAACTATTAAAGATGGAGATGTCATCTCTATTATTAGAAAATATCTTGTTAGTGGAATCATGATTGACAACGAATACGAGGATTCTATTGTGGGTACACCACAAGGAGGAAACCTCTCGCCACTATTGGCAAATATCATGCTAAATGAACTTGATAAGGAAATGGAGAAGCGAGGGCTTAACTTCGTACGATATGCGGATGACTGTATCATTATGGTCGGAAGCGAAATGTCTGCCAATCGTGTAATGAGAAACATATCTCGTTTTATTGAAGAGAAACTAGGACTCAAAGTTAACATGACCAAGAGCAAAGTAGATAGACCAAGTGGATTGAAATATCTGGGTTTCGGATTCTACTTTGATTCAAGAGCACACCAATTTAAGGCAAAACCACATGCAAAATCAGTAGCAAAGTTCAAGAGGCGAATGAAAGAACTCACTTGTCGTAGCTGGGGCGTTAGTAACAGCTATAAGGTTGAGAAAATTAATCAGCTTATCAGAGGGTGGATTAACTACTTTAAAATAGGTAGTATGAAGGTGTTATGTGCCACGCTCGACCAAAATATAAGATTTCGATTGCGCATGTGTATATGGAAACATTGGAAAACTCCACAGAATCGCGCGAAGAACTTAATAAAGCTAGGGGTATATAAGAAACTAGCGTACTCAACGGCTTATAATGGTGCGAGAATCGCACACTGCTGTCAAGGCGGTGCCATGAATGTAGCCGTTACAAAAGAAAGACTAACCCGTTTTGGATTAGTCTCAATGTTAGATTACTACACCGAAAGGTATGTTACTTGTTAAGTTGATTGAACCGCCGTGTACCGAACGGTACGCACGGTGGTGTGAGAGGTCGAAAATTTCTCATTTTTGAGAAATTTTCTCCTACTCGATTTTCTTAGAAAACATCTTCTATTCCGAAAACTACATATCCATTTTTTAACCCATATCCATTCATAACATAGGTAATTTCAAATAGATAACTATTAATATTATGTTGAAGTTCACAACCATTTTCATCAACTGCAATAAATTCTACTAAATCACCACGCTGAAAACCTCTATCATTTTTTCTGATTTCAAAATTTTTTTCACCAGTAATAATTGCATTTGCAAAATCTTCTTTTATTTTTAATTTATGTCGTGTATGTTCAGCCATCTTAAAATCATCTCCTTTAACACTTATCATTATTGAAATGGCAATTCTACATCATCATAATCAACAACACAATTATTTAACTCCTGAATCAAATCATTACAGCCTTGAATATCTTTTACAGCTTTATAAAAAGCAGGATCATCACCGTTTTTAAATGCAAAAACAAGCGCATCTGAAAGACTATGTACATGCTCATGCAACAAAGAAACAACAATATCTTTCTGCCTTTCTGTAATTTTAAAATTTTCCACATTAATTACCTCACTTTCAACGCATTTTGAATCATGTCTCTAAGATATGTAATATCGTTTCCGGAGCTGATAATGTAGAACTTCTCTGTAGTCCTGATTTCAGCATGTCCCATAAGGTCTGATATGATTTTTGTGGGAACCCCATTTTCATGGAGTGTTGTTGCGAACGTCTTTCTAATCAAGTGCGAATTGAACGGAAGAACGTCACACAGCTCATTAAGCCGGGAAATCGTCCTCTCAATGCTCTTGCTCAAAATGGTATCAGCACCATCATAAGCAATATGCTTATCCTCATATCCCTGTTGAGTGTGATACTCCCTAAGCTTCAGGAGAATATACACCGCTTCATTGACAAGCGGTATATACCTCACTCCGTGAGGGGTTTTTGTTGTGTCCTGGTCATGATAGGAGATAACTCCGACACGATTTCCGGAATCATCACGCTCATAACTCTTTGTTTGAGTAGTATGTACATAGAGTTTTCTTGCATTGAAATCTATGTCATTCCAAGTGATACTTGCCAGTTCGCCTATGCGTAATCCGAGATAGAAGTTTAGGCACACGCATAGACTTGCAGACCTCTTTTCCGGGTAAATATTATCGTTGAGCACCGCATTGATGATGGCGGTTCTATCTGTTGAGCTGATACAGTGCTCAATTTTTGTATTCTTTTTAATATTGCCTTCTGCAATATATCTTTTAACTACTGCCCAGTTAATGGGTTTTGCATAACCTATATTACACTCATAGGCATACTGCATTGTGTTATTAATTATCTGATATATTCGATTAAATTCCTTTTGAGTGATATTCTTGTATCTGACTAAAATATCATTTAAAAACTGATATATGTACACCTCATTAATCTGATGTACAGGTATATCAGTTATGGAGCTATCTGCATAATACTTATTATAAGTGCATTCGATTCTGTCGACTGACTGAGGCTTGATAGTATTTACCTTTGTGATAAACCAGCCGTCATAAGCCGTCTTGAAACGCACCTGTTTATCGGCTGGCACATCGGTAATGATTCCTTTCTCATAGCCGATTTGCATCCATTCATTTTCCTGCATAAAAATTCCCCCTTTAAAAGTGAACCACACAAGTTTACCGTTGGTTTAACCGGGATAGCTGTTTTTTATAAAGAGCGGCTTGGCTGAGCGCCTGCAATGCAGGACGCTACAGCTCAAAGCCGTAATTCTCTTTATAAAAATTATTCAGCTTATCAATCCATGTAGTCATGTTCCAGTTAAACTCAACAGGGATAAACTGTGTGTCATAGTTCACATTTTTAAACAAATCTGTATTTTTAACGCACACAAAATCTTTTGCGCGCATCGTATTAAGATTGATGAACTTGTAATGAATCCGCTTCTTATCGCCTTTTGCGAGAATGACCGCATTACTCTGAGTCCGCAGTCGGTTATAAACCATGTTTGCATCAATCGATGTAAATATCAGCAGACAATTCTGCTTACCGATTGTATTTAAAAATATACTTATATTTTTAAGTTTACGGTAATCCTGTGCATCCAGTCCGTTATAAACCTCATCGAGCAATACAATCTTAGGGCTTAAATCAAGCGGTAGCTCATCAATACTCCGAACATAAGTGAATCCGCTATCCGTCGTATATAAATTTGTATACACGCGCAAATCATACCCGGCATCTTTACACTTATTCTGTAAAGACTGTGCTATCTTATACGCAATAAGTGTTTTGCCGGAACGCTGTTTGCCGTATATACCGAGTATCGCGCCCGGCATTACATTATACCTTGTGTCTGGTCTTTATCATTAGGATTGCTCCTTACAGACACACCACGGACAAGCTCATTCTGAGTATATGCTGCAAGTAAATCCTTGAGCGTCTTACTGCTCATAAAGCCCAAGCTCTTATTATCTTTCATGAGTGCTATGATATCCATTAACATTTGTTTAAGATCATCAAGTCCCCATTTAACAATAAAATAATTAAGCTTGAAAATTGAATCAAGCTGTACCGAATCAAAATTCGGAATAATCTTATAAATCGACTGTATCGGGTCTTGTGGTTCTCCCGACACCGACATATTATCAAGCACTTCCTGAAAATCAATTTCTGACATTACATATTACCTCACTTACTGAAAACGGCTACCATAATGATAAACAAAATAACAAGTTCAATGCAGAAATAAAATGTCGGGCGGGTATCTTTCATAAAAAAGTTCTGAAAAGCAATCGCGGACATTTTTTTCTTGTCACGGACAAAATCAATGTCAACATCATCAAGCCGGGCGACCTTATCGGGTCCGTAACAGTAAAACTCCTCGGATTCTAGCTTTGCATCCATCACATTGTTAATCTTTTCAAGCGATGATGCGGAATGTACACCTTCCTTGGTTACCACATAATACATTTAATTAATACCTCCTCTTATAAAAGTCATGGCATCAGCACAGGCTGTTGACATCCTTATAATAAGGTAAACACCTATTACTATACCGAATATTAAATTGTAATTAATATCGTTATAAGAATAAATTATCATTTTCTTCGCAACCTCCATATTTTATTTGCCTGCAGAACAACCTCTACACCTACATCACACGCAAGCGTAGCAACCATAAAAGTGAATAAAATAGATATTAAATCCACTATTTACTTTCACCACCTTTCTTATCATTGACAAGAAGTAATAGACCGATAACAACAAACTCAAGCACAAGAATTATTATCATTAACATAAACTCAATCATTTGCGCCGTTTACCTCCTTTTTTCGCAATCCAGCTCTTGATCAGGTACTCCAGAACGCAGAATACAAGAAATGCAACAATCATTTGAACCATCAGCGTTTCCTCCATGATGCAATCATTGATATAAATTCAAATCCCGTCATAAAAGCTGACAGAATACAGATATATTCAAGCTTTTTATTTATGACATATTCACCGTATGTAAGGGCTGATGTCTCACCTTCTTCATACTCTTCAAGCGAGCCGTAATAAATGACTTCACTCGACGATTCAGCAGTAGGGGAAACCTGATAAACAATAATATTGTTTCCCGGACTTACCTGTTCTTTGTCCTCATCAAGAGTGTAATCATCGTCAATACTCTCTGTTGAGTTAAGAACTGAATCAATCACATCCTGAATATCCGATAAATCCTCATCGGACAGAGCAGGAGAAAGAGAAGTGGTTTCCTCATCCGTAACCTTTTCGGTATCATTTACATGATGTCCGCCACCGGTACGGCTGGGAGCTTCGGTCTCTTCCTCGGATTCTTCAAGCCCGTTCTCGGTCTGTTCAACCGATGTTGTGCTTTCCGTCTGTGGTTCTGCAGCATGAGCAGTTACAACTACAACAATCATTAAAATCGTAAACATCAACATAAACATGCCAACAAACATTACAAGCATTTTTAAAGCCTGTTTAAAAAACGGCTTCATTTTAAAAGATGGTTTCATATCTGTTCTCCTTCCGATAATAAAAAATCTGCTATCAAACATTAAAATATGTCTAATAACAGGTTAACACCATTACATCCCCCGTTTATTAGATTTTTATCTCCACCCCCGCAGGGGTGGAGTGAACCATGCTACAGATTAGTGACCGCCGAAAGCGTTCTTCAAGCTGTAGATAATGGTAAAACCGAGCGAGAAACCTGCAGAAATGTACACCAACGGCATCATACTGTTTGTAATAACATTTGTGTAGGTAAACATTTGAGCCGGATCAAAATTAAGCTCAAGAACAGCCTGTGAAACTCCTTCTCTCAAGATGTTTGCCCCGGTCATCACCATGGATGTAACAGCACCTTTTAACATAATTATCCTCCTTATACCTGTTTTTTATATTTAACCTTGCAAGAGTTAACCAATTTAAAAACCGCTGAAAAGATTCTTAATCTTATTCAATATTGCGGTTTTGCCACCGATGGAATTGAACATTTCACCGATTTTTAATATCTGCTTATATACCACTTTTACAAGCTTGGTAAGCGTAAACAGCAGACCGAAGATTATTGATAGATAGATTGCATAAAAGAGATTATCACCTATGCAGTATCTTACCGTTCCTATGGCTTCGGTCACGGGCACACCTGTGTTGGCACCCGATGAGCCTGAGCTCATGGTTGAAATCATATCTTTTATAATATCCCTGAAACTCTTTATCTGAGTGTAGGTCTGTATAACGGCATTGCTCGCACCTTTGATAGTGGCAAAAAGGGTATTAACCGTATCACGGATATTTGTAAAAATGTTATTACCGCCTTTATCAATACCGCCGTCAGGCACGGTTGTTATCTCATCGGCAAATACGGGTACCGATGTATATACTGTATGTACGGCGCAGATGCTTATAAATACCACAAGTCCGAATATGATTTTTTTATACCTGAGTAAATACTGCATGATTAAATCACTCCTATACTGCCGTTATCAATGGCTTTTTTAATTACCTTAATAGCCGAGAAAATAACTGTTATATACATTAACAGTCTCAGAAAACTTACTATTGAAAACTCTGTACCCGGTATACATATCGCATTTGCATAATTCCAACCAAGTAATACATTCTCGTTCATAAGTGCCGGAACGGCAGGAATCTGAAACATTAAGACGACATACTCTAAAAGCAGTAAGAGCAAGTCGAGTAGTGAAGCGAGAATGAAAACGCTGTACATTACCATCGTAACCAAGTCAAATAAGCTGGAATTTTCTTCCTCATCATCCGACTTGGTACGGTCCGAATTATCTATTACAACTACTTTTTGATTCAACTCTTTTACAGCAGTTATCAGTTTATCAAATTTACTGTTTAATTCTGATAGCAGCTTTTTAATATCTCTAACTGTATTTAAAATTGTACCATTACCATCAGACAAAGCTTTTACTACCGAACTTGTAAAATAAGAAATACGGCTCAACCAAACATCAACGCTAGGCAAATGCTCTTTTATAACCTTAGTTAATTCATGCACTTTATTGTAAATATACAAAACAAAACTTCCAATCCACTCATCTCCGACCATAAAAGCAGAGTTAAAATTGGTATAAAGCTGATATACATGGGTAAAAGTCTGCTCTGCGTATTCTATGAGCCACACACCTGATTCATTTTTTAATGCTTTACCTATAATGGTGTTTGAACCTTTAACATAAATAAGAACTGAATCCACCAATTTTTTCAGGTTATAAACTTGCTGCGCTATCCATGTACCGCTTGTGTCTTTCAGACCATTTTCTTTTAATAAATCAAAACTTGTGACTAAACTGGTAAGAGATTTATTTATATTTCCAATATAAACATTAATTGATGCAATTAAAACATTACTCTGCAAAATATCAGAGTGTATACTGTCAAGAACGTCCTTTGACTTAGCAAGCCAGTTTGCACAGGTAGAAACTGATGAACTCACACGTTCAATAGCCATTGAAATGTCCCACAGATAACCGACGGAATCACATAAATTATTATTAATCGCTCCTAGTTTATATCTGATATTTTCAAGGAAATTCGCCGTATCTTCCAAGTCGTTACGCATATCCTGTAAAAATTTATCTGTTGAGGCTGTGGCACTTGTACCACTTGATGTGCCATGTCCGCCACCGGATCTTGTAACTCTATGACCGCCACCTGATAAACTGCCTCCAGATGGCTCTCTGCCGTCTCCTGTTGGTCTGCTGTTAGAATAAACAGCAATATCATTAATCATTAAATCGTCTATGTATTCGGCATCATTATAAATACCGTCATTTTCAAGTTCAGTATCGGCTTCGGAAGCTGTCTCTGATTCAAGTTCAGATTCGGCTTCCGTTACCGATTCAATTTCAGTCGGCTGTACGGTTTCCGACTGTTCAATTCCTGATTCGGATGACAGCTCATCCGCATATACAGAATAAGGATTGAATGCGCTGTTCATAATAATGACAGCCATAACAAAGCTTACATACTGTCTAATCTTAGTCATTGCACTCAATCCTCCTTTCACTTAATGGTGCTTATTCTTAATGCCGTCCACTGTGCCTTTAACACAGTAGCAGAATGAAAACACAATCATAACAAGTAAAATAATTGCCATATAAAAACCTCCTTACTTAATAACCGCAAAGCCGGACTGAACTACTTTACAGCCGGAGACTGTACGGATAATGAGCCCTTGTAATAACCGAAGTATCCGACAAGCTCCTTGCCGATTGCAGCATCGTTAATTATGTTTGCATCGTCACCGAATAACATTACCGAATCTGCCTTGATGCCCTTATGAGCTGTTGAGTTCTCAATCTCCGTGTTCGAGAACTCTTCCTGAAGGTAAACCGCACATGTCGGTAATCCCTTCTTAGATGTAAATTTTCTGTACCCTACAATTTTCTTTGTCATTTTTTTTCCTCTTTTCTTTTATATTTGATTTATTTTTTTGGGGGAATTGGAAAGTCTTTATACGCCGCCATGTCCCTACATGTATGCTCATGCGGCTATTAGTGGCTTTTTTAACCGGGATTAAAACCGCCCCAATTTAATCTGAATCCCTATGGAATATACCATACAGCATCAAAAACCATAAAATTCCAGTATTTAATCCAAAACAAAAAACTAAAAATGTAATTGCACTCTTCATGTTATACCTCGACTTTTAATTTCCATTTTCCATAATCGTCTATATTTGCATATTCACGAATCGTTTGAAAAACAATAGAACCATAAAATTGTACTCTTAAAGCTTCTAAACACTGCTTTAAAGCTGAGTTTGAATATTCTATAGCTAAATCAGTATCTTTACCAATTGAAATCATTTCCATATCAGTACAGATATTGTCTATAATTGAAGCTATTACAATCTCCGCACTCTGGAGACTAAGTTTGTTCTCATAAACAAATATTGATGTAACAAGGTCACTTTCAATGAAACGAACATATTCTATATGACCAGTACAATCACGCACATAATTCTTACAATGCTTAAGTATTAAATCTCTTAAGTAATCATTTTTAACATTTGAAATTACTACTTCTTCAAATTTATCAAATAATGTCATTTCATTCCCCCGGCAATTTGTTATTGCCTTTTCCTTTCGTTTTTGATAAACTACAATGTGAAACATTTTGTGAGGGTAGCAGGAAGTAAGCTGCTCAGGCTTCAAGTCCTGCCGTTCTCCCTCACGCTCTGGCTTTTAAAGGTTGCCGACCTACGCGATGACAAGTTACTAAAGGTTATTAACTCTTAATAACAATTATATTTATATACTAAAAGTTATTAACTGTCAATACCTTTTTGAAAAAATTTCAAAGGGGGAAATTTTATGCCAACGAAAAAACCTATTGTGCAGGTAGTTCTTGATGAAGAATCTCTAAAAAAACTTGATGAAATTGCAACAAACGAAGGAAGAACAAGAAGCAACATAGCAGCTTATATAATAAAAAAATATATAGAAGACTATGAAGCTGCCAAGAAAAAAAAAATCATTAATTTCTCAGAACATAGAAAGTAAACACAAAATTTCATAAATGGGGGATATGCCATGCAGGATTTATTATCAAAGCTGGAGAACACTGATATAATTGTGATACTTATGGTTATAGCCGCAGTAGTTGTTATTGAGCTTGTTTTATTTTTTATTATCAAAATGATAATCAAGAAATCAAAAACTAAATCTATCACTGTGCGACTTGACAAAAGCACTTATAACAGGGTAAAGCAGTACGCTTATAATCGTGGTTTATCAATTTCCGATTTTACAAAGGGATTTTTAGAGAACTTTGCTAAAGAGGATAAATAAAAAGTACCTTATGGATTTATTCCATAGGGTACTTATTTTTTACCAGCGTTCTATTTCTTTTCGTTTAAATATCGGCTCATTATCGTTCTCAAAAATGTTTCCAGGGTGGATAAGCTGAATAATACACATGTCCTCACTTTTATAAACTTTAATTTCATCAGCAAAGCAGTGGAGTATAAGCTCATCGTCATCATAGACACGGAGCCAAAGCTTATAAGATTTGATTAACTCAAATTTCTTATCAATCACAGCTTTATCATCACACAGATATGCGTAGTAATAACCGTCTTTGCTGAAATTGATAATATCTGCATGCTCTGGGTCTCTGAAAACAAGACTTGATATGTTGCTGAGACCAATGTTTACCTTTTTGTATGTAAGGTATGAATCCTTATTTCCTCTTCCGAACATATAAACACCTCACGAATTATGATAGTAAACATTATATCACTTTAGTGGTTTTTCTTCAATAAAAAATAGAATATTATATGATTAAAATAAATCAACTTTCTTGATTGTTTGGAAGTTGATTTATTTTTTTGTCATTTTGTTATAAAGTTGTTTTTTACTTCATAACAAAATTTAAGTCCGGAAAGCCCCATAAATAGGGACTTTTTTGGATTTTTGTTTTTGTTATAAAGTTGGGGGTAATACTAGCCCCAACTTTTTTTTGAAAATTATTTTTTTTTATAGTAAATATAATAGTATTTTTATAAGGAATCTCAACGGCGAACCCCGACCGCGCCCCGTTCCGGGTCTTGTCTTCCGGGATTGCCTTTGGTTTTCTATATTCTAATTGTTATCAATTTACAACTTTATTGCTCACATTGCCCCCTAAATCCCCCCATAGGGGGATAAATTTGTTGATATTTAATTATTCCAAGTAGCTAGGAGGAATCAGCCACTACACACAAGGAGTAATCAAGGCGCTTGAAGAGAAGTGCACTCTTCAAGCACCCGAATAAAAGTGTTTGGGGTGTCCGCCGTCCGGGGCGCGCTCGTCAATAAAAATCTTCCTTTTTCGATACAAAAAGCGTATCGAAAAAGAGTATTTTTTTTGACAAGCTCTAAGCGCAGCCATGAAAGTATTGGTCGCCGAAAAACTCATATTGAAAATTAGTTACAACTATGCTACAGTATATTTATAACTATAGGACGTAAGGAGGAACAAAAGCTGTGGCATATACTAAAAAAGATGCTTATGATTATATCAATCGCTATCAACGCGAAAAATATGACAGAATAACTATACTAAGGAAGTCAGGCGAGAAAGAGCGCCTAACGAACATTGCCAAGAGCAACGGATACAAGACGGTTACGGAATTTATAAATGCGTGCATTGATGAAAAAATTAGCAAAATGTAATATAGTTACAAATATGTATTGACATAGTTATAACTATGGAATATAATAATATTGTCGAAAGGCAATAACCAAAAAGCAGAGGATAGGCAAAGCCGCTGGAGAAAGGAGAAAAAAATGTCAGACGATATGAGCGTATTTAAAAGCTACCTAAGAAGATTATTACAAGATTTAAAAGATTTAAAGGAAGCGGTAGACAAGAAGGAATACGAAAAGGCTTCTAAAATGACAGAAAAGCTTATTGACGATACTCAAAAGGGTATCGAAGATAACTAGAACTGACTAAGTCAGTGGGGGATATAAGAAGGACGGCGACCTATCTAAGCCGTCCCTCTTTTTTTATGTTATCACACACGAATTTAATTTACAAGTCTTATATTCCGCTGCTGTTAAGAAGCTTCACAATGGCGGATACCTTATCTACATTTTTAATGTTACTTTTTAAACATTCCATTATCTCGACAAATAAATCGTTACCCGTGGTAAGCTGGTAGCGTTCATCAAAAGGGCGCTGTACATCAGGCTCAGGAAGTGGTGGAGTGTATGCACACTTTTCTTGATTTGTCAATACTTTTTGTTCAACTTTTTTATTTGTTGCGACGTCGCAACAATTTTCCTTTTTTAGATTTTTTTTATATTCTCTTATGTCGCGCACAGTCATCTTAGGTGAAATATGCTCAAGTTCTTTATCCTTGAGCTTGACCATCTCACATAATTGACTGTATGAGTAATTCTCATACTTTTTATCTATCCAGTTTTTATAAACTTTACCTGTTATGCCATCTTCGCAATCAGCAAATCTATAGTACACACTTAAAATATGAGACAATGAGGACTTCTCTATTCCAAAATTACTGGATACAAAATCCTGCAATGTTGAAAAGCCGTACTCCTTATAATACTCGTTACGGTCAAACTCAGCTAAATGAAAGCCAAGTGTAATATAACGCTTCTTGATGTCCTGAATATCATCTTGAATATACGCGTAAGCTCCTTTAGCTCCTTCTGAAATCTCATCATTACCATAATTTACTAAACCATATACTACATTATCCATAGCAACCTCCTAATATCTCATCCATATAGGCAAATCTGAATCATCAAAATTCATAAATCCATCTTCTGTCCCCAATGCGGCAACTTTAAGATGTTCATAATCGCTGTATTCTCTCATATTCATTTCATATTTTTTAAAACTGTCCTGCTGCTTGTAATGATACACAATTTTATTTATTCTTCTTTTTAACTGCTCAACAGTATCAATATGCGTATCATCTTGCACCATTTTTTTATAGAGTAGCTCCGGGGGAAAGATAGAAGAAACATATACCTTGTCCCATAGCATATAGACGTTATTATATCGACAATGCACCTGTGATGTGTAGCCATCAAGCAGACTTAAGAGCTTCGTGAATGTAATCTGTCCCTTGAACTCATCTATAAATACAATCTTCTCTGCATTGTATTTATCAAAAAGACCAGAGCCACCATTGTCATAGTCATTTGCAAAATAGACGTTATCACGTCCGAACTCTTCACATAAATTGACATACTCATGTGACTTACCGGTCCCGGCAGCTCCGCAGTGCCACTCTACATACACATCACGGAATACTGGAACGCTTTGACGCTTCATCTCAAAATATGCGTCCCTTGTAATCTTCTCATATCTACGATAAGACAGATTTAACTTGAATATCTCCGATGGTGTAAAACCTTCCTGCAAATATTGGTTAATTCGGTCAATATCATTTCTTTTTCCTTGCTTTCCCTTAATTTCTCCATGCGTATATATTTCAAGTATTTTTTCGGTGGCATCCTCAAAGGAACCCCTTTTATAAATGTAGTCCTCAGCCTGCTTCTTACTACCAAGGGTTTCCTCACAATGAGCCATAGGGTAGAGTTTTTTTATATAACTAAATCTATGCGATGTGTCATCAGATAGAACCATGTGAACGTGGTGTAATCCGGCTTCTGATATACAATACGTCATAGCACAGGCGCGGTATTCGTCTGTAATCCATACCTGTGCTATTTTTTCAAGTATCTCCTTGTATGTACCAGTAAAGCCATGCTCTTCCGGATTATTAATCACGCAGAACCATGACATGGAAGTCGAATCCTTTGCAGATTTAGCCATTTTATCTTACCCCTCGCGGGGACGGGTTCGATTCCCGTCTCGCGCTTTTTTATTGCAAAAGGGTATCTCCATCGGAGATACCCTTTTTGCAATAGAGAAGCGGAGCTTCTCGAACCCGCTTATTGCATAAGCGGGTTCGTATCTCGCCTGCCGGCTCATAATGTGGAGACAAAAAAGATGTCTCCTGCGAAAAGCCCGAATATATCGGGCTTTTTTGCTACCCAAACGGCGATTTTTCTCTGTACCAAAACGCAGATGTAAAATCGCCGTTTTCCCTTTGTGGATAGACTTGAACTCCCGAAAAGTAAATATCAGATACACAGGCAGATAGAAAGCAAAAATCTATCTGCCTTTTTTATTACCCTAAATATGTAATACTATCAATCGCCCTTCGGTTACACGAAAACCGGAGGGCTTTTTTTATTTCACAGCAAGGAGAACAGACAATGACCATATTTTCAGATAATCCACATGACCGCCGAATCGAACGGTTTATGACCGCAATCCCGAACTGCAAGAGGATATATGCGGTTTGTAAGAGTCTGTTATCCGGCAGATATTCGGCAAGGCAAATCGAACCTAAACCGACTGCGCTTTTTCTTTCTGCTGTAGTGAAAGCGTGAAAAACCGCAAATAATAAATTTATCGCTTTATAACCCGTTGTGTTTTTCACAGAAACATGCTATTATATTCCTAAAAGTCACTTCTGCTGTTTTCGGATTTTGTTCGGAGGAAGCAAGCCCTAATTGAATCGAGGCTGACGATATAAATATTAGCTATGAAAAGCTCTGGAAATTGCTGATTGACAGGGATATGAAAAAGAAGGACCTGGAAAAGGCTGCGGGCATCAGCAACTATGTCATTTCCAAAATGACACGGAATGAAAATATCACGGTTGAAACCGTGGGAAAGATCTGCAAAGCACTGAATTGTACGCCGAATGACATGATGGAATTCGTGTCCGACTGTGAGTAAGAGGTTTGATCATGAACAGCATTTTGAAAAAAATCAGGCAAAGCGATGCCTTTAATGAGGAAAATCGAATCCCCTACACAAAGGCGCTCGTGTTGATGAGCTTATTTACTTTTGTGTTTCTGGGCGCGGAATTTCTGTTTGTCAATATGATCTCCCGCACGGTTTCGGGGAATCAATCGGTAAATGCTCAAAACTATGCGCTTGGTATCAGCGTCATCGGTTTCGTTCTGTATCCTGTTTTCTCTCGATTTTGTAAAGGAAAATGGCAAACCGCACTTGCAATGTGCGCAGCGATTTTGTCGGTTATTTGTCTGTTTGTGATATGCCGCCATGCCTCTTATGCACTTACACTCGGCATGGGACTCTTGCTGTTTCTGATTCTCGGCGCGTTTGGAAGTGCCGTATTCTACAAAACACTATGTCTGATAGAGGACAACACCTATATTGCGCGACTGACAGGCGTTTCCTATATGCTTGGAATCTTGCTTCAAATCGCAAACAACAATTTGGTTCATATAGATTACATAGAAGCCGGCATACTTTCTGCATTTATACTATTGCTGGCATTTATGCTGATAAAAGCAGAAAAAAATAGCGTTGTCCCTGCCTTCTCCAAAAGCAAAAACGAAGAGGAAAACGACGAAAGCGGAAAGGATAGCCTGAAAATCATTTTGCTCCTCGTCCTTTTCGTCGCACTGATGACCTGTATTTTCGGCACCATGGACAATGCGGTCACCATATATCACGCAAACGGAACGGTGAATATTGGTCAGTGGCCGAGAATACTTCTCGCACTCAGCGGTCTTATGGCAGGTTTTTTATTTGATATTGCAGGCAGAAAATATATGAGTGTGATCATGTACTGCGTAATGCTTCTGTCTACGACCTGCCTTGTCATTATTCAGTTTGCCGGGCCGTTCACGGTGGGTCTGGTCATATTCTATCTGTCCGCCGGCTTCTTTGCTGTTTTCTTTACCTCTTCCTTTATGGAGATCGCCCGATACACGGATACCCCCAAGTTATGGTCAGGGTTTGGCAGAGCCGTCAATAATCTTGTTGCTGCTGCAATCTCGGGAGGCTCCCTTGCACTTTTGCATTCCGAAAACAATATTGTCATGATCACCATAGAGCTGATTTTATTCGTGGCCACCAGCATTGTCGCACTTTTCTATACCAACAAAAGAAAAGTGTTTTTTGACAGGCTTGCCGAAGCGGACAGCAGCGAACTAAGCGACGGTGAAAAACTGCAAAGGCTGGCAGAGCAGTTTTCGCTGACGCAGAGAGAAACCGAGGTTTTTGGACTGCTTGTCAATACCGAAGACGGATTGCAGACGATAGCCGATGGTTTGTATGTCTCCAGACGAACCTTAGAGAGATATGTCTCCGCCATATATGAAAAAACAGGCGCAAAATCACGGATCGGGCTTGTTACTCTTTATAACAACGTATAATTAAACATAACAAAAAGCATTTTATCCTCCTGCCGATGTGGGAGGATATTTTTTTGCGGTTTTTTCAGGGAAAACCGATATTTTTGCCTCAATTTTAAGAATGGCGGAGTTCCGCCACCCCATTTTCGGCAGTTTGGCGGACTTCCCTTATGTACAAAGCAGCCCTCTACCAATATAATTATAAGCAAAGGCGGTTGATATAAGCCGTCATACCCGGCCTTTAAGAAGGAGAGGACGCATATGAAACACAAAAATCATAAAAAGCATCGGGTGCGGCTGCTGACCGCAGTCTTTGCGGCGGTTATGCTTCTGTCGCTCCTGCC
>ERZ779660.960-NODE-960-length-15789-cov-3.931740_pt1 | contig 15789 bp, 11 predicted proteins | sample MGYA00511906_ERZ779660 | MGnify/ENA primary metagenome ERZ779660 (study PRJEB29588, sample SAMEA2156906) | human gut metagenome | biome: human gut; feature: human-associated habitat; material: faeces | place: Denmark | collected 2008/2010 ... | reverse complement strand
GCGATGCAGGCGCAGGTGATATCCTGCTGCTGGATGTAACTCCTCTGTCTCTGTCTATCGAGACCATGGGTGGTGTTGCTACCAGACTGATTGAGAGAAATACAACCATTCCTACCAAGAAGAGCCAGATCTTCTCTACCGCTGCTGATAATCAGACCGCAGTAGATATCAACGTAGTACAGGGTGAGCGTCAGTTCGCCAAAGATAATAAGTCCCTCGGACAGTTCCGTCTGGACGGTATTGCTCCCGCTCCCAGAGGAATCCCTCAGATCGAGGTTACCTTCGATATCGATGCCAACGGTATTGTAAATGTATCCGCTAAGGATCTGGGTACCGGCAAGGAGCAGCACATCACCATTACCGCAGGCTCTAACATGTCCGATTCCGATATCGAGAAGGCTGTCAAGGAAGCAGCTGAATTCGAAGCACAGGATAAGAAGCGTAAGGAAGCTATCGAGGCAAGAAACGAAGCAGACTCTTTCGTATTCCAGACCGAGAAGGCTCTGAATGAAGTAGGTGACAAGGTACCCGAGAGTGACAAGACCCAGGTACAGGCTGATCTGGAAGCTGTGAAGGCTATTCTGGAGAGAACCAAAGACCAGGAGATGAGCGACAGCGATGTAGATGAGCTGAAGGCTGCAAAAGAGAAACTGACCCAGAGTGCTCAGTCTGTATTCACCAAGATGTATGAGCAGGCTGCTCAGGCACAGCAGGGTGCACAGGGTGCAGCAGGCCCTGACATGAATGCACAGGCCGGTAGCAATGCTGGATCTAACGCAGACGATGATGTGATCGACGGAGATTTCAGAGAAGTATAATTAAACTTCACAAATAACGCAAATCGTGGTATAACAGTAAATGCTGTATAACAGTGATTGCGAATAACAGGTGGCACAGGGTATGCGAAAGCGTGCCCTGTGCATAACCGTCTTAAGATTTATGTGATAGAGGTGCAGAAATGGCAGAGCAAAAGAGAGACTATTACGAGGTCCTCGGTGTAGATAAGAATGCAGATGATGCTGCAATTAAAAAAGCATACCGGGTACTGGCGAAAAAATACCATCCCGACATGAACCCCGGAGACAAGGAGGCAGAACAGAAATTTAAAGAAGCTTCCGAGGCTTATGCCGTGCTGAGTGATCCCGAGAAGAGACGTCAGTATGATCAGTATGGCCATGCGGCATTTGACGGTGGCGCAGGAGGTGCCGGTGGTTTCGATTTCAATGGAGCTGATTTTGGAGACATTTTCGGAGATATTTTCGGAGATATCTTTGGCGGCGGCAGAAGCAGAGGTGCCAGAAATAACGGCCCCATGAAAGGTGCCAACATCCGTACCAGTGTTCATATCACTTTTGAAGAGGCAGTTTTCGGCTGCAAGAAAGAGATCGATCTTACGGTAAAGGAAACCTGTAAGACCTGTAACGGCTCCGGTGCGAAGCCCGGAACCAGCCCTGAGACCTGTACCAAGTGTGGTGGTAAGGGTCAGGTGGTATTTACCCAGCAGTCTTTCTTCGGTACTGTGCGTAATGTACAGACCTGTCCCGACTGTCAGGGTACCGGTAAGGTGATCAAGGACAAATGCCCGGATTGCCGTGGTACCGGATATATTCCTATGAAGAAACGTTATGCGGTGGATATTCCCGCAGGTATCGACAACGGACAGTCTACCCGTATGCCGGGACTGGGTGAGCCAGGTGTCAACGGTGGCCCCAGAGGCGATGTGCTGGTAGAAGTGATCGTAGGTCGTCATCCTATCTTCCAGAGACAGGATTTCGATATTTTCTCTACCGTACCTATTTCTTTTGCAGTAGCGGCATTGGGCGGCGAAGTGCTGATCGATACGGTAGACGGCAAGGTGGTATATGATGTAAAGGCCGGAACCCAGACCGACACCAAGATCCGTCTGCGCGGCAAGGGTGTTCCTTCCTGGAGAAATAAGGATGTCCGCGGTGACCATTATGTAACACTGGTGGTTCAGACTCCCGACAAGTTGAAACCGGAAGCAAAGGAACTGCTAAAGCAGTTCGATGTACTGACCGGAGATTCCCTGAATGCTGTGAAGAAAGCAACGGAAAGCGGAGAGGGAGAGACCAGGGAGAATGACTCCAGGGACGGCAAGAAGAAAAAGTTTTGGAAGTAAAAGTTAATAAATAAAATTCCCCGTAGCCTCGGCTGGGGTAAGAAACGCGGCACGCTCGTGCTCTATCGCAGAGCGTAGCGGCACTGCTTATTCTTACACCCAGCCGGGGCTACTGGTTTGTTGGGAAAAAGTGAAAGGTATCTTTGAAGGCCAATGATATAGAATACAGTCTGGTTTTTTTGTCAAAAGGCAGGGTGAACGGTTTGACAGAATGGGCAGAAACGCTTACAATTCAAGTAGTTATGCTGTCTGTGACACGAAGGAGCCTGCAGGATGGAGAACCGGAAAGAGGAATTTCTGAAAATTGTATGTCAGAGTTATCTGATCGTTATTCTGGCAGTGCTGCCTCTTTATTATATTCCCTGGAATGGATATTATAAACTGGGTGATACCAAATATTACCTGTATCGCAATGTTTCACTGCTTTGCCAGGGGATCGCATTGCTGGCAATGTGTGTCTTTGCTGTAAGCAGCCGGTGGACAGGGGAACATCGGATTTTTGCCAGATCTCTGGCTGAAGTAGTGAAAAAATTGGTCGATAAATGCAGAACACATGCGGTAACGACGGCGGTCTGCCTGTACGGAATCTGTGCGTTACTCTCTGCAATCTGCAGCCCCTATGGCAGTATCGCGTGGAACGGAGAGCGGGAATGGTACATGGGAGCTGTCACGATCTGTTTGATGATCGGAGGTTTTTTACTGACGGCGAAGTACGGAGGTAGTTGTAAAACGGCGATATGGTTAGGAGAGGCGGCTTTTGTGGCGGTCACCCTGATCGGTCTCTTGCAGAAGCTGGGCTATGATCCTCTGGGACTTCTCAAGGGTTACGTTGTGGGGGACTGGGAATTTACCCATATGTTGACCACGCTGGGGAACAGCAACTGGCTCAGCGGGTATTACAGTGTGATGTTTCCCTTTTCCATGACGCTGTTTCACCGGGCAGTGGAAGCAGGGAAAAAAGGTCCCACACTGCTGGCAGGAACGTGCAATATGTTGGCCATGATGCTTCTGCTTTTACAGGGAAGTGACAGCGGTGTGATCGTGGCATGCACAGTCATGGGGTTGTGCTTTTGGCTCGACCGGAAGCAAACCGGACATTGGGAAGTATATTTCCTTTTTCTTGCAGCGGTGGCGCTGGGAATGTGCCGTTGGGGTAAATGGATGTTATATCTGGGAACGTTTGACATTCTCCTGCAGGATGGCATCGCCAAAAAACTGGCAGCCTGGCAGGGATGGATTCCGGTTGCAGCAGGGTGTCTGCTGCTTTGGGGAGCCTGTCGCAGGATTCCGGAGAATAAGAAAAAAATATTGCAAGAGGGAGTATTGTGTTGTGCACTGGCAGGAATAGCGGTAGTGCTGGCATGGTATCTGCATCGGTTGTTGGTAATCGATTTTGCGGAATGGGGCAATCGCCGGGGAAGATTGTGGCAGATGGCATGGATGGGTTTCCGGAAAGGAAATCTGCATCAGAAGCTGTTGGGAGCAGGCCCGGATTGTTTTGCATCGTATCTGGGAGAACTGTTGCCGGGAGGCACGGTGCTTTTTGATAAAGGATATTTTGAAGGTTCTGTTTTTACCAATGCACATAATGAGTGGCTCACCACACTGGTCAATATGGGACTGCTGGGTGTGGCTGCCTATGCAGCTGTTTTTATCACGGCGCTGCAGACATACAGGAAGAATTTTCTCGCAGTATTGTTACTGCTTACCTACGGGATACATTCCCTGATCAGCTTTCAGCAGGTGCTGAATGCGCCGCTTTTCTTCCTGATACTGGGATTGTGTGAAGCGGCGGCCCGGGGAGAAAAGACCAAAACCAATCAAATGGATACGGATGAGGAGTTATTAGAAGCTATATGAAAAATATTTGGAAGATTTTTACCGGAGATCTGAAAAAACTGGTGAAGCAGCCTTTTGCGCTGGTTATTATTATCGGGTTGTGCGTGATACCGTCGCTGTATGCGTGGTTTAATATATTTGCCAACTGGGATCCCTATGCCAATACCGGAGGAATTCCTGTGGCGGTAGTATCCCTGGATCAGGACTATACGCTGAAAGACGGATCGGTGGTAAATATGGGAGAATCCGTACTGGAAAGCCTGCATTCCAACACCAGTGTAAAATGGATCTTTCTGGATACCGAGGAAGAGGCAAAAGAGGGCGTGGAAGCCGGAAAATATTATGCAGCCGTCGTCATTACCGATAAATTTACTTATAGTATGTACAATGTATTTTCGGATGATTTTGAGAATCCGGCGCTGATCTATTATCAGAATCAGAAGAGCAATGCCATTGCCACCAAAATCACGGATACGGTGGCAGGAACTCTGCAGAATACCATCAATGAGACCTTTATCAAGGTGGCGGCTACCACGGTATTTGAAGAGGGCAATACGGTGTCGGATCAGGTACAGGGGGACAGTTATGTAGAGGAATTCTGTTCCAAACTGGAGGAACTGAATGACAATCTGAAGGAATACAGTGCCATGATCGACTCCTTTCAGGCAGGCAATGCGCGGCTGGAGTCTGCTATCACCCATGTCAACTATGAGATTCCCGCAATGCAGAAGAAACTGGACAGCACCACAGCCAGTCTGAACCAGAGCAGTCAGGATCTGTCTTCTACCAGAGACACCCTGGGCAATTTCAGCAACAACATCGATACTTCCATGAGCAATATCAATAACTCTCTGGAAAGTATCAAAAAGGCTCTGGATGAAAGCAAACTGGCGGAGGATACCGCCCAGATGACGAGAGATCTGAACCGGGTGGCAAGAGATACCAATACGCTGAACGGACAAGTAAATACACTGCTGGCGGCACTGATCCAACAAAAGCTGGAAAGCGTCTCTGACGGTAATGCTGCGAACGGCGGCACCGGCAGCAATATCAACGCAGCGGCAACTGATGCGGCTATGGAAGCATTGAAAGCCATGCAGAAGGAACTGGATCTGATGAATACCGTAGTGGGCAGCGTTCTGGAAATCACGGACGACAAGGCTGCGGAGAATGCAAAGGTCAATGTCAACAATGCCATGAATAATTTAAGGAGCGCCATTGACAGCTGCGAGACTTCTGTAAGTAATATGCAGGGAATCTATAAGAATAATCTGGTGCCCCAGATGCAGAAGGTTCTGACAAATATGTCAGATTCTCTGAATCAGGTGACCAATCTGGTAAATACCCTGAGCAATACGGTGAAAAATGTCGGAGTTGTCATGGAAGGTGTCGGTGACACTGTGTCCGGAACCAGTGAGAGTCTGGGACAGATCAAAGATGTGGTAGATAATATCAGCGCCAAACTTACAGATCTGACAGAGAAGCTGGACGGTGCATCCGAAGAGGAAATGATGGATATTCTGGTGCGTTTCCTTGGAGGAGATCCGGATAGTCTGGGGGCATATTTTGCATCTCCCGTAACCATGGAGACCATAGCCATGTATCCGGTGGCTACGTATGGTTCTGCCATGACACCGTTCTATTCCACACTGGCGATCTGGGTAGGTTCTACGATTCTGGTGGCACTGGTGAAAGTAAAAGCCTCTCCGAAAGGGCTTGAAAATGTACAGAGCTATCAATTGTATTTCGGCAGATATTTGCTGTTCTTCTTATTGGCACAGATTCAGGCAGCCATCATTGTGGCCGGAGATCTGTGGCTGTTAAAAGTAAACATTGTGGAACCGGGGCTGTTTTTCCTGGCGGCAAGCTTTACGGCTACGGCATTTTCCCTGTTGATCTATTCTCTGACACTGGCATTCGGAGATGTGGGCAAGGCCGTCTGCGTTATTGTTATGGTATTGCAGATCGCTGGTTCCAGCGGTACCTTCCCGATCGAACTGCTACCGGACACCTACCAGAAGATTTATATTTTCTTTCCCTTCCCCTATGCCATCCGGGCCATGCGTGAGGCACTGGCGGGTATGTACGGTACTGCCTATATGGAAGCACTGGCAAAATTGAGCCTGTTTATGATCGAGGGACTGTTGATCGGCCTGGTGATCCGGATCCCGTTCGTAAAACTGAACCATTTTGTGGAAGAGCGTATGGAAGACACTGAGTTAATGTGACACCTGTTCAGAACCATGAAAACGAAAACTCCGCAGGAGTGGGTTTGTGAATGAAGTTCCGAACAGGCAGAAAGGTAAAATCATGGAGAGAAATTACGAAGAAATTTTTCAGAAGGTTCTGGATTACGAGCAGGCCCTTCATGAGAAGAATAGAAAAAGAATAAAGATCGGTCTGAAATGTATCTGGATCGTCCCCTTGTTTTTTCTGGCACTGTTGTTCCTGACTGGCAGCAACAAGGTCATCTTCCTGATCCTGTGGATCGTGTCGCTGTTTGCCCTGTCAATCTATCTGATCGTTGTGGAATATATGGATTATAATCTGCAGGAGAAGATCATGGAGCTCAAAGGAGAAGAAGGCGATCTCAAAGCGGTGACTCCGACAGACTTTGACCGGGCGGCGCAGATCATCCGGGAGACCCGGAAACTGATTGGTGAAGGCCTGAATTCCCCGGCCGAGACCGGGACCGAAGAGGATCCGGAAGATGCAACCGAAGAGGATCCGGAAGACGAAACCGAAGAGGAAAACGAAGACGAGACCGAAGACTGGGAGGATGGTGAATAGTATGCATAATATCTGGAAAATATTTACCACCGACATCCGTCGGATCAGCAATAATGTGGTGGCGGTCGTTATTATCATGGGACTCAGCATCCTCCCGGCACTGTATGCCTGGTTCAACATTTTCTCCAACTGGGATCCTTACGAGCCCGCAGCTACCAGTCAGCTGAAAGTAGCCGTGGCTTCCGATGATGCCGGGGCGGAGATCATGGGGCTGTCTCTGAACGTGGGAGACAGTGTGCTGGAGGCTCTGGGAGCCAATACCACTATCGGCTGGGTGTTCCCGGAGACCACGGAGGAAGCACTGGAAGGCGTGAAGAACAGTGATTACTATGCGGCATTGATTATTCCGGAGACTTTTACTCAGGAAATGCTGGGATTTATCGATGGTGAAGTGGATCATCCCACCATTTACTACTATGAAAATGAGAAAAAGAACGGTATTGCCCCCAAAATCACGGGCAAAGCGAAAAATGCTGTGCAGGAACAGGTAAATGCCACCTTTATCAGTACTGTGGCAGAAGCGGTGATGAAAGCGGGAAATGCCCTTTCGATGGTGAATGCCGGCGGGCAGACCAGTGTGGAAGAATCTCTGGATACCATGCAGGCACAGTTGCAGGATTATGTGGTTATGTTACAGTCCTTCCAGAGTATTATGACCTCCGCGGAGATGATCATGGAGACCAGCCAGAATATGCTTCCGGATATGGATAATATGCTGGAGAATGGACGAAATACCATGATCGGTATGCAGACCATGATCAATTCCAGCGTCGATGCGGTTGACGTTATGGGAGATATGGTGAGCAGCAGTATGGATATGGTCACGGAAGCGTTGCAGTATCTGTCGGTCTTTTCTGATGGATTGCTGGAGCAGATGGGCAGCAACAATGTGGGAAGCACCACGGACACCGGATTGGGCACGGCCATCGGACTGGTACAGGGCATGCAGGCCAATATGGATGTGCTGGGAAGCCTGATCACCGGACAGGATGCTCAGATTCAGGAGATCAACCAGTCTCTGAAAACGATCGAAGCGGATCTGAAACAGCTGCAAGACAGCAAGGGAGATGTGGATCATGATATCAATACTCTGCGGGCACAGATCCGGGAACAGATCCAGATCTGCAACAAACAGCTGAATAATCTGATGAGTGATTACAATAACAATGTCAGACCTTCTTTCCGGGCTACCGGCAAATCCATGCAGCAGGCTTTCCTGAATGCCGCAGCGATGATGAACGGTACGGATGTGAATATGGATGAAATTTCCGATATTCTGAAAGAGTATCAGCAGACTTTGCAGGAAGGTAATGTCAGCCTGCAGGATTCCCTGGTGATCGCACAGGAACTGCTGGACAAGGTCAGCAAAATAGCAGATAATATAAAACGGATCACCGGTGCGGAGACCTATGAGGATATTTTAAGCGCTATGGCTGCCGATCCGACGGCGGTGGCAGACTTCGTATCTTCTCCGGTCAGACTGGAGACGGTACCTGTTTATCCGGTGGATCATTACGGCTCTGCGGCATCGCCGTTCTATACGATCCTGGCAATCTGGGTGGGAGCGCTGTTCCTGGTGGCTATTATTCACGTGGGTGTGAAACCCATTGAACCGGGGGATCATTATAAGGCGCATGAGAGATATTTTGGCAGATATCTGCTGTTTTTCCTGCTGGCACAGATTCAGGCAGCTATTATCGTAGCGGGAGATCTGTGGCTGCTGAAGGTCAATATTGTGGAGCCGGCATTGTTTTTCCTGGCGGCAAGCTTTACGGCAACTGCATTTTCCCTGTTGATCTATTCGCTGACACTGGCATTCGGAGATGTGGGTAAGGCTGTCTGCGTCATTGTCATGGTATTGCAGATCGCGGGATCCAGCGGCACGTTCCCGATTGAACTGTTGCCGGATACTTATCAGAAAATATATATCTTTTTCCCATTCCCCTATGCCATTACGGCAATGCGTGAGGCGCTGGCGGGAATGTACGGAACGGCCTATATGGAAGCATTGGCAAAGCTGATCCTGTTTATGCTGGAGGGCCTGCTGATCGGCCTGGTGATCCGGATCCCTTTCGTCAAACTGAATCACTTTGTGGAAGAGAGAATGGAAGACACGGAACTCATGTGATGCCTATTCGGAGCCATGTAAACATTGCATAATATTCGTCGAATGCTAGCATTCGTAAGAAGATTTTGCAATGTTTATAGGGCGAGGTAACTTCATGAGCAAAAGGAAAGCTCCGCAGGAGCGGTTTTGCAAATGAAGTACCAAATAGGCAGAAAGTAGGACAGAAAGGAAATTTCATGGAAAGAGACTACGAAGAGATTTTTCAGAAGGTGTTGGACTATGAGCAGACCCTTCATGAAAAAAACAGAAAAAGAATCAAGATCGGTCTGAAGTGCATCTGGATCGTGCCCCTGTTTTTCCTGGCATTGTTGTTCCTGACCGGCAGCAATAAAGTGATCTTCCTGATCCTGTGGATCGTGTCACTGTTCGCCCTGTCGATCTATCTGATCGTTGTGGAATATATGGATCATAACTTACAGGAAAAGATCATGGAACTAAAGGGGGAAGAGGGAACGATCGAAGCAGTAACCCCTGCGGATTTTGACAGAGCGGCACAGATCATCCGCAAGACCCGGGAAATGATCGGTGAGGGACTGAACTCCCCGGCGGAGACACAGGCAGAAATGAAAGAGAAAAAAGACGAAGCAGAAGAAATAAAAGAGACAGAAGAAATACAAGAAACAGAAGACGGGGAGGAAGGCGAGTAATATGCGTAACATCTGGAAAATATTTACCACCGACATCCGTCGGATCAGCAATAATGTGGTGGCAGTTGTTATTATTATGGGACTGAGTATTCTCCCGGCACTGTATGCATGGTTCAATATTTTCTCCAACTGGGATCCCTATGAACCTGCGGCTACCAGTCAGCTGAAGGTGGCGGTGGCTTCCGATGATGCCGGAGCGGAGATCATGGGACTTTCCCTGAATGTAGGAGACAGTGTGCTGGAGGCTTTGGGGGCCAATACCACTATCGGCTGGGTATTCCCGGGGACTACCGAAGAAGCCCTGGAAGGAGTTAAGAACAGTGATTACTATGCGGCATTGATCATTCCGGAGAACTTCACACAGGAGATGTTGGGATTCCTGGACGGAGAAGTGGATCATCCTACCATTTACTATTATGAAAACGAGAAAAAGAACGGTATCGCACCCAAGATTACCGGAAAAGCGAAAAATGCCGTGCAGGAGCAGGTGAATGCCACATTTGTCAGCACCGTGGCAGAAGCTGTCATGAAAGCCGGAAATGCATTGTCCATGGCGAATGCAAGCGGACAGGCCAGTGTGACAGGTTCACTGGATTCCGTAAAGGCACAGCTGCAGGATTATGTGGTAATGCTGCAGTCCTTCCAGAGTATTATGAGTTCTGCGGAGATGATCATGGCCACCAGCCGGAATATGCTTCCGGATATGGACAATGTACTGGAGAACGGACGAAATACCATGATCGGTATGCAGACCATGATCAATTCCAGCGTAGATGCAGTGGATGTTATGGGGGATATGGTGAGCAGCAGTATGGATATGGTGACGGAAGCGTTGCAATATCTGTCTGTGTTCTCGGATGGGTTGCTGGATCAGATGGGCAGTAACAATATCGGAAGTACTACCGATACCGGACTGGGAATGGCGATCGGTCTGGTACAGGGAATGCAGGCCAACATGGATGTGCTGGGAAGCCTGGTCACCGGACAAGATGCGCAGATTCAGGCGATCAACCAGTCTCTGAAAAATATCGAGGCGGATTTAAAACAGCTGCAGAACAGCAAGGGTCAGGTAGACACGGATGTGAATACGCTGCGGGCACAGATCCGGGAACAGATTCAGATCTGCAATAAGCAGCTGAACAACCTGATGAATGATTACAATAATAATGTCAGACCTTCTTTCCGGAATACCGGGAAATCCATGCAGCAGGCATTTTTAAATGCCGCGGCTATGATGAACGGAACGAATGTGAATATGGATGAGATCTCGGATATTCTGGGAGAATATGAGCAGACCATCCGGGAAGGCAATTTAAGCCTGCAGGATTCCCTGATAATTGCACAGGAACTGCTGGACAAGGTAAGTAAAATAGCGGATAATATAAAACGGATCACCGGAGCGGATTCTTATGAAGATATTCTGAAAGCCATGGCCAGCGATCCGACTTCTGTGGCGGAATTCGTATCATCACCGGTGAAGCTTCAGACGGTACCGGTCTATCCGGTGGAGCACTACGGCTCCGCGGCATCGCCGTTTTACACGATCCTGGCGATCTGGGTGGGAGCGCTGTTTTTAGTGGCTATCATCCATGTGGGTGTAAAACCCATTGATCCCGGAGATCATTACAAAGAGTATGAAAGATACTTTGGCAGATATCTGTTGTTTTTCCTCATCGGACAGGCACAGACACTGCTGACGATCCTGGGCAATCTCTACTACATTGAGATCCAGTGCCAGCATAAATTTCTATACTGGCTGGCAGCAGCTGTGGCAAGTGCGGCGTTCAGCTGTTTCATGTATTCTGTGACGTTTGCTTTCGGCAATGTGGGAGAGGCACTGGCCATCGTGGTCATGGTCATTCAGGTAGCGGGAAGCGGAGGAACCTTCCCCATTGAGGCGCTGCCGAAGGTGTTTCAGTGGATCTATCCTTTCCTGCCGTTCCAGTTTGGCATGAAAGCGTTTAAAGAATGTATTGCAGGAATGTACGGTGTGGATTACTGGATCAATGTGGGCAAAATGGTACTGTTCCTGATCATCGCATTATTACTGGGACTGGCACTGGAACCGCCATTCCGCAAATTGAACCGCAGGATCGAGAAGAGCAAAGAAAAGACGGGATTAATGATCTAATGCAGGTGATAAAAATAACATCAGAAAAGAAACATAAAATTGAAACGATTGCTTTATGGATGATTCTCATTCTGTGCACAGCAGTACTTTTCTCGCTGTGTCTCAATGAGGGAATAGACTATGATGAAGCATATAGTTATCGTACTGCCCACGATAATACTATGTTGGGGATCATTCGTGTGGTATTGGATGCACATGATACAGATGTGCCGGTATGGTATATGGGGCTGCGGCTGTGGTCATTTCTTGTAGGGGATGGTATTATTGCTTACAAAATGTTTGCACTGTTGGGAACCGTATTATCCATGCTGTTGGGTCCAACGGTGATACGTAAGCAGTGGGGATCGAAAACAGCAGCTCTCTATATGATTTTGGTCAGTTTGTCACCGGCAATGATGAAGATCAGTGTAAACAATCGAATGTATTCCTGGACGGTGTTCGGAGTTACTGTCTGCGGATTGACTGCTTATTTTTTGCGAGAGCACATGAACAGCAGAATTTTATGGATGATATTGTTTTTAACTACTTTTTGCGGTATTTTCAGCCATTACTTCACAGCGTTCAGTTATCTGTTTATTTATCTGTATCTGCTGGTTGTAATCTGGCAACAGGATAGAAAACAGATATGGAAACCTCTTGTGTGTGGTGGCTCCGTTGTATTGCTTTTTGTGGCATGGCTGATAAGATCCGATTTTTTTCATCTGCTGGTATCTGATGGAAACCCGACGAACCAGTACAAATTCGGTATTTACGAATTTTTTGATTTCATTTTTGGAACCAGAGTGAAATATGCGACCAAAATGGGAGAACTTCTTTTTGTACTGACACTGGTCTGTGCAATCCTCTTTTGGAAGCGGCTGGGGAGAAGAAACGGTGTTTTTGCGGTCCTGTGTACCTGTATTTTCCCTGTAAGTTATTTGATGGCGGCGCTGCTGGCATTACACGCATCCCACTTTTTTACCTACCGTCATGTTATGCACAGCATGGGATTGTTCTGGCTGGGAATGGTCATCATTTTATCCAGGATCAATTTGCAGGAATGGATTGCCTGCTTGTCCTTCACTGTGTGGATGGGGGTGTCTTCCTATGGAATTTCTTATCATGAAGAATATAGTACGATTCCACATCTGGAAGAGACGAAGGCATTCATAGCGGAGAATATGGAGCCGGGAGATGTGGTCGTCTACGATACGGATTCCCGGTTTGGACAGTTGTTCGGATGCTATATGCCGGATCAGATCTTTTATACCATGGAAGAGGTGCCGGATCTAGAAGAATTGGTGGGGAAAAGAGTGTGGTATTTCCAGTGTTTCGGACATCTGCTGGAGGAATCGGATAAATATACCGTCACCTATGAAAATATGGGACATTATGGATTCCAGTATATGGATGGGAATACGGATTTTGATATTTTAAAGGTGAACATAACGGAGGAAACGGGAAATGATTAAATGGGTGGAAAGAGGAATCCTGCTGGCAGCGATACTTTCCATGCTGTTTGTATGGCCGTATGGAGGAATCCGTGAAGATAAAAATGACAGTTCCTTAAGTGAGGATTATGGATATACAGAGCCTCTGCAGGAGGGAGAATATGCTTCGCAGTATTTTGTTGCGGAGACAGATTTTCTTGAAACACTGGAGATCGCGGTGAACTATAATGAAGAGGAAGCCCGAAACGGACTTCTGGGTCTGGAGATTTGGAAAGAGGATCAGAAGATATATGAGGGAGTGATCCCTTATGATGCCATGGAATCGGCAACTTTTTTCCCGGCAGTTATCGAGACTTGGCTGAAAAAAGGCGCTGTATACGAATACCGGATCGTGAACCAAAGTATTTCTGAAAATCTGCCACAGGTTGTATACACTACTACAGAAAAGGCACATGTGTTGGAAAATCAACAGTTGGTTGTACATGGAACAATTGTGAACGGACAGGCATTAAATCGTTATACCTGGAGAAAAAAGCTGGATGTGGTCAGCGTGTTGGAAATTGACAGTTTTATTGCTATATTGGCTGCAATGATATATGCTGTATTGGAACAATGGAAAGGAAAAAAGGAACAATGAAGTGGGTGAAATTCAGAATAAAGACCGTGACAGACGCGGAAGATATTATTATCAGTACCCTGTATGATCTGGGACTGGAGGGTGCACAGATCGAGGACAAGGTGCCTCTGACTGCGATGGAGAAGGAGCAGATGTTCGTGGACATCCTGCCGGACGGACCGGAGGATGATGGCATTGCATACTTAAGCTTTTTCGTAGAGGAAAAAGAAGACGGCAGTCTGGAAGTAGCTGGTGAGAAGACTACCACTGAGGCAGTGCTTGCCGATGTGAAGCAGGAATTGGAAGATTTACGTCAGTTTATGGATATTGGAGAAGGTTCCGTTGTCGTGGATGAGACGGAGGACATTGACTGGATCAATAACTGGAAGCAGTATTTCCATCAGTTCTATATTGATGACATCCTGGTCATCCCTTCCTGGGAAAATATCAAGCCTGAGGATACCGATAAAATGGTGCTCCATATCGATCCCGGCACGGCGTTCGGTACCGGGATGCATGAGACTACACAGCTGTGTATCCGTCAGCTGCGCAAGTTCATTACCCCGGAGACGGAGCTTCTGGACGTAGGAACCGGCAGTGGTATTCTGGCAATTTTATCTCTGATGTTCGGCGCAAAACATGCTGTGGGAACCGACCTGGATATCTGTGCAGTGGAAGCTGTGGCACAGAACTGTGAAGTGAACGGCATTGATCCGGCACAATTTGACATGATGATCGGCAACATCATTACCGATAAAGAAGTACAGGACAAAGTGGGTTATGAGTGCTATGATATCGTGGTAGCCAATATCCTGGCAGATGTGCTGGTGCCACTGACTCCCGTGATCGTACATCAATTGAAAAAGGGCGGTATCTACATTACCTCCGGAATTATTGATGACAAGGAGCAGACTGTGGTAGAGGCAGTGAAGGCAGCGGGCCTGGAAGTACTGGAAGTCACTTATCAGGGCGAATGGGTCAGTGTGACCGCAAGGAAGAACTAGAAGTCGGAAGCGGGAGTGTTTATGTATCAGTTTTTTGTAGAACCGGAGCAGATCGATGTGGCGGGAAAAAGCGTCATCATCCGGGGGAACGATGTGAATCATATCAAAAATGTACTGCGGATGCGTCCCGGTGAGGAAGTGGCGGTCAGCAACGGAATCGACGGCAGGGAATACCGTTGCGGGATCCTGGCGTTGGAGGAAGACTGTGTTCGTCTGGAACTACGTTTTATCAAGGAAGATGGTGTGGAGCTTCCCGCAAAGATCTACCTGTTCCAGGGGCTGCCCAAGGCGGATAAAATGGAACTCATTATTCAAAAAGCAGTGGAACTGGGAGCTTTTCAGGTGATTCCTGTAGCAATGAAACGCTGCGTGGTGAAATTGGATGAGAAAAAAGCGGACAGCAAAATAAAGCGCTGGCAGGGAATTGCGGAAGCAGCCGCCAAGCAGAGCAAACGGGGTGTGATCCCGACGGTGGCACCTGTAATGAGCTATGCACAGGCAGTGAAAATGGCATCAGAAATGGATCTGAAGCTGGTGCCCTACGAACTGGCAGAGGGGATGGAACAGACGAAACAGCTGATCGAAAGTGTAAAGCCGGGTCAGCGGATCGCTATTTTCATCGGTCCGGAGGGCGGCTTCGATCCGGAGGAGATCCGGACCGCCACAGAGGCCGCAATACAGCCGATTACGCTGGGAAAGAGGATCCTTCGTACAGAGACCGCCGGATTTACGACTATCGCATGGCTGATGTATCAGTTGGAAAATTAGCGGATGGGCGGCACAGAGTATCTGCCTTTGGCATATTTTAAACATAAGAAGAATATAGTAACTATTCAGAGTAAACGGAAAGTCTTGAAAGAGCGATCTGACGAATGGACTTTGAGTAGCTGCTGCACAGATAGATAGCAAGGAGAAGAAGAGAATGGAAGTCTATTTGGACAATTCCGCTACGACCAGAACTTTTCCGGAAGTAGCCGAATTGATGACAAAGATCATGTGTGAAGATTACGGAAATCCCTCCAGCCTGCATATGAAGGGAGTGGAGGCAGAGAAATACCTCCGTT
>ERZ779660.938-NODE-938-length-15942-cov-2.913388_pt1 | contig 15942 bp, 8 predicted proteins | sample MGYA00511906_ERZ779660 | MGnify/ENA primary metagenome ERZ779660 (study PRJEB29588, sample SAMEA2156906) | human gut metagenome | biome: human gut; feature: human-associated habitat; material: faeces | place: Denmark | collected 2008/2010 ... | reverse complement strand
TCTATTGTTTAACTTTTAATCTTTCGGTAAAAATTTACCGAAGTATTGTTTAAAGAAGTTCATCAAAAATTCTTCTCATCGCAATATCGGCATGAGAACGCATAACTCTAATATAATTGCCTATAGGACGGTTACTTTTCATACTATGCCCAATACAATATTCAATTGTTTCTATTTGTATTCCGATATTATATCCATGCTGGGCGAAGGATTTTCTAGCAGAATAATAGGAAATAGAAGAAGTAATTCCTGCTTCACGAGCTATACGGGTAAGGTAACGATAAATTACACTATAAACCTTATTGTAACTCTCATAAGGGCCAAACTTCAAGAAACCTTTATCAGTTCTATATTTTGAAATAATTTGTTGTGCCTCAGGTTGAATAGAAAAAACGATTTCATTTTCTCCATGTTTTGTTCGATAAGTTTTATGCCTTATGTAGGATAATATCAGATTGTTTTCCTCGAAATGATAATCTAATAAATCTTTTAGATTAATACCTCCTAGATAATATGTCAGCATAAATAAATCTCGTACGATTAATAGATTCTGTTCTTTTAATGAAACATCTCGCAATGATTTTAATTCATCAACTGTTAAATCAAGATTTCTGATACGAGAAGAAGGCAATATACATGCAGCAAATGGGTGGACTTTATAATGAATATAGTCCATTTTAATAGCATAATTAAGGATAACTTTTATCAGAGTAAGATAAATACGGACGGTTGTACTGGACAGTTCTCTTTTTTCTAGAAAATTCTGATATTGATGAATATGAGATGGTCTGATTTGTTCAAGCGGTATATCATGCTCTTTTTTTAAAAATCGATTAAAATGTGAAATTGCCGTTTTATATAGTTTATATGATTTTATTCTGCTTTCTGATTGTAAAGTTGATAAGAATTCTTTAGCTATAACATCAAATGTCAAATACTTTTTACGTTCTTCCTCTTGAATAGAATGAATAAGTTGTGTGCATGTAAGTTGATTAGCATGTTTTATGGAAGAAAGTATAAGTATATATTCATTTATTGTCCGTTGTAGGCAAAGATTTATTTGTGCTGCATTTTCATGACGGACGACTCGTCCTTTCTTAAGCTGTGAAATAGAGTCTAAGATAAAAGGAGTTGCAATGTAACGAGTTTGCGCTTGGTGAGCAACAGCAATACGTATTCTGTGCTTTCCATTCGCTAATCTTTTTGTGGGTACAATGACGATAGAAAACGTAGTCATAATGATAAGATTTAAATGGATGAAAATTTACATAAAGAAAAAGATTCTTATTGATAGTTTATTTTGTTCTAATCATTTTTTTCAGAACTACTTTGCAAAAACTCTGTTTCACAGTGTGGGATACATATTTCACAGTGTGAAATATGTATCCCACACTGTGGTTTTTATATCCCACAGTGTGAAACAGAGAATTGGCACCTAAATTTAAAGGAATACATCAAAGGGAAAAGAAGAATTATATACAAGATTTGTATGTTTGAATGTTAATGAAATAACTTAAAGTCTCTAATCTGTTAACAAATCTGCGATATGTATGATAAGATTGTTTGATGAGCATAACATAAAGAAGATTTTCATGTCAAAGCAGGCTTAAAAAACTCTTGAAAGGTATTTGTACAAATTTTTCCATGTATCTACACAATTTTACATTGTTTGAAACCTTGTACAATCGTACTTTTACATTGCATTCAAAAATGCAAAATACAAAGATATAATGAAACTAACTTTTGTTTAACTTAACCAAATTAGAGGTATGAAAGACAGAACTTATTCTAGTCTGATGCGTTGCGCTTCTAACTTGCAACGCCTGTTCTTCTTAGCCTTGTTCTCTGTTATCGCTATTGGAGCGTATGCACAAGGTAAGACGGTGTCGGGTACGGTACTCGATAAAAGTGGGGAATCTGTAATTGGTGCGAGCGTAGTAGTAAAAGGAACTACCAACGGTACCATTACTGACTTTGACGGTAAGTTTACCTTATCTAATGTACCAAACAATGCTTCGCTTGAAATCAGTTTCGTGGGCTACAAGACTCAAGTGATTCCGGTACAAGGAAAAACAACATTTAATGTCACAATGGCAGAAGACACCGAAGTGCTCGATGAAGTTGTCGTAGTAGGTTACGGTGTACAGAAAAAATCGGATGTTACAGGTGCAATGGCACGTGTCGGAGAAAAAGAATTGAAAGCGATGCCTGTTAAAAATGCACTGGAAGGTATGCAAGGTAAAACCGCCGGTGTGGACATTACTTCCAGCCAGCGTCCGGGTGAAGTAGGAAGCATTAATATCCGTGGTGTACGTTCTATCACTGCCGATCAAGGCCCGCTGTATGTAGTAGATGGTATGATTATCCAAAACGGCGGTATCGAAAATATCAACCCGAGTGATATTGAATCTATCGACGTATTGAAAGATGCTTCTGCTACTGCTATTTATGGTTCGCGCGGTGCCAATGGTGTAATCTTGGTTACTACTAAGAAAGGAAAAGAAGGAAAGATTTCATTGAATTATTCAGGAACCGTAACCTTTGAGACCCTGCATGATGTAACAGAAATGATGTCTGCTTCAGAATGGCTGGATTACGCTCGTCTTGCCAAATATAACATGGGATCTTATGCATCTGCAACTCCTGATTACGAAGCTGATAAAGCTGCATTTGGCAGTGTAGCCGCTTCTTGGGCAAACATTGAAAAAGCATGGGAAGGAGGAACTTATGATCCTTCAAAAGTAGGTTCCTATGATTGGGCTTCTAATGGCAAACAAACGGGTATCACTCATGAACATACATTAAGCGCTTCTGGCGGTACAGACAAATTCCAGGGTTATGCTTCATTCGGATATTTAAATCAGAAAGGTACACAGCCTGGACAGGCCTATGAACGCTATACATTAAAAACTTCTTTCGACGCTTCCCCTCTGAGTTTCTTTAAGATGGGTTCTTCAATCAACGCATCTTATTCAGATCAGGATTATGGTTACAGCTTCACAAAATCTGTTACAGGTTCGGGAGACCTTTATGGAGCATTGAGAAGCATGCTGCCATGGACTGCACCTTATGATGAAAACGGAGAATACATTCGTAACCCGAATGGTGATGTAAACATCATCAACCCTATTCGTGAACTGGATTACAATACCAACCAGCGCCGTACATTCCGAGCTAATGCCAGCATGTATGCACAAGTAGACTTCGGAAAAATCTGGGAACCACTGGAAGGACTTTCTTATAGAATTCAGTTTGGTCCTGAATTCCAGTATTATACTCTGGGAATAGCCAATGCTGCAGAAGGTATCAACGGAGATGGAAACAATGGAGCTCAATACAAAAATGAACAGAAACGTTCATGGACACTGGATAACTTGATTTATTACAACAAGACATTTGCTGAAAAACATAATTTAGGATTGACTTTGATGCAATCAGCCTCTGCTTATCACTATGAAATGGGTGATATGCGTGCCACTAATGTTGCTTCATCAGAAGAATTATGGTATAATATGTCTACAGCTGGTACATTAAGTTCATTCGGCACTGGACTGACAGAAACCCAGATGACTTCTTACATGATTCGTGCAAACTACGGATTCATGGATAAATACTTATTGACCGCATCTATGCGTTGGGATGGTGCTTCACAGTTAGCTCCAGGACATAAATGGGCAAGCTTCCCTTCTATGGCGTTGGCATGGCGCCTGGATCAGGAAAATTTCCTGAAAGACGTTAACTGGTTAAGCCAATTGAAATTGCGTCTTGGATTTGGTATCACAGGTAATGCCGCTATTGCAGCTTATGCCACTAAAGGAGCTATTACCGGATTATACTACAACTGGGGACAAACAGATTCTTCATTAGGATATGTTCCTTCAGATCCTTCTGCAAAAAATCCGGCTAAGATGGCTAATCAGGATTTAGGATGGGAAAAAACAACTCAGTACAACGTAGGTATCGATTATGGATTCTTTAATAACCGCTTAAGTGGTAGCATTGATGCCTATAAGACTAAGACCAATGACTTGTTGCTCGGTATGACGATTCCTTCATTAACAGGTTACACTTCTACATATGCCAACGTAGGAAAGACATCCGGATGGGGTATTGACTTACAGGTAAATGCCATTCCTGTTCAAACAAAAGATTTCTCTTGGAATACTACATTGACATGGTCTATGGACCGTAACAAGATTGAACAGTTATCTAATGGAAGAACTGAAGATGTAAATAACAGATGGTTTGTAGGTGAAGAAATCGGTGTATACTATGATTATGTATATGATGGAATCTGGAAAACATCTGAAGCTGAAGAAGCAGCAAAATATGGTCGTAAACCTGGTCAGATTAAAGTAAAAGATTTAAATCAGGATAGTTCTATTGATGCCACAAACGACCGTCAGATTGTCGGTAAAGTACGTCCTGACTGGACTGCCGGATGGAATAATACATTCAGCTACAAGAATTTTGAACTTTCATTCTTTATCCTTTCACGTTGGGGCTTTACCGTTCCACAAGGAGCTGCCACTCTTGACGGCCGTTACATGATGCGTAAATTGGACTATTGGGTAGCTGGCACCAACGAAAATGCACAATATTACTCTCCGGGTTCAAATGGAGAGGCTGCAGATACATACAGCTCTTCTATGAACTATCAGGATGGTTCATACATCAAAGTACGTAATATTTCTTTGGGATATAACTTTACTTCTAAGCAACTGAAAAATGTAGGATTGAACAATCTTAAAGTATACGTACAGGCCATGAACCCATTCACTATTTATAAAGCTTGTGACTGGTTGGATACTGATTTGCTTAACTATGATAATAACACTAAAACATTTGGTTCTGCAACAACTCTGAAGAGCTTTGTTATCGGTGTTAATATTGGATTCTAATCATAAAATTAAGGAACTATGAAACTAAATAAAATATTATATACTGCATTAATGATCAGTTCTATGGGAAGCAGTCTGTCTTCATGTAAAGATTCTTTCCTGGATGAAGAACTAATTACCCAATATAGTACCGACCGATTTGAAACCCAAGAAGGTCTCGATGAACTGGTTACCGGCGCATATCAGAAATTGAAATTTAAATACAACTACGTTTGGGCAATCGAATGCTACAACATGGGAGTAGATGAATTTACAGATGCAAACAATACTATGCCTGCATGGAATCACTACAGCCAAGACTTGAACTCAGCGGAAACTGGAGCTAACCAACCGGTTTGGGATAATTTCTATGGCTTGGTAGAACCGGCAAATATCATCATTGCCAATATGCCTCAATATTACGATAAAAATAGTGCTACCTATAAAATCCGTTTGGGAGAAGGCTATTTTTTAAGAGCGTTTGCCTATTTTGAACTGGTTAAACAATTTGGCGGTGTGCCCCTTAAGCTAACCCCTTCAACCAGTGTAGAGACCTATTTCACACGCGCATCTGAAGAAGATGTTTACAAACAGATTATCAGCGACTTCCAAGAAGCTTATAACTTGTTGCCAGAAAGCCCAGAGCAGACAGGCCGTATTACAAAATATGCCGCTGCCCATTTTTTAGCTAAAGCACATCTGTTCCGTGCTTCTGAGTTATACAGTGGATGGAACTCAAGCTATGTTGCTGAAGACTTGGACGCCGTAATTCAGTATGGTTCGGAAGTGGTAAACAAACACCCGATATGTACTAACTACGTAGAACTTTGGGACTACCAGGAACCTAATGGAGCAAATGAAAAAGTCAGTGAAGTCGTATTGGCAGCACAGTTCTCAAACGATGAATCTACATGGGGACGTTACGGTAATCAGATGCATCTGTATTACCCATCTGTATACCAGGATATACAGGGAACTAAACGTGACATCTCTGGTGGCCGTGAATTCTCTTATGTAAGTGCAACTGAATATACCATGCAGGTATTCGACCGAGTTAATGACTCCAGATTCTGGAAATCATTTATTACTTGCTATGGAGCAAACTACACAGCCGGAGCACCTACATGGACTGAAGAAGATATAAATAACGGCGCACCCGCAGGTGTTAATGTGGGAGATAAGCGTTTTATCGCTGGAGAAGTAGGTATCAAATATATCGTTAACGAGCCGGGAGACGACCGTTTTGAAAACTACTCAACAGGGGCAGCTGATATCAAAGTAAAGAAAAATGGAGAGATTTGTGCACCACACACATTTGTACGTTATTTCAAAGGTGAAAATCAGCTGAACTGGAACCTCTCTACACACACAGGAAACTATTATAACATTATTCCTCACAAACGCTCTGTTGCATTGTCTAAGTTCCGTGACGGTTCGCGTAACTCTATTGGTTCTCAGTTTGGAACTCGTGATGCCATTATCGCACGTTCAGCTGATGATGTGCTAATGGTAGCAGAAGCTTATATCCGTAAAGGAGAAAGCCATTATGCAGACGCTATCACCTGGATTAACAAATTGCGTGACCGTGCTGCCTATAAAGAAGGTGAAGACAGAAGTGTAAACGTGGATGGTGGTCAATCTTACAAAAACAACACATACTGCTCCGGAAAAGGAGGAGGTTACTCTGCTGACGGAGCCATCTATTCTGAACAGAACACTTATTATGAATCTAATAACCTGGAAGGACAGGAAAGTGTTTACAATGCACAGTCATCTCTTTCAGGCATGCACCTGAACAGCGTAGACGATGTATATAATTCTCAAACAGATGCACCTATCTATCAGGCACTGAATTGCACTAGCAATGCAGAAAAAATGATGTGCTTCTTGTTGAACGAACGTACACGTGAACTTTGTGGTGAAGGATATAGATGGGAAGACCTGGCACGTACAAAAACTCTTGATGCACGCTGGCATGCATTTAACGACGGTGTAAGCCGTGGTATCGGTGAGTTTAACCCAGACAAACATTACTATCGCCCAATTCCACAATCATTCCTTGATGGTATCACAAATGAGAGTGGAGCAGCTTTGACCAATGAGGAAAAACAAGCAATGCAGAATCCTGGCTATTAACCAAAACCTTATTTTTCCATACAATTTTAAGAGACGCTTTTCAAAAGAGAGAAGCGTCTCTTTTTTATACAAATTTACAGCAACATGTACAATACTCCAGTCCCTAAGACAGAAGCTTTCCCGTACTTTGTAAAATGATTATTTTTCCAATAAAACTATGAAGAAACTGTGGTTAATAGGACTTTTGATGTATAGTCCGTTTACGATGAATGCACAATCCGGAACGACATCCGGACTGGACAAAAGCCATTTCAGTAAATACTGGAAGGTGGAATCCGAATCTCCTGACTATAAAGTTTCCTTTTCAGGAGATACCTGTGAAATTTTGTCTCCTAAAGGACTGACTCTGTGGAGAAAAGAAAAAATGTCGGGCAACGTCACCATTGAATACGATGCCTGTGTGGCAGTAGAAGGGAAACCAGGTGACAGACTAAGCGACTTAAACTGCTTCTGGATGGCTTCCGACCCGAAAGCTTCTGACATCTGGAAACGCATGAACTGGCGAAACGGAGTTTTCGTAAACTGCTACAGCCTTCAGCTGTATTATCTGGGATATGGAGGTAACTACAATTCTACTACCCGTTTCCGCCGTTATGACGGCAATGAAGCCGCGGTAACAGATGAAAAGGTACGTCCTGCCATTTTGAAAGAATATAAAGACCAAGATAATCTGTTGACAGCAAATAAATGGTATCACATTAAGATTCAAAATACAGACAACAGGGTACGCTATTACATCGATGGGAAATTACTTGTCGACTTTTATGACCCGTCACCACTGACTTCCGGCTGGTTCGGTTTCCGTACCACATTGTCCCGAACCCGTATTACTAATTTCAAATACTCCATTGAAAAAGAAAAAGCTACTGAAGCTCCTTTACACTGGATTGGAAAGGTTCCAGAACAAGCACGCCCCATCAGTTTTGGAGTTCCGTTCAAACAAGGTAAAGTAAAATCAGGTACCCCCTTGTGTGTACAAACTGAAAACGGAGAATTAGTGGAGGCCGACACATGGACCACAGCATACTGGCCCGATGGATCTGTAAAATGGGCAGGTATGGCTGCTGTTATTCCGGGTAATACCCGTTCAGTAAAAGTAATACCTTCTTCTAAAAAGAAAAAAACGACCAATACAGAAGAAATTCATGTCACAGAATCCGATAACCAACTGACTATAGCCACTGGAAAAATTACTGCTTTTATCCCTAAATCTGGAACTTGTATTCTAGACAGTCTTCTGTATGGGAATGTGAAAGTAGGTGGAAAGGCGGATTTAATTGCCAGCACACAAGATTCTCCATCACGAGAAGATGCCACTGAGATTCATTATCAGTCATTCAATAGCCTCATCAAAAAAGCCGTAATTGAACAGCAAGGAAAAATACGTACTACCATCAAACTGGAGGGTGTACAGCAGGGAAAAGACGGACGTGAATGGCTTCCGTTCACTCTGCGTATGTATTTTTACGCAGGAAATGAGCAAATCAAAATGGTACACTCTTTCATCTACGATGGAGACCAAAACAAAGATTTTATCCGCTCACTAGGAGTACGATTCCAAGTTCCGATGAGAGAGGATTTATATAACCGTCATGTAGCCTTCGCCGGTGCCGACGGAGGTGTATGGAGCGAACCGGTTAAACCGCTGGTGGGAAGAAGAATCCTGACACTCGACAAAGACCAAAGCTGGCAGAAACAACAGATGGAAGGAAAACGCATTCCTGAATACCAGCGTTTTGATGCAAAAAACAGAAGTTTGATTGACAATTGGGCAGCATGGGATAATTTCCGTCTCTCTCAACTTACAGACAATTCTTTCAGCATCCGCAAACGGGCTACAGAAGACAGTCCCTGGATTGGTACTTTTACCGGCACACAAGCCGGAGGATATGCTTTTGCCGGTGATGTCAGTGGAGGAATAGGAGTTGCCTTACAGGATTTCTGGCAAGCTTATCCTTCTACCCTGGAAGTACAATATGCACGTAGCCAGGAAGCTTCACTGATTGTCTGGTTATGGAGTCCGGAGTCAGAAGCTATGGACTTAAGACACTATGACAAGGTGGCACATGACCTGATAGCCAGCTACGAAGACGTACAGGAAGGAATGAGTACCCCCTATGGTATTGCTCGCACACACACACTGACCGTTGTTCCACAAGCTGCTTATCCAGGTAAAGCTGGCATCGCAGAAACGGCACAGATTCTATCAGAAGCAGCTCCACTGATGTGTACACCGGAATATCTCCATGCCTGCCGGGCTTTTGGCATCTGGTCATTACCTGACAGAAGTAATCCGCAGCGCAGTAAGGTAGAAGACCGCCTGAATGCTTATATCGATTTATATCAAAACGCTATTGCTCAACATAAATGGTATGGTTTTTGGAACTATGGTGACTTAATGCATGCTTACGATCCGATACGCCACTCTTGGAGATACGATGTAGGCGGATATGCATGGGATAACACCGAACTGGCATCCAACATGTGGCTGTGGTATAATTTCCTGCGTACAGGACGGCAGGACATCTGGAAAATGGCAGAAGCCATCACACGTCATACGGCAGAAGTGGATGTATACCACATCGGTCCCAATGCAGGCTTAGGAAGCCGTCACAACGTCAGTCACTGGGGATGCGGTGCAAAAGAGGCTCGTATCAGTCAGGCCGCCTGGAATCGTTTCTATTATTACCTGACCACAGACGAAAGAGCCGGCGACTTAATGAAAGAAGTAACCGATGCAGACCAGAAGCTATATACACTCGATCCGATGCGTTTGGCCGAGCCAAAGAGCCAGTTCCCATGCAGCGCACCTGCCCGATTACGCATCGGCCCCGACTGGCTGGCCTACGCTGGTAACTGGATGACTGAATGGGAACGTACGCAAAATACGAAGTACTGCGACAAGATTATCACAGGCATGAAGAGCATTGCAGCCCTGAAAAATGGATTGTTCACCGGAAATATGGCCTTAGGATATGACCCGGCAACTGGAGTTATCAGTTATGAGGGAGACCCCAATAAACAAAATACCAATCACCTGATGACTATTATGGGAGGCTTTGAAATAATGAATGAAATGCAGGAAATGATTCAGGTTCCGGAGTTCAACAAAGTATGGCTGGAACATGCACGTGACTACAAACAAAAAGCACTCGAAATTACGCATAATCGTTTCCGGGTTTGCAGACTGATGGCATACGCTGCATCCCATCTGTATGACCCGAAAACAGCTGCAGAGGCCTGGAAGGATTTATGGAGCAAACTGGAACATACTCCGGCACCGGAATTCAAGATAGAAAAAGTGCTTCCTCCAGAAGTTCCGGCAACTATGGATGAATGTAAGACAATCAGCACCAATGATGCTGCTTTGTGGAGTCTGGATGCGATTTATATGCAGGAGGTAATTCCGCAATAACACCCATTAATAGATAACAAAAACGGCTTTAAATGACAGGAAAACATCATTTAAAGCCGTTTTTTACATCCTATATTTTCTCTCTTCTAAAATTTGAAGACCAATACACCGGCTGTAGCAATATTAGGAGTACCAATCAACACTTTTGCTCCTTGAGGAAGTGCAAACTGATAAGGCTGGTCACTATAGTTTAGCACTATACCTAATCCGTTACGGTATTCCATTGTCACACCGTAAGGTAAATTCATTACTTCGATTTGCAGACGACTATACAACTTATCCAAAACCTGACGCTCCAAAGCCCCGTCTGAACTGTCTACTCCGATATAAGTCACAGACCCCTTTCCTAATTTACGGAAAGTAACCGCAGGTTTTCCTTCATAAAATTCATTCGTATAAGTAGCCCAAACCTCATTGGAAGCACTGGGTTGCAAAATCTCTCCCCAAGTATTCCAAGTATAAACCTTTCCATCCATCTTTACTTGTCCTGGATCTTGAGGCAACAACAAGTCATAAAACTCCATGTGATTCCCGGTCAACTCATCAATCATTGAACCAAAAGGAGCCTCCGGTAAACGTCCAAAACGGTCTTTCTGTGCGGTACGGCAAGTCAGCACCAAGTTTCCTCCTTCTTCCACATATTTTTTCCACCTTGCTACCAGTTCTTTATCGGCCAACTGATATGCGGGAACTATCATCACCGGATATTGTGAGAAATCTTTCTCTTCAGAAATAAAATCTACAGGAGCTGCATAAGACTTAAGTGTACGATAATATTTATCTACATGAGCAAAAGTATTCCATGTTGCATTCTGTTTCTGACGGTCAATACTCCAATAATTTTCCGGATTCCATAAAATAGCTGTCTTCCGTTTCAGATAGGTTTCCGGTTTATCTTCCTTCGGGCGATAATCTTTTCTCAAAGAACGGATTTCTTTCATAAACTGTTCATACTCTCGTCCGCCAGGTGTCACAGTCACACCGTCTGTGCCCACAATACCATAATGGTACTGCTCAGTTCCATACAAAGGCTGACGATAGCGATACGTACAGATAAAATCAGAGCCTCCGGCAAATACACTCCATAACCACAAACGGACAGCACCCGGCAAGGGTTGAGGATTGATACTTCCCCAGTTTACCTGTCCCGGCTGCAACTCCATTACCCCGTAAATACCATTTACCGGACGGAAAAAGTCATTTGCCATGGCAATCCGTAAAGGATTTCCCACACGATATCCTCTACGACCGATACCTTCATTGTCACCATATACCATATAGCGGGTATAGCTGACAAAATCCAAGTCCTTGCTACCTCCAATATGTCCTTTATCATAATCTGGAATATAATTGGTAGTCACCCACTGGTTCTTGGCATATTTCTTGATTAACCTGCATTGTTCATTCAAAAAGTCATTAGTCTGCTTGGCTGCAAACCAACGATAATCTAGAATCTGATGATGATTCATAAACATCTGGGCGGTTTTAGGCAAGGTAATTTCCTCAAACCGAGAATAGACTTCACTCCAGAAGGCAGTGCCCCAGGCTGCATTCAGTTCCTGAATATTGTGATGGTATTTCTCTTTCAAGAATTCCCGGAAAGCTTCTTCTGCTGCCTGATTATAGTCAAATTGTACAGTAGGCTCATTATCCAGCTGCCAACCAATTATGCGCGAATCCTTTCCATAATGGCGGGCCAGTTCTTCAATCATACGATAAGCGAGTTTCCGGTAAACAGGAGAAGCAAAAGAAGCATGCTGGCGTGCCCCATGATCTTGCACAGTACCGTCTTCGGACTTCAGCAAAACCTCCGGATATTTACGGCTTAACCATACAGGAGGAGTAGCTGTAGAAGTGCACATCACGACCTTCAAATCATATTTGGCCGCCAAGGCAACTGCCCGGTCCAGCCAAGAAAAATCATATACCCCCTCCTGTGGCTCAAGCTGCGCCCAAGCGAATTCTGCAAAATGAGTAAATTCAAATCCTAGTTCATGCATCTGTTTCAGGTCGCGTTCCCATTGACTTTCATCCCAATGTTCCGGATAATAATAAGCTCCTGTCAAGGTCAAATCTTTGTCATTAAACCAGGTATGCTGAGCAAAAACTCCCCCATAGAACAAGCACCCGCATACCATTGCAAGCAAACGTTTTTTCATCGTATTCAAGTATTAGTTTTGAAATGTATTACTCTTGCAAAGGTAGAAGGAAATCACAATCAGCCTGCATGATAGCTCATTTTTTTCAGGAAAGTGTATGATAATCGAGGAACATGTATAATAATCCATGCTCCTTTCGATTCAAGATGCGTAACTTTGCTGAAACAAGGACAACATTTTATCAAGAACTATGAATTCACTGAAATCATTTGTGACTGGATTTTTTTTATGGAGCATTTTGGGGGGAATTTCTGCTCAAAACAAAGCACTTTCTTTCTCTATGCCCGATGGTTCAGGTACACTCAGACTAGGCATTATTGAAAACGACTCAAGCCGATGGCTGGATGAGAAACAGACACAGCTGCATATCGATTGCCATCCACTCAGTGATACAAAAGGATTCATTCTGGAAATCGAAAATAAGAGAGAAGATATTACATTGGGATGGGCTTTTGGAGGATGCGATGCGACCACTCCAGAAGCAGATATTGAACCTCAATATTGCAAAGACAATGTTTTCAATGTAGAAGGTACACAAGTTACAGTCTACCACGGAAAAGTTATGCAACTAAAAGTGACCAATCTTATAGTTCCCTCAGCTTCTTCCATTCGTTTATCCGACGGACACAAGCAACATACTCCGTTGGCACTTTTCACATCCGGAAAGAAAACGGATGCTCCCGTACTGGCAGCAACCTGCCTGATTCGTAAAGGAGAAAAAGTGTACTTCTGTGCATACAAGCAAAATACAAAGGCCGACTATGCCGACTACATGTTACCAGCATTGTTTTACCAAGAAAAGCAACAACCATGAATAAGAAAATCATCATTTGCTTGTGGATTTTGTTTCTCTGTACAAACATACTGCAAGCAAAAATTTATAACGTAAAAGATTTCGGAGCCGTAGGCGACGGACAGCACATTGATTCTGAAGCCATCAATCAGGCTATCGTGCAAGCTGCCCGCGAAGGAGGGGGAACAATATATGTTCCTGCTGGAAAATATGCCTGTTATTCTATCCGACTTGCCAGCCAGATTCATCTGTATCTGGAACAAGGTGCTACAATTGTGGCTGCTTTCCCTACGGCCGAAAAGGGATATGACAAAGCAGAATCCAATCCCCATAACAGCTATCAAGACTTCGGACACAGTCACTGGAAGAATTCCCTTATCTGGGGAATTAACCTGGAAGATATTACAATCAGTGGTCCAGGAAAGATTGACGGAAAAGGATTGACACGCGAAGAAAGCCGACGCGACGGAGTAGGCAATAAAGCCATCAGTCTGAAAGAATGCAAGAATGTTACACTGAAAGATCTGTCTATGTTTCGTTGTGGTCACTTTGCCCTACTGGCTACTGGAGTAGACAACTTGACCATCGATAACCTGAAAGTAGATACCAACCGTGACGGATTTGACATCGACTGTTGCAAAAATGTACGTATCAGCCGATGCAGCGTCAATACTCCATGGGATGATGCTATTGTACTAAAATCATCTTATGCGTTAGGCTACTTTAAAGATACAGAAAACGTAACAATCTCCGACTGTTACGTCAGCGGATACGATCGCGGAACTATGCTCAGCGGTACTTGGGAACTGGATGAGCCTCAGGCACCGGACCATGGCTACCGTACAGGACGTATCAAACTGGGTACAGAATCTAGTGGAGGATTTAAGAATATCACCGTAACCAACTGTATTTTTGAACACTGCAGGGGACTGGCTTTGGAAACGGTAGACGGAGGGCATCTGGAAGACATCGAAATCAGCCATATCACCATGCGACACATTGTCAATGCCGGTATCTTTCTCCGCCTGGGAGCCCGTATGCGAAGCCCCGAAGGAACTCCAGCCGGAAGTATGAAGCGTATCCGTATCAGTCACATTAATGTATACAATGTAGACTCCCGTTATTCTTCCATTATCAGCGGTATCCCTAATGGGATTATAGAAGATGTTACCTTCGACCACATTCACTTGTATTATAAAGGAGGATATACAAAAGAAGATGGAAAAAGAGAGCTTCCGGAACAAGAAAAGGTATATCCTGAACCATGGATATTCGGTACTATCCCGGCAAAAGGCTTCTACATTTCACATGCTAAGAATATCTCGTTTCATCATATCAACTTCTATTATGAGAAACCGGATGGACGTCCTTTATTCGTAACCAAAGATGTAGAAAACATCCGCTTTACAGATATTCGGGAGAATGGAGAAGACGTTTCAATCACAATAAATCAATAATCAAATATCACATAAAATGAAGACACAAAGGAAATGGCTCATGACATTGGCTGCCTGCAGCCTGGGAGTGCTCAGCTCCGCACAAACGAATTATGATTTCAGTAAACTGCAGCGAGAAAAACTCGGAAGAGGAGTTGTCGCCGTCAGAGAGAATGCACAAAAAGTAGCAGTTTCATGGAGATACCTTTCTTCCGACCCAATGGAAACCGCATTCAATGTTTACCGGAACGGAAAAAAGATTGCACAAGTTCCAGCTGGAACAGGAACTTTTTATACAGACAATTATGCAGGAAACCAGAAAGCAGTCTATATGGTAAAACCCGTGATCAATGGGAAAGAGACTTCAAATGAAGGAAGCTATACCCTTCCGGGAAATGCTCCTTCAGGATACATTGACATTCCACTGGACAAACCCGCAGACGGTGTTACACCGACCGGAGAAAAATACAGCTACAGTCCCAACGATGCCTCCATCGGAGATGTAGATGGAGATGGAAACTATGAAATTATCCTGAAATGGGACCCATCAAACGCACACGACAATGCACACGATGGTTACACAGGAAACGTATATTTCGACTGCTATCGCCTGACCGGAGAAAAACTATGGCGCATTGATATGGGAAAGAACATACGTGCCGGTGCTCACTACACCCAGTTTATGGTATATGACCTGGATGGAGACGGAAAAGCTGAAATCGTGATGAAAACTTCCGACGGAACCATAGATGGAAAAGGAAAAGCAATCGGAGATGCCACGGCCGACTATCGTGAACCAGGAAATCCCAACCAGCCTAAAGGAGGAGATTTTCCTCCCAATGATCCTCGAGGTAAAGGAAAACCTACAGACCCTCTTCGTAACCAAGGACGTATATTGACCGGAAATGAATACCTGACTGTCTTCAACGGACTGACAGGCGAAGCTATGCAAACCATTGACTATATTCCATTACGTGGCGATTTGAAAGGCTGGGGAGACGAGCGTGCCAACCGTAGTGACCGTTTTCTGGCATGCATTGCTTACCTGGACGGAGTTCATCCTAGCGTAGTCATGTGCCGTGGATATTATACACGTACCGTACTGGCTGCATTCGACTGGAAC
>ERZ779660.917-NODE-917-length-16146-cov-8.893543_pt1 | contig 16146 bp, 8 predicted proteins | sample MGYA00511906_ERZ779660 | MGnify/ENA primary metagenome ERZ779660 (study PRJEB29588, sample SAMEA2156906) | human gut metagenome | biome: human gut; feature: human-associated habitat; material: faeces | place: Denmark | collected 2008/2010 ... | reverse complement strand
CCGCGCATAGCGCGTATTAATGATAATTAATGGGTCATTAATGATAATTAATGTTTAAAAAACAACGAGTGCTTTGCGCGACGTAATAAAAAACAATCAATTACACGCATTTAAAGCTTTTAAAAGTTCCTCCATTACATTGTGATGTCAGGAATGCCTGATGTTCCCTCGCCACATGTCACAACCTTAGAGATCATGCTCTCGGCGTTCAGACCCCTGGTGAGAGCCGTCACGAAGTAGTTGCCGTTCTCGGGCACCTCAACCTCGGTGTCGTAGGTAATCTTCACAAGCGTAGCCACGTTGCCGTCGCCGTTGTTGCGATAAACGGCATAATAACAGTCGGGCACAGCGTCCCACGAGAGCATCTTGCCATCGGCCTTGACGTTCTCTGGCGCTGCTGGCTGCACCATCGTCTCAACACCGAGATAAGGGGGCAGCTCCAGCTTGTCAAACTGCTCCTTGATAACCTTGTTTGTGTTGACGGGATCGCTCAGCATCCATTTGGCGCTGAAGAATATTGCACCCTTCACCTTCTTGTTGGCGTAGGCAATGCCAAGCTGCTTCTTAAAGTCGGCATTGGTCTGGTAATAAGGATCGGAAGACTGACCATCAAAACGGTAGAGACCGTAGCCCACCATAAAATTAGACTTGGTGCAGAAGTCAGCGAACTGCTTCAGACGAGGTTCAAAATATGTCTGGGTGCTCCAATAGATCTGCGGTATGAGCACGTCGATCATTCCGTTCTGCGACCATTTCTTCACGTCACAATACATCGAGTTATAGTCGTTGTCGTAGTTGCCCTGTGGCGACACAGAGAACAGACAGTTGGGGCGCACGGCATGTATGGTCTCCCTCACTTTGTTAATCATGGCGTCTACATTGGCACGACGGAAGTTGGCAATTCCCTGACCGCTGCCATATTTCTGATATTCTGCGTTATCGTTCATCGACTCACCAGAGGTGAGCGACGGGTAGAAGTAGTCGTCAAAGTGTATGCCGTCGACATCAAATTTCTGCAACAGGTCTGCCACGATGTCGGCAATGCGTTGGCGCACCTCTGGCAGGGCAGGGTTATAGATGCGCACCTTGTTATAGTCTTTCACCCATTCTGCAGGGATGGTCTCTTCCAGTTCAGGGAACTCGCTCGAAGCGCTTGAGCGTGTGGCAATGCGGTAAGGGTTCATCCAAGCATGGAACTGCATGCCACGCTTATGTGTCTCGCTGATGAGCCATGGCAGCGGGTCATATAACGGCTTCTTTCCACGGCGACCTGTGATATACTTCGACCACGGCTCATAGGGTGAGTCGTAGAAAGCATCGGCCATGGGGCGCACCTGAAACATCACGGCGTTAATATTGAGAGTTTGCAGAGAGTCAAGGTAACGCAGATAATATTTTTTCTGACTTTCTGCCACTCTAGAAGTGCTGCCCATGCTGTTTGGCCAGTCAATGTGATCGACGGTAGCCATCCATACCGCACGAAAATCTTTCTCGGGCAGAACGGGGGTAACGTTCTCACCGGGTGTGGGGTTCTTCGACACAGAAGGGGGAGGTGTGACGGTTGAATCGGTCAACGTGTCATCGTCACCGCTACAGGCAGCCAACAGCACTATTCCTACAATGGCGGCTAAAAACTTCAGCAGTTTTACAGGTCTTTTTTGCATAAGGATTATAAATATTTAGGTTGAATATTAGCAAGAATTTCTTATTCTAACTTTGGTCAGAAGTCATTCAGCGAGCAAAGGTACAAAAAACATTTAATAACATATCTAAAAAGCCACAAATTAACAAATCTTAAGTCTTGCCTTTCTCATCACCGTTCCCGTAACACGGCATCGTTACGAGAGTTTGAGAAATGCGATTCTGCACAGTTTTATTAAAATTCATTAATTTTTACAAACAAAATTTGCGTTCATGTCTTATTTTATTTACTTTTGTGGACAATCTAAAAAAAAAATCTTTTACTATTACTTTTTCTCACACAATTTAAACAATTCCACTATGAGAAAACCTTTATTTATGCTTGCCATGTTCCTACCACTCTCCGTGATGGCGCAAGTGTTTAGCGTTCAGAGTGTGGAGCAAGTCACATTGCCTGACGGCTGTGAGATGGTTGCCGACATCAGTCCCGACGGCAACCGCCTGTTGCTGACAACAGGAGCCCACGAAGGACTGAAGAGTTTTGAACCGTCTTCTGGCAAGACCGTTGTGCTGACCAACAGCGAGGGCGCGGGCTATGAGGCCCGTTTCTCTGCCGACGGCAACACGGTGCTGTATCGTGAAACGACCTTCACGCCGAAGCGCCTGCGCATGACATCGCTCAACACCGTTGACCTGAACACGGGCAGCAAGCTCGTGCTTCAAGACGCTACGCGCGACCTTCAGGGTGTGCGTCTGAGCGGCAGCAACGCGATGATCGTGAACAAGGGCAAGCTCAAAGCGAAGTCGTTCAACGGCAAAAAGGCAGAGAAGCAGCCCGTGCTGAGCATCAACAACCGCCAGCTCATGCTCACCAAGAACGGCAAGACAGCGGTGTTCTCGCCCAACGGCACAGACCACAGCTACATCTGGCCGTCGCTCTCACCCGACGGACAGAAGGTGCTTTATTATGTTTGCGGCGTAGGCGCCTTTGTGTGCGACCTTAACGGCAAGAACATCAAAAGCCTCGGCACGTTGCGTGCTCCCAAATGGTACGACGACAACATCGTTATAGGCATGAACGACCAGGACAACGGCGAAGTGGTGGTGTCGTCTGCAATCGTTGCAACAACGCTCGACGGCACACAGCAAACGCTCACCGACAGCTCTGTGATAGCCCAATATCCCAAGCCCGCGCCTAAGGCAGGAAAGATCGCGTTCACCACGCCCGCAGGCCAAGCTTACATCATTAACGTTTCTAAATAGCCATTACCATGAAAAGATTGTTACTCTTGTGTGCGGCAATGGCTGCAACAGTAATGACAGCCAGCGTATCGCTGGCTCAGAGCAAGAAGACAGCTGAAGAGCTGCGTGTCTACATCAACCCCGGTCACGGCTCATGGGGTCCCAACGACCGACCCATGGCAACCATACCATACCCTGCTCTCGAAACGGGACGTCCCGACACCTGCGGCTTCTACGAGTCGAACACGAACCTGTGGAAGTGTCTCGAGCTGGGGCGCACGCTCGAACGCATGGGCGTGAAGCATAAGAACATCATCTTCTCGCGCACGCTGAACGGCCCGTACCCCTATGTCAAGGGAGCAGCCGACGAAGAAAAATATAACCGCAGTCTGTCTGAGATCTGCGAGGAGGTGGATGCCAACAACATGGATATGTTTATCTCTATCCACTCTAACGCAGCCTCTGAAGGCTCTAACACCAACTATCCCGTCTACATCTATCGTGGCACCGATACTGAAGACTATGCTCCTGGTAGCAAAGCGATGGCCACAACCAACTGGAAACATCACTGGGAAAGTGTGCTCGACCCACAGAGCTACTACTCTATAGACAATTCCAACGTTCGTGGCGACATATCGTTCTACGGTAGTTCAAGCACGCGCTACGGCACCTACGGCAACTATACAGGCTATCTGGGCGTGTTGAAACATGGCGTGCCAGGCTTCTTGCTCGAGGGCTTCTTCCACACCTATCAGCCAGCACGTCACCGTGCGCTCAACAAAGACTGGTGCGGACAGGAGGGTGTGCGCGTGGCTCGCGGCGTGTGCGACTATTACGGCCTCACACCCGAGACCACTGGCTACATCATGGGTACCGTGAAAGACCTGCACGAGAAGATTGTGAATAACCTCTACCATTACGCTCCCAACACCGACGACCAGTGGTTGCCGATCAACGGCGCGAAGGTGAACCTCATGCAGAACGGTGCCGTGGTGAAGACCTATCAGGTCGATGACAACTATAACGGCGTGTTCGTGTTCAGCGGACTGAAGCCCGGCAAATACACATTCCAGGTGGAGAAAGAGGGCTACAAGCCCCTGTTTGGCGACGACGACATCACCGTTGAGGTGAAAGCCAACGAGACCTCTTATGCCAAGCTGCATGTAGAGGCTACCAACTATGAGCCGCCTGTGGTGCTCTACCCCAACTACATGGAGCCTACCCTCGACGGCATGACGCTCGCACCCACACAGCTCGAGTTTGCACAGGCTTCAAGCGAACTCATGCTCGAAGGTACCGTGAAGCGCATGCTCGTGCGTGGCGACTCGACTGTTGTGCTCACCAACGATGCAAAGACACCGCACCTCTATCTTATTAATAACAAGAAGCGCGTAATAGAGAAAGAGCTGTCTGTAGAAGGACTGGTTGAAGGCAGCGCCGACGACTTGGGCTTCTACTCAAGCCTCAACGACATCGCCTTCACTGCCGACGGCAAGCTGATTGGCGTAAACAGCGTGCGCACACAGTTTGACGCCACAAAGGTTGAAGATGGCTACAAGCGCGGACAGCTGAACGTGTATATATGGAACTCGTTCGACGAGGCACCCAAGACATGGTTCACCACAGAACACTCGTGCAACTTCTACCGTGCCGACATGGGGCGTGGTCTGACCGTGAACGGCGACTCTGACGAGTGTCAGGTGGTCACAACAGGCACAACGTCTGGTTCAAGCAAGGCCCTGCGCTACCTCATCATGACCGTGGTTGAAGGCAAGCTCTCTACCACCAGTTTCCGTGGCTCTTCAAAGGGCGCTACGTTTGGCGAGAAGTGTCAAGGCAGCGCCATGCAGCTGACCGTTTCTCCACGCACCGACGACAACTTCGTCATTGACGGCGAGGCAGGTCTGCCTATTGAGTTTAGCATGACAGAGGGAGCACAAGCTACCGATGCCAACGTTGTAAGCAAGTGTGCCGCCGATGCTGTCGATGCAGCAGCTCACGGCATACAGTTCTTCAAGTATGCCGGCCACCAGTTTATGGTGACACCGTTCCTGCAGGACGAGAAGGTTGGTGGCGTGCATCTCTTCGACATCACCGATGGTCTCGACAAAGCCACACTGGTCAAATCGGAGACTACAAGTCTGGCTGAAGCCGACGCCACAACGACCATGGCTGCTGGCGCAAAGGCCAACGCCGACGGCATAACGCTCAGTCTCCTCCACGGCAAGACGCTCACCACCTTCACAACAGAGGGTGTGGCTCAGCCCGTCGTGAAGAACATCTACGCTTACGACCTGCGCAGCGTGCGCGAGAGCGATGGCTCTTACACCCTTACCTTCAAGGCCAACGACAAAGCTACCGACGCAGCCATCGTCTTCACTGATGCCGAGGGCAACGAGAAGGGCAGCAAGACCGTCGACGTGAAAGAAGGCGAAAACAAGGTTAGCATCTCTCAAGACGAACTGCCGGGCACCGTGGGCACAACGCTCAACTGGGCTGTACGTCTGCGTGGCGAGGCTGTGACAAAGATAACAAAGGTATATGCCGACAAAGATGCATACAGCGGTTCCTTAAGCGGAAACGCTGTCATCACAACACCCGAGTCGCCTTACTTTGGCTACATCTACATCAACAACCGCGTAGGCAAAGGCAATGCCGCCAACGGCATCTATGCTTACGACCAGACCTTCAACCGCGTAAACAATACGCCCTACCGTGGCTACAACGCACCGTCAAGCAACTATCGCATGGCTGCCGACCCCGAGGGTAAGGTTTGGATGACCGAATGGTCTGACGGCCCTTCAGGCATTTACATCGCCGATCCCGCCAAGATGGCCGACGAGGGTTACCAGTATCAGCAGTTCTTCATAGGCACACGCCAGAGCGACGGCTTGTTCACCAACGACGGTGCCAACGTGGGCTCTTCGGCCGTGGGCATCGCCTTCGGCGGAACAGGTGCCGACACCAAGGTATATGTTGCCAACGAAGACTGGACTCCTAAAAACGAGGTTTGTGTTTACAACATCGGTCAGGAAGACGGCACACTGCTGAACGAGTGGAACAAGGCACCTTCTTACACCTTAGGCGTGGGCGGATACATGATCAATGGAAACATACACATCGTGGCTGGTCGCGACGGCGGTGCATGGGTATCGCAGATTCGTGGCAGCGGCAACAACAGCAAAGGCGTGCCATCATTGGTTTATGTTACACGCGAAGGAAAGATCACCTTCAATAGCGGCGAGGGCGACAACGTCGAACTGTTCGACGCTACTGGCGGCGCGGGCTTCGCTATAAGCAACGACGGAAAGATGCTGGTTGTCAACGACGCGAAGGGTGTGCTTCAGTTCTTCGACGTGACATGGAAGTCGGAAACCGAGCCCGTGCTCAAGCACCGTGGCTCGTTCAAGTCGGGCGTAACCAACACCAATAGTTACATCTATCAGATGCACTTCGATTATGCCGGCAACCTCGTATGCACAGGCAACCGCCTCGGCGTGCTTGCCATACCGACAACAAACAACGAGACCATCACTCCTGCTGCAAAAGCGCTCACCATCGTCAAGGACATCGAGACAGGCATCAGCAGCGTAGAGGCTGAGGAAGATAATCTGCAGATCCGTTTCGAGGGCGACAAGCTCGTTATCGACGCTCCCGAGGCTGTGACCGACGTCAAGGTGTTTGCCGTCAACGGCTCTCTCGTGACACGCGCCCATGCTGCTGTGGTTGATGCCTCACAGCTTGGTAGCGGCGTCTACCTCGTCAAGGTCAATAAGCTTAACGCCAAGAAGGTGATGAAGCAATAAGCATGACAAAACGTAACGCTGACGTTAACGTTATAACATTTTAAAACACGCCTCCTCTGCCTTGTGCAGGGGAGGCGTGTTTTGATGTTTGTAAAGACAAAAAATTTATGTTTCTGGCTTGCGGTTATTTTAAAGACAACGCAAGCCAGAAACGCAAGAATGAATAACAAAACAAAGGTTAATTGTCTTAATAAGAACAGCAAGAAAGCCCATAAATCTGGTTTTAGTTATGAGCCATAAAGAAAAGGAGATTCTTTATAAAATATTAACTCAAAGATATTGGAAAATCTAAAGAGATTTACTAACTTTGTGGAATTGAAAACCATTTCTTAATTATTATCTAAAACTAACTTAAATTTATGAAGAAAATTTTACTTCTTACAGCCTTAATGGCTGGAGCAATGACAGTTAATGCTCAAAGTGATTTCCAGGTAAATGAACTCGCTAAACTGCCCGTAAAGAACATTACCAACTATGACAAAGGTGTTTGCCGTTCAGGCTATGGCTTCGGCGACAAGTTCTACATGACCGACCGTAACGCAAAGCAGCTGCGCGTGTTCGACCTCGCAACAGGCAAGGAGATTGGTCAGAAAGAGATTGGTGCAAACCAGGCTCTCGGCCACGACGAGGCAGGTAACGCCATCATAGCCAACTGGGGCTTTGCCGGTAGCAACCCCTTAGGAAGCAAAACAACATTTACCCTTATCAGCGCAGACCTTGCAAAGATGGTTACAACTGAGAAAGTGGGTAGCATCCAGGGCCGTGGCGACTTTTTGGGCAAAGCCAAAGGCAACGTGTTTGGCGCTGAGGGCGCTACACTGCTGGCAAGTGGTGCAGCTCAAGACCTCGAGAACAAAGGTATCGTTTGCTATACTTTCAGCTCAACAGGTGACGATACACCTTTAGTGCAGTATTCAAACGTATATGATAGCGACCAAAAGATTGGCGTTGGCACATGGGCTACCTACAACTATTATAAAGATGTTGATGGCACTGACCGTTACTTATATGTAAACCGTTCAGTTGCGCTTACCGACATCTTCTTCGAGGAAGGCGAAGTGGCAGGTGATTTGACACGCGAGTACAACCCCGCAGACCGTATTTGCAACAAGGGCGTTTGCAACGGTGGCGAGATCTTCGTTCTTGGCAGCCGCAAGTTTATTGTTTATGGCAACGTGTCAGACCCCAACTATCTTGATGGCATCACCATCGCTGAGATTGGTGCCGACAACAAGACACTGACCACTGTTTACACCAAAGAGGCTGACAAAACATTGACTCAAGAGAAGACCACACAGGGTAACTGGCTGAACGTAGAGGTTCTCAGCGACAAGCAGGCTAAGCTCTATCAGTATTTCCTCGGTGGTTATGCTGCTGAGTATGGAATCACCATTGATGGTGCTGACATGCCTACAGGTATCACAGGCGTAGAGAACGCTGCTGCCAAGGCTGTTTCTACAACTTACTACACTCCCGCTGGCGTAGCAAGCAAGACTGCTGTCAAGGGCCTCAACATCGTTGTTACAAAGTATGCTGACGGTTCACAGAAGGTTGTGAAGGTTATCAAGTAAAAGACGATCAACGCTCACACCATAGGTGTGAAAGCGATATAAAAACAAAGCAGGAGGTAGATTCCATCACAGGAATTTACCTCCTGTTTTTTGTGCTTAACAAGCGCGAAAAGGAGCGAAAAGGAAGAGTCGTTTTTTGCATATTTATTCATTTTTGCCCCTGTTTTTAGCGGCATTTTAAAAGGGCCCAACTTACGATTTGAAAGTGCCCAAATGACGTCCTCAAAGAGGCTCTTTGAGGAGCTCATTAAGGCCCTTTGACGAGCTCAAAGAGGCCCTTTGACAAAATCACCCCTATTTTAAGAGTTGTTAACAAAAACAATAAGTTAAACCCGCAATATTTTTAAAAACAGAAAGCAAAACACCCGTTTTTGCTTACAACCACAGTTTTGGATGTTTATTCACTTTAAGCTCTCGTTTTGCATAAATATGCAAAACATCAACCTTTATGCAGTCTCCATTTTTCTTCTTTTTCACACGGTTTCCGGCTAAGACAACAAACAGATATATTGCTTTAAAAACAAAAAAGGCGTCCTCAAAAAGAGCATACAAACCAAGCATGGTTGTAAACCCTCTTTGAGGACGCAAGCTATAAAACAGTGATTAAATCACCACACGTTAATCGTCGTCTTCCTTAGCAGCGGGGAACTTCATGATAGCGAAGCCGCTCTCTGTACGTCCCACATACAGCCACAGCACGCTGTCGTTGCCGTCGGCATCCTTCTCAACATAATAGTTGGTATTGATGCCAGGAGAACTGATGCCGCTTCCGCCTACGAGGAAGCGATAAGAAGCATCGGGGGTCTCAAGCTCGTTGAAGAGCTGGAACGCCTCCTGTGTGTTGCCGCCCTTTGTCAGGTCGTAGACATACATGCCCGGTGTAGCTGTACTTGAGCTACCGAAGGCCACAGGAGCTGTAAGCAGATAACGAGCGCCGTTGAACGTGAAGAGGCGAGCGTCGTCGCTCTCTGCAGCCACGGTGTTGGTGTTAAGACGAATCTTAGAGTTCAGACCCTCGTCGCAGAGAGCGAGGTTCATGCCGCTAAGCTTGCCTGTGCTGCCCAAGAGGTTTACACGAGCACCGCTAAGGATGTAATCGTCTGTGCCCTCAATGCGGTTGATGTGCATACACAGACCGGCCTTGTTGTCGCTCTGAAGCTCAATAGAGGCAGGTGTGCCCACATTCTTGAAGTTGGAGATAGGTATGCGCAGTGTCTCAGAATAGTCGTTGGCAGGGAAGAACACGAAGCCGTTGCCGTCCTTGTCGAGGTTCAGCGACATAACGTCGCCGTGACGGTTGGCAGCACCGGCAATCTGGCTCACGTCGATGTCGGCGATGCACTCGGGCTGTGAAGAAGGATCCTCATAATAGTAGATCTTCAGAGGCGATGCAGGAGCGCCAGAGAGGCTTGCGAGGTAGATATGACCGCTAGCCAGTGCGCCAGCGTTGTAGGGGAAGGTACCACCACTCACGCCCTCAAGCGAGAGACTTATAGGATTGACCGTGCCCTGCTCCAAGTCAGACACCTTAAGGAGGTGTGCGCCAGGTGCTGACGGATCATCGGCTGTGGGGTTGCGGTAGCAGATGAGCACATACTTGCCATCGAAGGCTGTGCAACGTGTCTGTGCGCTCGCGATATACTTGTAGATGCTTGTGCCTGTGAAGTTGCAGATCTCGGTGCCTTGCTCGAAGTTGGCTCCAAACACTGGCACGCGCTTGCGAACAGTCATGAAATAGTCTTTATAGCGGTTATGGTTCTTGACGCGCAAGAGCTTTGTGACCTGTGTGGTCGCTTCGTCCATAGAGAAGTCGAGCACGTCGGTTGCGGGATCAAGAGAGGCACCGCCTGACATAGTGGCACTGATCTTCAGATTGGCGAAATCAGACTCCTTGTCGAGTTTGGGGAACTTGATGGTCTTGGCATCTTCATCGATGGTACCTTCCACCTCGATGTTGCCCTCAGCACCAGAATTCAGAATTTTGATGCTTAACAGATCGTTGGCATAAGGATTCTCCGTTGCCGATGGATAGTCGTCGGAGCAGCCAGCGAGCATGCATCCGGCAGCGAGGGCCATCAGCATGAATAAGTGATTTATCTTTAGCATAATATCATTCTTTTATTTACAGAACTATCTCAAATTTACAACATACGCGGAGCGTTTTGTTTTGAACATTCTTGCGCTCCATAGGTGCTCAGGCGCTTCGCGGAGTTATTTCCATTAATTGAACATTAATGACAATTAATGGGTCATTAACGGAAATTAATGTTTTAAAAAACACAAGCGCGAAGCGCGATGTAAATGTCTATCTTGTTTGAGAAAGCTCAATTATTTATTTATAACGTTGCTTTTCCACTAATTGTTCGTTGATGGCCAACCCGGTGTCTGTGTCAGCGTGTAACCGTGGATCTGGTAGTCGTTGATCTGGTTTGTGCCGATAGGACAGAGGTAGGGGTTCACGTTTGTGATGTTGAGGAACGGCTGACGCGGCTCGGTCGTTTCGGCCTGGAACCAGCCCTTGACCTGGCGTTTGTTGTTGCCGTCATAGACCACGAATTCGCCATTTGCCTTCTGAACGCGAAGCTTGCCCACATAGTTTTTCATGTCGCCAAGCATGCTGTTCTTGCCGCTGCGGCTGATGTCGACGTATGCACCGAAGAGGATGTCAGGGTTCTCGGTGGTGTCCATGTAGTTGAGCTTGTGCCAACGGCGCAGGTCGATGATACGTCCTTGCTCGAAAGCAAACTCCATGCGGCGCTCACGACGGATCTCCCACAAGAGCTGTGGCACGTCGGCATCGCGGTCGGGGTCGTCAGGCAGGGTGGCAAGCTCCATGTGGGCAGTCTTCTGCACACCGAGAGCCTCCTGGCCGGCGTCGAGAGGACGGTCACGGATGGCGTTGATAGAGATGTCGATGTCGTCCTGGGTCACAGCAGCGCCGCCAAGGGTCTCAAGCTCGGCCTTTGCCTCGATCCAGTTGAGGAGTACCTCCGAGTAGCGAAGCACGGGGAAGCCCGTTGTGTTGTTGGTTCCTGTCCACGCTGTGGCAGGTGTGCCGCCCGGCTCCGACAGATAGTTGAGAGCAGCGCGAGGAATGAACTTGACAACATAGAGCATGCTTGAACGAGAGCTGTTGGTCAGCGAATCGTAGAAGGTAGCCTCGAAACGGGGGTCGCGGGTCATGATAAGCTTCTCCAGACGGAAGTCGGTGGCGCTTGCCACGGTCGACTCCTGATAGCTCTTGCCGTCAACACAGCAGAACGACTTGATAAGGTCGGCGGTAGGGCCTTGTGCCAATGCCTCGTTCACGTTGCAATAAGAAGCCACACAGTGGGTCTTGCCCAGCGAGCTGTCATACTTGCGATAGAGGAGCACGTCCTTGGCCTTGGTGAGGTCTGTAGAGCAGAACAGGTCGCGGAACGGGGTGACGATGGCATATCTGCCACTGTTGATTACCACGTCGCCAGCGGTCTTTGCAAGCTCGAAGAACTTCTGTGCGCGCTCGTTGTTGTTGTAATAATATTTCTGCCAGCTGCCCTCGTAGAGAGCGTAACGGCAAACGAGAGCGGCTGCCATGTAGCGGTTGATGTTGCCCTCGCCATCGCTCTTGCGGATGTTGTTAAGGGCAAAATCGAAGTCTTCATAGACCTTGTCCATGACCTCGTCGCGCGGTGTGCGGTCTTTGTAGACCTCGTCGCGGTCGAGGTTGGAGAGCTCGTGCTCATAATAAGGCACATCGCCAAAGACGTTGACCAGGCGAGCATACTCGATGCCGTGGAACAGACGGGCGAAGCCCATCCAGTGGTTGTAAGCCTCATCGCTGAGCGAGCCTTTCATACGGTCTTCCAGACGGTCGCGCATGATGTTGATCTTGCGGATGAAGGCAAAGTTCCATGTCGGACCCTGATATTCGCTCTGATAGTTGCTCGTGGTGGTCGTGATGGCACCCTTAGAGAGGGGCACCTGACGTGTGAAGTTGGTCTGTGACGAGTTGCTGAGCGCGTCGTCGCTGAAGCTGGTGTTGTTGACACCGGGAGCATAATAGACTGTCCAGCCTGTGCCGTAGCCAGGGAAGAAATAGTCGTAGAAGCTGTTAGCGTAGAGACGCACCTTGGCTTCATTGTCCCAATAGTTGTCGTCCTCCTTCCCTGTCTTTGAAGGACGGTCAAGCACATCGCTACAGCTGGTGAAGCCCATGAGACCTATCAGGGCGATGGCTATTATAGAAAAAATATTGCGTTTCATGATTACTAATCTTGATTAGAATGAAAGTTGTAAACCGAAAGAAAGCGACTTGAAGACAGGTGTACCTGTACCTGTGCGTCCGAGGTTATAGTTGTCAGAGAACATTGAGTAGCCTGAGATAGCCTCGGGGTCGATGGGCAGACCGCGCAGATGGTCGAAGGTGAAGAAGTTTTCAAGCGACATGTACACGCGCAGGTTGTTGATGTAAGCCTTCTTCATCCACTTCTGCGGGAAGGTGTAGCCGAAGTTGATGTTCTTCACACGCAGGTAAGCCATGTTGAGCAGATACTTGCTCTGTCTCTGCATGGTGAAGCCTGTGTTGCTGCCGCCGAGGTCCCAAGCTCGGGGATAGTAGGCGTCGGTGTTGTCTTCTGTCCAGTAGTCCTTACAGAAAGTCTCTGGCATGGCGCCTTCCTTGGCGTTCCAGCCGGGGATGGCGAGCTGACCGGCACCCCAGATCTTGCGCTTGCCGATGCCCTGGCAATAGATCGAGAAGTCGAAGCCCTTGTAGTCGGCACCCAGACGGAAGCTATACTCGTAGCGCGGTGTAGAGTTGCCGATAACCTTTAGATCGCCGTGGTCGCCGTTGGTGTTGTTGCCGTTGTCGATGTAGCCGTCGCCGTTAAGGTCAACAAACTTGACGTCGCCGGGAGAGCAGATGAGCTTGTTGTTGTCCTCGAAGGCCACCTGATAAACGGGATACGGAGTGTTCTGCACATGTGTGGTGCGGGCGGTTCCCTTGTAGATGACGGTTGTCTTCTTGATCTGGCCGTTCTCGTCGTAAACGAAGTCGCCCTTCTGGTACAGACGGTCGGTAACGTAGCCATAGATGTCGCCATAACGACGGCCGGTAGAGAACGTGGTGCTCAAAGAACGGTCTTCCCACGGTGTGAGGTAGTCGGCACCACGGACGGTCTTGGTGGTGGCGTCAGAGATCTGGAAGTTGGCTGTGATGCCAAGACCGTTAGAGAAGCGGTGACGATAGTCGATAGAGAACTCCCATCCGCGTGTCTCCAGCTCGCCGTAGTTGCCGTTTGGCACACTTGCGCCAAGGGTCTCAGGCATGCTCTCGCCAGGAATAATCATGTCTTTTGTGCGGCGTGTGTACCAGTCGAACGATGCACCCAGCTCGTTGTTGAGGAAGCGGAGGTCGACACCCAGGTTGAGGGTCTCGATGCGCTGCCATCCGATGTTGGCATCGACGAGTGACGGGGTTCCGAAGTAAGTGTACTGCTTGCCATCGTAGCCAATCCAGTTGGTCTGACCGCTTCCAAGGATTGAGTTGTAGAGGTTGTTGGCTACCGACTGGTCACCGATAGAACCCCAAGAAGCACGCAGCTTACCGAACGAGAGCACCTTCTCAAGAGGCTTCATGAACTTCTCGTTGGTGAACACCCATCCTGCCGAGAATGAGGGGAACCATGTCCAACGCAGATCCTTCGGGAACTTGGATGAACCGTCGCGACGGAGGTTGGCCTCGAAGAGATACTTGTCCATGAAGGCATAGTTGATACGACCGAAATAGCCAAGCTGGCTGTCCCAGTTGCGGCCAGCGCTGATGAACTGGTCACCCGATGCCAAGGCAAACTGTGGGTTGGTGGGGTCTATGAGGTCGGTCTTCTTGCCTGTATATGAGCTCCAGTCGCTGCTTACGAGGTTCATACCGAGCATGAACTTGAAGGCATGCTCCTTCTCCTTGCCGAGGTAGAGACGGTAGGTGGTGTAAGCATTGAGGGTGTTCTGGTTGCGTTTATACGAATAGTTTGAAACCGAGCTGATGGTGTTGTTTGAATAATAATTCTGGTAGGGGAAGCGGAAACCGGGCATTGCACCCTCGGTTTCTGCCGGTACCTGGTTGCCATTGGCGTCTACATAAACCTGCTGGCCGTTCTCGTCGATCCACTCGGAAGGAGTGTACCATGTCTGGCCGCCGCTATACTCTATTACAGAGGTGTTCTTGTCGGTGGTCTGGTGGTCGTAGATGTAGTCGACCTGAACGTCCCAATCTTTTGTGATGTTAAATGTGGCGCCGAGGTTTACGTTGAAATATTTGTTTTGCAGGTTGTCGGTGTTGCTCTGTGCAACCTCCGATACCGGCTCGCGCAGGTTGTTGCCAAACTGGTCGTTCACGCCCTCGGGCATGAGGCGACTCCAACGGTAGATGTAAAGCCATGGGTCGGCAACGGTGGTTCCTACGCCTGGGTAACGCTTGTTACGGTCAGAGTAGAGAGCGCCGCCACGCACGGTTACATACTTGTTGATTTCTGACGAGACGTTGACCTTTGCGTTGTAACGGCGGAAGTCGTCGTGCTTGGCAGCACGCATCATGCCGTCCTGGTTGAGCAGACCGAGACCGATGTTGTAAGAGGTCTTGCCGCTCTTGCCGTTTACAGAGAGATTGTGCTGTGATGAGGGAGCCCAATCGCGGATCATGGCCTTCACACCGTCGAAGAGACGATAGCCAAACTTGTTGGTGCCGTCAAAGTACCAGTCGCGGCCGTAAACAATGGGATCGTTGTATTTCACCTTGCCGCCATACTTCTCCTGCCATTCCACGGCCTTGGCATAGCTGTCTTCGTCGATACGCCAGAAACCGCCCGCAGGCATGGCGCCGCCACGGTTGATCTGCGCGTCGAGGGTGTAACGCAGTCCTTCAAGGCCTGCCATCTTGATGTCGTTGGCAAGGTGCTGGAACGAGAAGTTGTTGGTGTAAGTAACCTCAAATTTCTCGGTGTTGGCACCCTTCTTTGAGGTGATAAGCACAACGCCGAAGGCTGCCTTGGCACCGTAGATTGATGAGGCAGCGGCATCTTTCAACACAGAGATCGACTCGATGTCGTTGGGGTTAACCATCTGGATGCTGGGAATCTCGACGTTGTCGAGAAGGATGAGAGGGTTGTTGTTGCCGTTGATAGAGGCCACCTGACCACGGATCTTGATGAGAGGGTCAGAGCCTACCTCACCTGTAGGTACAACAACGTTCATGCCGGGAACAACGCCCTGAAGACCACGGCCGGCGTCGGCGATAGGACGGCTTCCAAGACTCTTGTTCACGTCGACAGAGGTAACGGCACCTGTGAGGTTGGCTTTCTTCTGGGTGCCATAGCCCACAACCACGACCTCGTTGAGCTCCTTGCCGTCCTCAACCATCTTGATGGTCATGTTGGGCTTGGCCTGAACGGTTGTTGGGACGAAGCCGATGTAGCTCAGCTCCAATTGTGATTTGGGCTTTACAGTTATTGAGAAATTGCCGTCGATGTCGGTGATAACGGTGCTCTTGCCACCTTTCTCTGTGACGGTGACACCTACAAGCGGCTCACCATTGGGGTCGGTCACATGGCCTTTCACCGTGATGGTGGCTTGCTGCACTACATCTAAGGCATACGCTGTACTGGCCGCGCTTCTGACCAGGCTTCCATCGGCAGCCATGACATTGGCTGAAGACAGCAAACCGAGCATAAGACATGCGCAAGCTGTTTTCCGAACAGAGTGGCACTGTGTGTGGAAACAATGTCCCCTTTGCTTAACGAAATAAGTAACTATACTCATGTTAGGTTGGATAAATAGGTTAATATAATTTTTTATTTCCTTAATTCCGCAACACTATAATTTAACTTTATTTATAAGTTCCTGAGCAACAA
>ERZ779660.899-NODE-899-length-16330-cov-3.680922_pt1 | contig 16330 bp, 17 predicted proteins | sample MGYA00511906_ERZ779660 | MGnify/ENA primary metagenome ERZ779660 (study PRJEB29588, sample SAMEA2156906) | human gut metagenome | biome: human gut; feature: human-associated habitat; material: faeces | place: Denmark | collected 2008/2010 ... | reverse complement strand
AAAATCTGGAAGCGGTCGAAAATTTCAAGGGCAGCCGGGATGAAAAGCTCGTTGTCCTTTACTGTAAACAGCTCGGCATCAACTATAAAAATCTGTCAGATGAAGAATTTCGCTGGCTGATTCGGATTCTCAAAAAGTCAAAGAAAATGGGAACGCCCATCAGCCAGAGAAAAAAACGGTAACAAAAAACCGCTGTTGCATGGTTGTGTTGACTTCCATGTAACAGCGGTTTTTCTACTCAATCCTCGTTATAGAAAATATTAAATACAAGCTGAAATGATATTATTAGCTAATTCTATGAATTTTGTGTCTATCTTATTAATTAATTCAATTTGTCTAGGTGCCCATGATCCCTTATCTTGTAAAGTTTTCATCGGACGATAATCTTTTAGCGAAGCTACAGGTATACTCTGCCAAATGCTATTTTGTATTAGCACATTCATATCTTCGATTTCACCAGCTTTATAGTCTCCTGGTAGAGAAGAACTTTTGCCGATTTTTTTATTATTGACAAGATTTTCTGTAATACTCTTGAGAATTTCTTGGTAATGGATATAATCAGCTTTAACGATATTGCCTCTTTGAGTGTCAAATCCATTATATATCCAACCTGCGAATTTTGGTTTTCCAATATCTTGATATCTACATATATTAGGATTTGATTCTATGAATCGTTGATAGCCACTCTTCCAATCATTTATAAACATTGGTATCATTTGTCCAATTAGTGATATACAATAGGAGCTATATGTATCTGATGTACATGGAACAAGAAAATAATCGGATGAGTATAAGGCAGCACGCACTAATGCACCAAATGAAGGGGGCAAATCTATAATGGCATAATCATATTCTTCACCTTTTTGATTATTTGCAAAAGTTATCATATCTTTGATTACAGCATATTTTGTAATACCTGTACCAGTAAGCAAATCTGAACCTACACTTAAAGACTCTCCGTAAACATTTAACCAAAAATCCCCTGCAATTAAATCTACATTTTTATCGGTATGTTTTCCGTGATAGGTATACAGTTCCAAGTCTCCAATACCTTGAAGAAATTTTTGCAAGTATGCTCTTACTGTTGTTCCATATGGTTTCAAGGTTGTTGGAAGTGCTTTTTTAAATTCTTCACTACCCAGCATGGCAATGGATAAATTGCACTGAGGGTCAAAATCTATTACCAAAACTTTTTTCCCTTGTCTTGCAAGGGCATCAGACAAATTCCATGTAATTGTTGTTTTACCCACACCCCCTTTATTATTGAATATTGAAATTATCTTTGTCATTAGAATCCCTCCTGATTTTATACAAATTATAACTTGATTATAGCATTACATTCAACTAATTACAATTATGACAGAAGTTTGACAAATTCAACGGCAAAGCTTTGGGAACCTATACTTTTTTATTTCCTCTGTCCGATTATGAATACCATTCATATGTCACACTCATGTCATTTGCTTAGTATGAGTCTTCAGCCACGGCTACGAAAATGTCTCCCCATTCATAGACCAATTCGTCCAGATTGGCTCAATCTGTCTACACTTTCCTTGCAAATGTCTACAATCTAGCAGAATAAGTTTCTCTCAAATGATATTTGTGTATCCATCCGTGTTCTCAAAAGATAACTTTCCTCCAGCATCTTCAAACCAGGAATATCATATTAATCTCCTCATTCTGGTTTTATATCTGCAAGTCTGTCTCTCCAGAAATATTGGTAAATCATTGGTAAAATTGAGCAAGAAACACAGATAAGCTTTGATTTATAAGTATTTCATCATGCCCGGTAAATCCTGCCGTGGCAGATGAATAGTACCTTTATCATTATTTTATTTCTCCTTGTTTTGCCCCGGAATGCCCTGTTTTGCAAGGGTTTCCGGGATTATTGTGATATGCTCTGAAATTACAGATTGTGGCAAACCAGAGCAGAATTAGGCATGTTGTTACTACCTGTTAGTAGTAAAATTAGTAGTAACAGGTAAATTCTTACTACTAAGGATTATTTTTCAAAAACAATTTGTTCATATTTGCTTGCAAGAATATTTTCTATTGCATCAACTCCCATATTAGGATAATCCTCTAATGCCTTTATTAAATCACTATCTTCCAACGGAATTACAAGACCTCGTTCATCCGCAAAAGTATCAGCACATCTTTTAATGAAATTTTCTTCTAAAAGTTTTTCTACTAACCCATTTTCGAACACTATTCTACCGCACCCAGATAGTTGCTGCGCTATTTTCATGATTTATCTAACGCCCTCCCGATCACCTTGGGACTTTCCGCTATAAAAATTCCTTTCTCCGGGTGATTTTTATTCAAAAGCTGTCTTCTGTGAGCCTTGCGAAAACCTCTAACTCCGATGCCTGGAAATCTTTTATTTCTATTATATTTAACATTCTACCGCTACCTTGATCACGCCGTTCCTCTTATTTTCAAAAAGTTCATAGGCTTCTTCGATTCTGCTAAGTGGGTAGGTGTGTGTGATCAGTGGTTCCGTGTTGATCTTACCTTCCGCGATCAGTCTCAGCGTTTCTTCACAATCACAACCGTCTACTCCTCCTGTTTTAAAAGTCAGATTCTTTCCATACATATCCGGCAGAGGTAACGTCTGGGCTTTATCGTAAAGTGCCACCACCGTCACGATTGCATTTGGCCTTGCGCATTCCCATGCAAGACGGAAAGTAGATTCTGCTCCTGCAACTTCAAGAACAACATCCGCTCCACCATGCTCAGTGTTTGCCTGAACAAAATCAAAACATTCTTCCGGCGAAACTGTAAGAACTTCCGGATAATGTTCCCTGATAAAGTGCATACGCTTTTCGTCTTTTTCACACATGATGATTCGCTTCGGATTTTTCAGCATAACAGACAGTAAGGTACAGATACCTGTAGGACCGGCTCCAATGATCAGCACCGTGTCATCCTCAGTGATCTCGGAAATACGTGCTGCCCAGTAACCGGTGGCAAGTACATCTCCTACAAATAACGCCTGTCTGTCCGTAACTTTATCCGGAATCTTATTCAGCCCCTGATCTGCAAATGGTACACGGACATATTCTGCCTGACCGCCATCGATACGGCATCCAAGAGCCCAGCCGCCATTTTCATCGGTACAGTTATTCACATAACCTTTCTTGCAGAAAAAACATTCTCCACAAAAAGTTTCTACATTTACCGTCACCCGATCTCCTGGTTTCACATTCTTCACAGCAGTTCCGACTTCTTCCACAATTCCAACCATCTCATGACCGACTGTAATCCCCGTCACTGCCCGTGGAACGCTTCCATGCTTAATGTGCAGGTCACTGGAACAAATGCTGGCAAGTGTCACCTTTACAATGGCATCTCTTTCATGCATCAGCACAGGCTTTGGCTTTTCCATTAATTCAAATTTTCCTTTTGAAACATAAGTATAAGTCTGCATTCTTTCCCCCATCACTTTCTATAATAATTTATCCAGAATTTCCGCTGCTGATCTATTACCAAATACGCCATTGCCAAATAACAAACAAGATAAGAAGGTGCACCGGATAAAACGCATAACAGAAATACTTGAACCACTTGTTATGGTACCCCTGCTCTCCATGATATAACCAGATTGGAATCAGTGCCAGCAGTGCAAAGCTCTGCTGTGCAATCTCAAAATGATGTCCCAGAATCGTTACCGGATAATACAGATTCCCCAGCATAACTACATTCAAATAATACAGTCCGACAAGCTGTGCCGCAAAAGAAATCCAGGTTTTCTTGCGAAAAAAATAAAAAAGTAATACCGTCAGTATTCCTGCAGCATTGTAATCTACCATGGTTATGGTTCCAAGCAGAAAATCCATCAAAAGCACGAGGCAAACCACAAAAAACGATATCCATTTCTTTTGTTTCTTCTTTGCCTTTTCAATGATCTGTATCGATAACACCCCTAATAAAAAGGTCCATAGTACATTTTGATGAAACGGGTAAAATACAGAACTTCCCATAATCAGGTTAAATGGTATTTCTGAAATTATGGCAAATAGAAAAAGACGCAGCATGTATTTTTTCACATTCGAAGTATAATAGCATCCTTCTGCGATCATAAATGCGAAAATCGGAAAAGCAAGTCTTCCTACGCATGTCATCCATTCCTGTGCTGGAAATAGTGTCGCCCACAAATGATCACATAACATAAACAGCATTGCCAGAATATGTAGTGTAAACGAATCAATTCCTCTTTTTTTCTCCATAGGTTCTTCTCCATCTATCCAGACATAGATATCTGCCTTTTATTCTTTTCATTATATTATGGAGCATTATCCAACGTCAATCAACTCTTGCGTCCTAATCTATCACTAATTCAAATACTCAACGCATTCTACTCATAAGGGGTGTTCATTTCTTATAATTTATATTATGCTTAGATTAAACAGAAGGAAGTGAATTATATGGATTTAATCAAAATCGGAAAATATATTGCAGAAAAAGAAAAGCTCTTGGACTGACGCAGAAGCAATTGGCAGAAAAACTGAATATGAGTGACAAATCGGTTTCTAAATGGGAACGAGGCATATGCCTGCCGGACGTGTCAATTTATATGGAATTGTGCAGCATACTTAGAATCAGCATTAATGAATTTCTTGCAGGTGAAGATATCGGTACTGAAAATGTAATTGAAAAATCAGACAGCAATCTTATTCAGATTACAAAAGAGAGTAAAAAGAAACAAAAAAATTTAAAAACAATTCTTGCTGTAGTAACTGTTTTTGCAGTAATTGTCTCTGCGATCCTTGGCACTTTATTCTTTCACAAACTGATACATCCAAAAAATTATATTACCGCAGTTGATCAGACAAGTACTGAGATGAAAACAGCAGAATTATTATCCGGAACAGACGGCGCATATCTTTTTCATTATTTTACAAAAGATGAATTTAAAACACTCACCATTTATGTATCTGAATATCAGTCTGGGACACTGATCAGTAAAAGTAAAGTGGCTGATTTGGACTATGACGGAATCGATTCCCCTTCCAGAGGTGTCATTGCTGTTGTGCCGGATTTTGAATCTTTTAAGGTAAAATTAATTGTAGCAGATGATTATGCAAAATATTCTACGGATTTTCCTATTTTAGAAAATATAGAAAACAGAGAATATTATGTCAGAAGTGCAAGCCAGATAAAAGGGGAGATTCCGATTCAGATTCATTCAGCTTCGACAATAGAAGGCAAGACTGCTATCCTTTCAGACTCTGAACAGGGATTAATGGCTCTAATCTATGGAAAAGACGGGCTGTCAGGGATTCCTATCACGGAAATGGAAAAAGGAATCGTTGGTGTGGAAAATGATTATGTATATTATCTTTCCTTCCAATTTGGGGGGTAATCAAAGTTTTTGAGGGGATGTCTTTTTGAGGCGTGTTTTCCCAATAACAATGTAAAACAACGGTATCATTATAATCATTGCTGCTATGATATGTACATATATGAAACTTTGTGTTCCTGTAACAAGAAACAAACTTGTTATTGTATAATTCCATAACCAATGAAATCCTGTAGGCATCCAAATACTCTTTGTAGTGTAAAACATTTCATTGGCAAATATTCCATATAGAAAAGGAAAAATAAACATTACCAGAACAGAAATATTATCGGTATTAAAAATATGTGGTAGTGTAAAAATAAGTGCAGCTATTACGCAACTCAAATACTTATTTTTACATTTTTGCAGCAACAGCCCAAAAATAATTCCTCTAAAAATAACTTCTTCAATAAAGGACACGAAAAAGTAAAATATGAATTTCCCTTTATGATTCATCAACAGTGATAAAAAATCAGTGTCTTGAAGAATTATATTTGATTTGACTGATGAATAAACTATAAACAATACAATGATTGGCATTATAGCTCCAACTGCAAAATTCAGAAAATCTATTTTTCTAAAATATAACCCTATGCTTTTTAACATAACGCACCTTTTAACCTCTGATTTGTCATAATCCTGACACCATACTATTATGAATAAATTATCTCATGCAAAACAATTTCTTCTGCCCGATTGTGGATATTATTGCACCGCCGCACCCATTCCATTTGACGGGTACACTTTAATTCCTCGGTTACGCCCTCGGCAATTTTCATCTGCTCCATGATGGTGTCTAACCGTTCCTGTGCCTGTTCGTTCAGGTCTGCAAGATATGTCCACAATTCCCCGGTCAGTATCAATGTGTTCAATCTGGCTGGGTGGACTTCTCTTAAATATTCCCGGTGCATCCGTCCGTACTTTCCGATAGGGCGGTGTTCCTCCGGCAGTTTCAAGTCCGGGATGTAGTAATCTCCGACAAGGATATAATCAATTCCGTTTTCCGTTATTCTTGGTTTCAATTCGCTCATGTTTTAATCTCCTCATTCTGGCTCATTTTTTTGCAAGTCTGGCTCTCCAGAAATATTGGTAAATCTTTGGTAAATTTGAGATTGAAGCACAAAAAACGCTTAAAAACGGGACTTATGAGACGATATGAGACTTTTCATCATGCCCGGGAAATCCTGCCGTGGCAAATAAAAAGCACTTTAATTTTATCTTGCATATCTTCGTTTTTCCTTGTATATCCTTATTTTTCCTAGGTTTTATCGCACTTTCACAACATCTAACCTAATGTACCTATCCTAGCATAAAATCGCATATTTTACCATATCTCGGTAAGTAAAATGAGTACAAATCTAGGTATAAACCCGATTCGTACTCATCTGTACTTTTTCCCTATGCTATTTATCTCCTTACTTGGCACACTTTTTCATTTCTTTTTCTATCCTTTCAAACCTCTCCATTTCTCTCTGTGCATCCTCCAACTTAAGGTGTGTATACACATTTGAGGTAACACTTATATCTGTATGTCCCATTAAATATTTCAATGTTTCTACAGATATTCCTCGCTTTGCCGCATTCGTACAAAATGTATGACGGCACACATGTGGTGTTATCTTTGGAAGTTGCACTCGATAAATTCTATTGTACTTCTCAACCACATGCTGAAAGCGTTTTTCCCATTGATAAGGCATCATTGGTTTTCCACGCTTATCCAAGAACAGAAAACCTGTATAACCATCTATCATTTCCTCGACTTTAGGTTTCTTTCTATTCTGTACTACCCTCTTGAATGCTGCATAAACTTCATCCGACATTGGCAATACTCGTGTCCCAGCTTCAGTTTTTGTTTTTTCTATGTACTTTCCCCTACTGCCAACATACTGTAACTGATGACTCACGTTGATTGTTCTTTTCTCCAAGTCTATATCCTTTAACGTAAGTCCGCAAAACTCGCCTATTCTCAAGCCTGTTCTAAATAATATAAACATCCCATCGTAGCACTCACTGAAATGTTCATCCTGTTGAATAAACCTTAAAAACTCCTTTTCTTGTTTTGATGTTACTGCATCTCTTTTTACTGAATCATCAATTAGAAAATTATGCAGTTCAAAATCAAAAGGATTTTTTCTGATTAGGTCTGCCTCATAAGCCATCTGAAAAGCTGGTCTTACTACTCCACGTATTGTATGGATACTGCTATAGCTCTTTCCATCCTCCGACTGTAATTTTATTAACCAAGCCTTTGCATCTATCGTGTTGATATGATTAATCTTCTGACTTCCAAAGCTGTCTCTTTTTAATACATTAACCACTGTTTTATATCCAGCGGCTGTGGTAGGTCTGACATTGCGCTTTTGCTCCAAATATTTCTCTACCAGTTCTAATACTGTCATATCTCCACCGGATAACGAAATACCATTTGTCAAGTCACGCTCTAGCAATTTTTCCTTTTCTCTAAGCGATAAGTCTGCCTTTTTTCCCTCTGGCATTTTATCATGTCTTTCCAGCTTCCAGCTGTATACAAATATTCTCTTTTTTGAAATTGGATCTAACGTGCTGAATAAATATCTTCCATCGGCACGCTGTTGCTCTCCCATTCGCAATATACGATTCTTGTTGTCTCTTCTTTTTTCACTCATGGTTTATCCTCCAAACTCTAATACAATCCCCACCATTGGGAGGGGGATTGTATCGGAACTACATATATTTTGCAAGGTATTTTTTGCTTTTATATAGAGCCTGTCTCATCAATAAACAGCTCGAATATCTTACGTTTAATAAGTATCTTATTTCCTACCATAAGTATGTAATCTGCTGTCGGATTGTTCGCCACCAGTTTACGAAGATTTTTCTCTCCAATGTTGAAGTACTGAACCGCCTCTTTGATTGTGAGATTATACTTCTCGCTTGCCATTAAATAATCTTTTTCTGTTTTCATACTGATTCAAAATCCTTTCTATCGGATTTTACTGAATCATTTTGCACCTCATCTTTTTGCAGTCCGACACCGATTGCATCAAACTACCATTTGCTTTTTTACTTGCTGACTACTGTATTTGTTTGTTCCTTATGCAGAAAAGGTAAACAGCTTCTTCTTTTCTGCATTGGTTGTTGTGAATGTTGCTTTGGTTTCATCAAGTGCGCTCTGAATTGCTCCAAACAATTCATTGATTTGTTCTGTTGAATAGGTGTAGTATTTCTTGTTTGAGAGTTTTTGCAGCTTCTCTATCTCTGCCATCACCTTTGATGCTTGGTTCTCGGCTTTTTCTTTGAAGCGTGCTGACTTGTCTGGCTGTGCCTGTTGTACTGGTTGGGTTGCTTCTGTGCTTACTGTTGATGCTGGGGTGTTTGTTGTTATACTGTCCATCTTATTTTCCTCCATAGATTTGTTTTATTTATACTGCTTTTCTCTTGTTGCTGTAGGTACCTTACACTTGCAATATACCACCAAAATTGCAAAATGTAAGCGAAAGTGAGTGTAGAAAAAATCTGCTCTGTTGGCTGTATTCTACACTCTTAAAATTCACAAAAAACAAATGACATAAACTACTTAAGCATAAGGGTATGTATATTTTTCATGATGAGTCTGTTGTGCAATTTGACGAACACAAAAAAATAGCTGCTATTTTCTTTGATATATCTGCTCTGAAATAGAAAATTGCATCAGAGTAAACTTCTAATGCAATCATCTGAATTTTTTACTATGTGATTTTGTGTCAGTATCTACTTGGGTTATTTTTTGAATTATTTGCTGGTGGTGTTTATTTACTGTTTTTTATAGGCACTTATGCTATGGTAATTATAAGTACATTTTATCTCACTATCTAAGTCAGCAACCACCAGTTCAACTGGTGGTTTGCTATAAGCCCTCCAAAGGGCTATGTTACTGCTCGCCCCAAAGGGCGGTGTCACAAGCATTTTTACTGGTCCGCTATAAAGCGGTACTTCTTGAATCTTCTTTTCTTGATTCTTCTGCTTGTTCTTTTATATACTTCTGTACTGCCTCGTCTGTGATATTACCGATTGTTTCCACATAATATCCTCTTGCCCAAAATGCTTTATCCCACTTACTCTGCAACTCTGGGTGACGATCGTATAGCATTAGGGTGCTTTTACCCTTTAAATATCCCATAAAATCTGAGACACTTAATTTCGGTGGTATTGCGACACTTAAATGCACGTGATCTGCACAAACTGCTCCTGCAATTATTTCTACATTTTTATATTTGCATAGTGTATTTAAGATTTCACGTACATCCTCCCTTACCTTCCCATACAATACCTTTTTCCGATATTTTGGAATGAAAACGATGTGATATTGGCATTTCCATCTAGTGTGTGATATGCTTTTATTGTCCACTTGGACCACCTCCTGTGTTGAGTTTGGCTTGCGACACCATTCTCAATATACCACAGGAGGTTTTTCTTTTTTATCCTCACCGTTTCCAACTATTCCATTCTCCCCAGCATAGCTGGGGGATTAGACTTTTCATTAAGTATTTTATTTGCAATATTGTTTATTTTCACAGCACTAAATATTCCCACACCAATCACTGCCTATGCGGAAGATGACGAAGCAACAGGTGGCAGTACAGTCAAATGGGATATAGATGGTAGTTCTGAGGGTTACATTTACATTCCAGGACTTATTTATTGGGGAGGTTCTAATACCCGAACAGGAATACTCTTTTACTGTGTAGATAATGAAACCGGCACAGTAGTAGGTGGTACTCAGAAGATATTATATAACAATATAATAGATGATAACGGCGATAGATGGATGTCAATGATTACATCTCAATCCGGTAGTGGAAGACTAGCTAACACATCAGTGGATAGTCTTAGACCACAATATTGTTCATGGTTACAGATTTCAGGAGATTGGACAGATGGTGGTTCTGCATTCAAAGCATGGCTCGAGGGTGACTCAGATATAACATATGGAGGTCATATACTTACAAATGCACAAAGGTTAGTAAAGCAGTATGCACCAAATGCATTTGACAAAGTCAACCATAACGATTATTCAGTATGCTTTGAGGGTATGTATGGTATGGCAATGTATATAGTTGAGGACGGAATGGATGTAGTTCGCAGTTATGGAGAAACTTGGGCGCATCGTACTTATCCAGACATAACAGATGAAGAAGAATTAGCTAAACTTTCAATAATAAAATATTTTCGTACTGAAAAAGACTTTGTAGAAGTACTTAATCGTGTGGGTGCAGATATGACTCAACGTTATGGAGCCACAGGAACAGCTAACTATAAATGGTTACAATCCTGTGCAAAGTATTTTAATACATCTGAGGAACATTTTGGCATTCCAGCAGCTTCAAAAGCGGGTGAGGACGTAACAAATCAAGAGATGCTTAGTACAGGTTGGAATTTTGCAGTTATTGAGGTTTCACTTCCACCAATTCATACTTATTGGGAAGCATATGGAACACCAGGAAACACAGAACCACCAGATCCAACAGCAGCTACGGATGGAGATTGCATAATCAGAAAGCTCTATTACACAGAGGAATTGGCATCTGATGGTACGGTAATTACAGAAGCCAAAGATTACCATTCATACAAACAAGAGGGTACAACCAATTATATTGTAATAGATACTGAAAGTGATTATGTGTTAGAGGGTTGGAAAGCAAGCAGTACGGACAGAGAACTCAATATAAAGGACAATTTTTATTCCATATCAGCAACACAAAGTGGTGACTCAGCAGAGGAAATAGAGATAAACGTAGACAATGGGGTAAAATACCTTTACATCCTTTACAAAAAAACAGAAGTCAATCCAAATCCTTCTCAACCATATGACTTCCAGCTCCAGCAATCCCAAATCACCAAGCGAGTAAGCTTTATGACTCCAGATGCCAACAGCACAACACAGCAGCTATTCACCCACAACTTCACATGGACAGCCCCAGCCCCAACCATAACCACTTGTCAATCCCATGGAGGCAACGGACACCACTTAGGATGTGGAAAGAGTGAACACTCCCATGGTAGCGGTTGTTATTCAACAGATGCCCTTGGTAATAAAAGTTTAAACTGTTCAACAGAAGAACATTCCCACTCCAACTCATGTTATGACACTCCATGTACCTCATGGCAATGGACAGACAACACCACCAGCCTAGGCATTACCCTTGATACTTCCACCATCAACAAAGCAGTAGTATCAAAAAATGATAGCATCACCTACAACCAGCCAGCAGTTAATACAATAACCAGTTCCAATAAATACAATAAGGACAACACCAGTACACGTTCAGGAACCTCACAAAACACCCAATCAATCAGTAACTTCAATTACATTACAGTATTGTTTAGAGGGCAAGACCACCTCACCTTAGCAGATTGGAAAAATGGTGGAGCAATATCCTACTTAACGAGCTTGGCATATGATTCAGCATATAACTTTAAATCAGCCAACACCCCACAGGGCACACGCAAATCTGGTACCGAGTATAATGAAACCTTTGCAACTAGATTTATAAACAGGTCACCTGATATGTCAACTACTTATAAGGCAACAGTTGGTTCAGCTGGAATATGTTCAACCACATCCTCATCCTACAGATTTGACACCAGCACTGCTCTCACCATTAATGGTATTGTAGTAAATGACCCAGTAGGGTTTATTTTTTTGCACATTTTTAGAACAACAGACACATATAAAATACAATCATAATTCATCAGATAAAATCAATTCACATGTGACAGCTATGGTCATATTCATACTATATTTATATTAAAAACAATCACTTCTTTTTTGCAACAACAGGTGGGTCAAACAGTTCTGCAAATCCCTTATGTGAAACCAGATAGTTTATATCATAAGATTTAAATGGTGAAGGCAGTTTGTCTTTTTTATTGACACTATGAAGCGGATAAGGAATATCATCACTTTGTAGTATCTGACGCAGATATTCATAAGCCATATCAGCTTCTTTTTCATTCCAAGACCTTAGAACAATTTTATTCTGCAAGCCTTTTGAGTTTAGATAGCCTTTTTCGCCCTGCAATTCATCCCAAGAAACTGATTCCATGTTGTCAATGCAATAGGACACTTTTGTATCAAATTCATCATATTTTGTAAGCACAGTATTATGAACAATACCATAAGTCCAGAGGTCATGAATAGTTTTACCAGATACAGTTTCATCAAAATTACAAATCATATGATAATGCCAGTTCTTATTGGTTTGTCGGCTGAACACAGCGAGATACCGAAAATCATCATATTGGTGTCGAATACGTTTAATAAATTTTTGAAATGCTTTATGACAAGTTTGTAGGTCATTTGCATTATCAAATATTCGAGTGTCAAAAGTGAGAGTAACAAATTGTACATTTGGAGTTCTAAAATTGATATATGCAAGAGTTCTGAAAGTTGAGCGTCTTTTCTTCACACGCTTTGCATAATTGTATTTTGCATATTTACCATCATTTTTCTTGGCAGAACTTTTAGAGACAATCTGATTCTCATTTGGTTTATCTTTATCAGCATTTTCGGGTGGTGGTGGATTCAGCACAGTTTTTAATACATCACTCATGGGGGCAGGGATATAATCGTCTGGTAAGCTGTCATCAACCCCTAAGCGTTCTTTGTATTCATTTGCAAAATCATCTGATACACCAGTCCACGTGGTAATCTTTGTACTTCTGTTTGTAATTTCCAGCTTGAAATGTTCTGCCATGCTTTTTCCTCGCTCACAATTTTATAGATTCATAATAGCACAGATTAGTATTGTTTGGAATCATTGTTGATTAGACCGATAAAGTAGGCATTGGAATCAAATTAATATATACACCCACTGAAAACAAGGAAAATTGAAAAATACTGCTGATAGTATGGAAATACATTTGATAATGTAATCAATACAGTTACTAAGCGAATTAGCATGAAGAAATGCTGCAAAGTAAAAACTCCTGACAGTATTCAGCACTTTATATTGAGAAGAAAGAAAAAATATTTTTGATAAGGAGGATACAGCCATGCAGGTAAAATTCAAAGGCTACAAAGAGAAAAGTAAAATCAACATCTCTATGGTTATCCCAACAGGAGAGCAGAAAACAGTCATTACAATGGAGATGCCACAGGGAGGAGACTGGAGGGCAGATATGGAATGCTATGATAAGGTCTTATCTGCGTATGAGGAACGCTTGAATAAAGTGATGCAATCAGCTCAACAGCAACAGGCAGAAGATACAGAGCAATTAGCATAACCATAGGAGGCAACAGATATGGGATTAAGATTCAAGAGTTTCAGAAGGGGAAACATAATAGGTTTAACAATGATATATCCAGATGGAAGGTGTTGCAATGTAATGTTTGCAGAAGTACCAGTAGATGGAGACTGGAGAGCAGACGTAGATTTCTATGACGATATAGAAACAGCATACAAAAAGCGTTTGCGCAGAGCCTTTCAAAACTAAATACATTTCAACACAAGCAAAAGCATTACCCCAGCGGTAGTGCTTTTCTTTTGTCTATCACAACCTAAAATTGCTACAGTTTCTAGGACTAGTGAGAAGGCTCTGAAAAAGCAGCATTTTATATCACTTATAAAAATGTGGATTACACAGCACTTTGTGAGCGCAGTCTGTGGAAAACAGAAGGTTATGACTATGTCATTGTAAATTTAGGCAGCTGGCCGGATGAGAAAAGTGTCACGGATTGTGATGAATTGATCTGTGCGTTAAATTGTGAGAAGTGCGAGATTGAAAAGTACCGGGAATTTATTTTGCATATCGAGCATCCGGTCAGTGTTTTATTCCGGGATTTTTGCAAAAGTTATATGAGCGCAGGAGGAATCAGAAAACTTTTTGTAGATGAGAACTGTTTTGTACTAGAACAGTTGTTTTTACCTTTTTCCGAGGCGGATGAGTGCAGCAGACTGATGATGCAGTTTGAGGGATATCGGAATTTTGCAAATTTATCAAAGGAGTTTGAAAAGGTATTATTCCACTTGTGCAGGAATATTTCAGAGCAGGATTATAGAGAAGTTTTAATGGGTGTCCGCCGTGCAAAAAGGGGGGAATGCTTTTGAAAATCGTATTCTGGAGTGAGGAAGCGGCGTGTGGAACAACATCGAATATGATCGCAACGGCAAGCATGATCGTTGCGAGACATAACTGCCGCGTAGCGATGCTTTCAGCGGAAAAGAATGCGCATGATCTTGCCGGAAATTTTTCCAGACCGGATTCTGTGACTGTGAATGAAGACTGTGCTTACTACGCATTAGAAGGGTTGGATTATCTGTTGATGGCTGGAAAATACGGTAATCTTACGGAACATCATTTGGAGGAGGCTTTACAGTCTGTTGTAGATGGAAAACTTTTCTGCATTCCGCAAGGGAAACGGATGCTCTGCGATTTTTATCCGAAGGAGACAAGAAATGTTTTAAACCAGGTGATCCGTTTGCTGGATGAAAGCATGGATTTTTCTTTTATTGACTGTGGAAGTGAAAGGGATGACTGGACGAAAGAGCAGATGAAACAGGCAGATCTTATTGTTGTCAATTTCAGTCAGACATCCCAGGGGTTAGATCATTTTTTTTCAGAGCATGCAGATGTTTCGGAGAAGGTGGTGTATCTGATCGGAAGTTATCAGAAAGATGCTGTCTATAATAAGAAAAATATCCACAGAATCTATCGGATTGCACCGGAGAAACTTGGTGTAGTTCCCTATAATCCTGAGTTTGAGATGGCATGCCGGGAGGGAAAATTAGACAGGTATATCCGTGGCAGGAGACTGTTACTTCCGACAGATATGAGGGAAAATTTTTTCACAGAGTTAGAGCATACCGTACAGATGATCCTGGAGCGGTCTGATAAGAGGGGAGGCGGGCAGGATGTCAGTGGAAGAGACAGGCAGTCTGGAATTGTTTGAAGGAAAACAGCAGGAAATTACAAGACAGGAACTTGTGGAGCGGGTGAGTGAACATGTGAACCGCATCCTGCGGAGAAATCTGTATGAATTAAAACTGGACGAAAAACAGACCTTCCGGCTTTTAAGGCAGAAGGAGGAACTCCGCAGATATTTAAAAGAAGCCGGAACCGGAAATTTACAGGTAAAAGAGTATTTGATTTCTTTTATTCAGGAATTTCTGTTAAACGGAATGAAGATGGATGAAGAGATGATAAAGCATACATTTTTCTTTTCGGAAAAAGGCAGCAGGCAGGCGGCGGTCAGATTTGATATTCTGCTGTTTCTGTATAAAGAACAGTATGGCAGCGGAGCAATGGAAAAACTGATCGAGGAACACGGCTTATTGTCAGGAACGGAAAATGTGATCACGGAGGAGCAGATTGAGCATGTTTATGGAGTCTGCGGAAGAAAATTGAAGTTCATTGAGCAGATCGAGCTTTTGAGCAGGAAGATTTATGCTTACTATAAAGGGCTTGGTGCAATCGATGAGCTACGCGACATGAAGATCGACGGTGTTTCCGGCGGTGTGTCCGGAAAAGAGGGGACGTATCACAGTGCATGGATTTTTTATCATGGAAGAAGTGTCTGGCTGCCGTTTCTGGATTTTGAGCGGGAGGAAGAGATGGAGCGGATTTCCAGAAATCTTTGCAGATATCATCAGCCGGGAGAAATTTCACGAAAGAAAGGATATCTCGTTCATGAGATGGCAGATCATGCCAGAGTTGTAGTTGCCAGACCGGATTTTGCAGAGAACTGGATGTTTTTTATCCGTAAACTCGACAATATCCCGGAAGTCTCGTTACAGCAGCTTGTGACAGGCGGACATGCAGAAATCCCGGTCGAACTTTTAAAATGGCTCATGAAGGGCTGTCAGGTGACGGCGGTCACCGGAATGCAGGGCTGTGGTAAGACAACATTGCTCACTGCGATGGTCGGAGAGATCCCGGAGGAATATACCATCCGTGTGTTAGAACTGGCATTTGAGCTGCATTTGAGGGAGCGCTATCAAAACAGAAATATTGTGACGTTCCGCGAAACGG
>ERZ779660.884-NODE-884-length-16535-cov-3.782524_pt1 | contig 16535 bp, 11 predicted proteins | sample MGYA00511906_ERZ779660 | MGnify/ENA primary metagenome ERZ779660 (study PRJEB29588, sample SAMEA2156906) | human gut metagenome | biome: human gut; feature: human-associated habitat; material: faeces | place: Denmark | collected 2008/2010 ... | reverse complement strand
CAATGACATAGCCAAAAAATCCTTCCGGCTCCATTGGTTCCATCTCGTAAGTGGTCTCCCCTTTTGAATCCAGCACCCACATACGTTTTGCACACGGACGATATGCGGTAAAAATCTGCACATCCTCCTCTTTGAAAATGTGGCAGCCAAGCAAATCCTGAGGTGCATTCAAAATTCCCTCTTCCAATTCCTTCAGCATCTCTTTGCTCGTCCACTGTTCCAAATATGGATTGCTCACATGTTCACCCCCTGCATTTATTTTATCCTAACTGATTCAGCAAGTCCTTTACAATTACAGCCAGTTTTTCTGATTTTTCATCGGCATCTGCCAAATCTTTACCAACAACACCAAAGTAAAGTTTAATCTTTGGCTCCGTACCGGATGGACGAACACAAAGCCATGCATCCTCGGTCAATTCAAAATAGAGTACGTTGGACTTTGGAATACCGGTTGGTTTCTTCTCGCCGGTCTTAACATTTACGATTTCATCTTTCAAATAATCTCTTACTGCCGTCACATCGTAATTACCAAATTTCATCGGCGGATTTTTACGGAGATTATCCATAATCGACTGAATCTTCTGCAGTCCCTCAATACCTTTATGAGTAATGGCAATTACATTATCTTTGTAGTAGCCGTATTTCTCATACATATCTAACATAGCATCCCAAATTGTTTTTCCACGCAGTTTATAATAAGCAGCCGCCTCGCAAAGCGCCATCGATGCCACAATCGCATCCTTATCTCTTGCATGCGTTCCAATCAAGCAGCCATAACTTTCCTCAAAGCCGAACAGATAGTGGCCTTTTCCGGTTGTCTCCATGCGGAGAATCTCTCTTCCAATCCACTTAAATCCGGTCAGGCACTCGGTCACTTTGATACCATAATATTTTGCCATCGCATCTACGAGGTTTGAAGTAACAACCGTCTTAATCAACTCGCCATCTTCCGGAAGTTTTCCTTCCAGTGCAAGTTTCTGTCCAATTTCATAATCGGCAAGAAAACTTCCCGACATATTTCCGGTCAGGCAGTGATACTCGCCATCCTTATCCTTTACATACACACCGAGACGGTCTGCATCTGGATCCGTTGCGAGAACGAGATCTGCGTCATGCTGCTTTGCAAGTGCAAGTGCAAGCTCGAATGCTTCTGCTGCCTCCGGGTTTGGATAGCTTACAGTTGGAAAATCGCCATCTGGCAATTCCTGCTCTGGAACAACATATACATTCTCAAAGCCAAGTTCACGCAGAATTCTTCTGGCTGGGATATTTCCCGTTCCATGCAATGGTGTATATACAATCTTTAATTCTTTTCCGTATTTGTCGATGCACTCCTGATGCAGTACAAGCTTCTTCAGCTCTGCCATATATGCATCATCGATTTCCTTGCCGATGACTTCATACAAACCTTCATGGATTGCTTCCTGCTTTGGCATTGTAATGGCATCCTGTACAGAGATTGCCTTTACCTCACGCATGATACCCGCATCATGTGGAGGTGTAATCTGTGCACCATCCTCCCAATATACCTTGTATCCGTTGTACTCTGGTGGGTTGTGGCTGGCTGTTACGTTAATACCTGCCACACAACCAAGGTAACGGACTGCAAAAGAAAGCTCTGGTGTTGGACGAAGAGACTCAAACACATATGCCTTGATACCGTTTGCTGCCAGACACAAGGCTGCTACATCTGCAAACTCTGGTGAACAGTGTCTGGAATCATATGCAATCGCAACACCCTTCGCCTGCTTCTTACGCTGTTTGATATAATTTGCAAGTCCCTGTGTCGCCTTCGCAACAATATAATTATTCATACGGTTTGTTCCGGCACCAATGATGCCTCGCAATCCAGCTGTTCCGAATTCGAGATCCATGTAGAAACGCTCTTTGATCTCTCTCTCGTCATCCTTAATTGCTGCCAGCTCTTGTCTTGTCGCCTCATCGAAAAATGGGTTTGTCAGCCATTCTTCATAAACCTTTTTGTAATCCATGTCCATGATGTTCCTCCTACTATTTAGTCCAGCACGGATATCAGATCCGCGTAGCTATATTCATCGTCTTTGCCGTTATCTTCGGCTTGTATTGTATAACTTTTTATCAAATAACCGGCTTTGTATAGCGTGATCGTATGTGTTCCCGCTGTCTTCCTGATCGACACCGGTGCGATTCCGACATAATCGCCGTCGAAATATACGCCCACACCTTCCGGTTTTTTAATCGTAATTTTATTACCCTGCTCCGCGGACTCCGTCGTCTGCCCACTCTGCGTCGTCGCAGTGGTCGTCTGTGATCCCTGTGTCGTTGCAGTCGTCTGCGTCGTAATCTGCCCGGATGCAGTTGTCTGTCCCTCCTGCGTCGTTGCCTCAGTCGTATCTTCCGTTGTCTCTTCGGTCGTTTCCTGCTGCAAGGTTACGCGCAAGGTTTTCATCGTCTCTGTGATTTTAAAGCTTCCACGGAAGCTGTCATAGCCATCCGCTGTAATGCTTAATTCATGATCGCCGTACAATCCGGTATACGTCCGGTTCGCGATCACCTCGCCATCAACCTTGATGACTTCATTCGCATCCTCCGGCGTCACAGCAAACGTTACCGTTCCGGATGGAATTGCAATATCTGAGATATCTACATTTAACTCGCGATCCTTTGTCACACGGATACTCTTCTCTCCGGAATATCCATTTTTACTGATACGAAGTGTATAATCGCCTTCCCCGACTGCTACCAGCATATCTGCAGTAACTGGAACAATCACATCTTTTCCAATCTCTACAAATCCGCCAACATATGTCCCCTGATTTAACAGCCGGACATACCCGTGCCCCTTCGTAATGATCACGGACACCAGATTGCCATTCCACAAGGACAGCGTCACCTCATCCTCTGTGTTTACATCCACGAGAGAAAGCGCCTGATCCCCATCAAATACCTGTGCATAATCCGATACCGGGAAACGATTTCCATTATAGACAGCGGTATGGTCATCCTGCCGGTACAGGAACTTCTTAATCTGTGTATATGTCTTCACCTTCGCATTCTTCGCGATACTGACCAGCTTCTCTGTATCCATATAATACACGATATCCACGACATTTCCACAGGCAACATTGTCAATGCCGATATCCGCGCCCGTCGTATCTGTCACGCGCACACCGCCATGATACTGCAATGTTATATCTGTACCATCCAGCACCGATACAAAATGCATCTGATTATTTTCCATGTCCATGCTCGTTATGATTGCCGTCATGGAAGCCTCTTCATGATCTGCCGTGACTTCCTCCGTGTTCTCATAGACCTTGACATCATTCTTCTTTTTTTGCCCACAGCCCACGAACACGAACGCAAGCATCAACACAACGATTCCATATTGTATCTTCCGCTTATCCATAAAACCACCTTAACCTCTGTATTATACAAGATTATTTTGCAAATGTGAAGATTATATATTCATTTTTTCGAGATATTATAGGAAGATAATTTTTCAAGCAACGTCTGCTTCTTCTCTTCCTCTTCCATGATCCGGTTCAACTTCTCGACCATTTTCGGAGAAATGCGTGTCTTCGAACCATTCATATATTGATTTGAGAGCTTATAGAATTTTTCAGGATACCGGTAGAGTCCACAAATATACGCAACGTCCATCTGTTGCAATGGGATTCCCTGCTGGTACCGTTCTAAGATCGCAGTGAGCAGTGCAAACGCATATCCATTTTTTTCCACGGTTTTCCGAATGAAATAATACAGATCCTGCAACTGGTTCCCGATATGATATTTTTCAAAATTAATCGTTGCGATATAGCGCGCATCGGCTGTCCCACATACAAGGACACTATGATGATTGTAAGTGCCATGACAATATCCCATATGTTCAGATTCGCCCGCCGTCCCCGCCTCTGCCTGTTCACAGTTCAGCCCCTGCTCATAAAAGTACGGAAATGCCTGCATAAACAAAGATTCAAATTCCCGTTTCGGACTCTGTTTCGCAATATAATTATGTACTCGCTTCATTTCCCGATTCCGACGCTTGACATCATTCTTCTCCCGGATCTGCATATCGCGATCAACTTCCTGCCAGACCGTACGTCCAGCCCGATGCAGGGCAACCAGATTATCAACCGCAAGCATGATTTCATTTTTGTTGCTGACACCCATCTCACGACCGTCAAAAAACATCCGCATCACAAACGGATTCCCATAACGATCGTATGTAATCAGTTCATCCTCCACATTTTTCACAAGCCGGTCAATATGTGGAAAGCCTGCCAGATACATATGCTCTTTAAAATCATACTCTGCCTGCAGCCGTTTTTCTCCAGCTGTCGTTGCCCGGATCTGGCGCACCCCCTTGTCCGTCTGCAGCAGCATCGCTCCCCGTCCCCGTCCTATGTGATCCAATCTCACATCGTACATCTCGAATACTTCCGACATTTTTTCAGCCACAAAAAATCCCCTCCCAACATCAGTCTTGTTAATTGTATGCCGGGAAGGGCGGATTCATTCCGATTGATCGTCCGCATCTATAGATACGATTCCTTTACAATCGCCAATAATTGTTCTCTTGTATTCAATTCCGGTTCTTCAAGTACCCGGTCCAGCAGTGCCTTCAAAATGCGTCCCATATCCGGCCCCGGTTTTACACCGATCGCGATGAGATCTTTTCCACTGATTTCAAGTTCCGACAGTTTCAAACATTGCTTCTGTTCTATGATCTCTGCATACATCGCTTCCATATGCGCGATCACCTGTCTGCGCTGTTCGAGATGATACGCACTCTGACCTGCCATATCGCCCTTTCGGATCTCCAGAAAATCTGCGAAATGCTCCGCGCCAAGCTGTGCCACAAACCGGCGGAAGCTCTTCATCCCCGGTCCGTCCCCGGAGAGTCCATAATCGTGATTTCTCACCAGTCTGCAAACCTGATCGATCGTATCGTTATCAAGCTTTAACCGACGCAGAATCGTGCGCGCCATCTTCGCAGAGAGTTCCTGATGTCCACAGAAATGATCGACTCCTGTTTCGTCTGTCGTCTTACATTCTGGTTTTCCAACATCATGGAGCAACGCCGCATAGCGCAGTACAGGTGTTGCTGATACTGCCCGCATCACCTGCAGCGTATGACGACCGACATCATACAGATGATACGGGTTATTCTGTGGCGTCTGCATCATCCGGTCGAACTCCGGCAGAAATATATTGGTGAGTCCCAGCTCGTACGCTTCTTCCAGCCGTTCCGGATGCTTCGAAACGATCATCTTCGTAAGCTCAGTACAGATCCGTTCTGCACTGATATCCTTCAGGAACTTTGCCTGATCGCGCATCGCTTCCCGCGTCTGATCTTCAATTACAAAATCAAGCTGTGCCGCAAACCGGACTGCACGCAGGATACGAAGTGCATCCTCGTCGAACCGTTCTGATGCCTCACCCACGCAGCGGATGATTCCTTTCTCCAGGTCCTCCTGTCCACCGAAAATGTCGATCACACCCTGTTCCGGGTTATATGCCATTGCATTGATCGTAAAATCCCGTCGTTTCAGATCCTCTTCCAGGCTCGCTGTGAAGCACACGGATTCCGGACGACGGTGGTCGGTATAAACACCATCCACCCGGTATGTCGTCACCTCAAATGCATAATCGGTATGACTGGCAGGCGATCCTCTTCCATCGTCCAAAATCTCGCGATCCACTAAGACCGTCACCGTTCCATGCTGGATTCCCGTATCGATCGTGCGGTGGAAAATTGCCTTGACCTCCTCCGGTTTCGCCGAGGTCGTGATATCCCAGTCATTCGGCTGCTTGCCGAGCAGGCTGTCCCGCACGCAACCGCCAACAATATATGCCTCATACCCATGCTTATTTAATTGTTGTAAAATATATGCCGCCCCTGTCGGAATTTCTATTTTCATGTATTTCACCCAAATAAACAACTACCCCGCTGATGTCAGCAGGGTAAATGTTCTGATTTCTATTTTTAGTATGCCTTTCCAAAATAAACCATGTGTTTCGCAGGCTTGCCACAATGTACACATACATCACCAAGCTTCTCCTGTGCAAACGGGATACATCTCGTTGTTGCACCTGTCTCGTCCTTGATGGCTGTCTCGCAGGCTTCCTCGCCACACCACATAGCCTTGATGAATCCCTGCTTCTTCTCCAGAATATCTGTGAACTCATCCCAGTTTGTAGCGACATGTGTATTCGCATCACGATGTGCCTTTGCCTTTGCATACATATCATCATGCATCTGTGCAAGCAATGCCTCACAGGTCTCTGACAGCTTGTCGAATGGTACGATGGTCTTCTCTCTTGTATCACGGCGGACAACAACTGCCTGTCCTGCCTCGATATCCTTCGGTCCAACCTCAACACGAAGTGGGATACCCTTTACTTCCTGCTCGGCGAACTTGAATCCAGGACTCTTATCGGAATCATCAACTTTCACACGGAAGTTGGATGCGAGCACGCTGCGAAGCTCTTCTGCCTTCTCGAGTACGCCCTCTTTTTTCTGCATGATCGGAACGATCATGATCTGTGTCGGAGCAACCTTCGGAGGAAGTACCAGTCCGCTGTCATCACCATGCACCATGATGATAGCGCCGATCATTCTCGTTGTCATACCCCAAGATGTCTGATGTACATACTGAAGCTTATTATCCTTATCTGTATACTGAACGCCAAATGCTCTTGCAAATCCATCCCCAAAGTTGTGGCTCGTTCCGGACTGCAGTGCCTTACCATCGTGCATCAGCGACTCGATCGTATAAGTTGCCTCAGCACCTGCGAATTTCTCTTTGTCTGTCTTACGTCCCTTGATAACCGGAATTGCAAGCACGTCCTCGCAGAAATCCGCATACACATTCAGCATCTGGATCGTTCTTGCCTCTGCCTCTTCTGCTGTTGCATGTGCGGTATGGCCTTCCTGCCACAGGAACTCTCTCGAGCGAAGGAATGGTCTTGTCTCCTTCTCCCAACGCACAACGGAGCACCACTGGTTATATACCTTTGGAAGATCACGGTAGCTCTCGATCTCCTTAGAATAAAAATCACAGAATAATGTCTCGGATGTTGGTCTGACGCACAGGCGCTCCTGCAGTTCATTCAATCCGCCATGTGTTACCCATGCAACCTCCGGTGCGAATCCTTCGACATGATCCTTCTCCTTCTCAAGCAGGCTCTCCGGAATAAACATTGGAAGGTATACATTCTCTACGCCGGTTGCCTTGAAACGCTCATCGAGATTCTTCTGGATCAGTTCCCAGATCGCGTAGCCTGCCGGTTTGAAAACCATACATCCCTTTACGCTTGTGTAATCACACAGCTCTGCTTTACGGACAACGTCCGTATACCACTGTGCAAAATCCTCATCCATCGCTGTAATATGCTCTACTAATTTCTTGTCCTTTGCCATTTCTCTTTTCCTTTCTATATCCTCTTTTCCGATTTGGCAATTGTGATACAATTTCTGTACCTCGGTATTCATCATACGCAATTTGCCGCAGACGCGCTCTCGCTCACTTCCACATGTAACGGTACTAAACTCATTGCACCAGCAAACTGGCACAATTCGTTAAGTGCCGACATGCTCCAATGGTCTGCTTGCAAATTGGTATGTATGAATACCGCTATCCACATATTCTTTCACAATTGCCGAATCCCTTCACGTGATTGTGTATATCCAGTCACACGAGAGTTTCCTTATCTTAATATTATTCAAACTCATCTAAATCAAGCACCTCGAAGGCCTCGCCCTCCGGTTCCTTCTTGATCACAATTTCCTCTCCGGTGATGGGATGTGTAAATTCCATCCGTGAGGAGAATAAACCGATCTGTTTATATTTGCGTTTTGTCTTCGCGAATTTCGGGTTATATTTCGTATCACCCCAGATACCACAACCCCGGCTTGCAAACTGCGCCCGGATCTGGTGATGTCTGCCGGTCACGAGTTCGATCAGCACATAGCTTAAGGTTCCGTCATCGGTATCCATGACATCAAGCACCTCATAATATAGTTCTGCACGCTTGGCACCCTTTTCGCCTTTTTTCACGACTTTCGTTGTGTTCGTTTTTCCATCCCGCAGAAGATAGTCTACCATCTCGCCTTCAAAATCCGGAAGCTCTCCGGTTATGACCGCCTGATAATATTTCGCGATCTCACCATCCTGCTGCATATCCGAAAGCTTTGCCGCTACCTCTGGCGTCTTTGCAAATACCATCACACCCCCTACGGGACGATCCAGCCGGTGAATCGCAGCTACATACGGTTCTTCCGCCTGCTCCGATTCCGCTTTGTCATACAGGTAATGCTTGATTTTCGTAATCATATCTTCATCGTTGCCCTTGTCGCCCTGTGACAACACACCATACGGCTTCACGCAGGCAAGCAGATATGCATCCTCGTATAAAATCTCTAACTTCATAATTCCTGTCCATTTCCGATATAGTTCCTATATCTTAGCTATATTTACACATAACTAAAAGGAATTATACAAGAGTTGCCATCTTTTTGCAACCAGCGGACACAGAAAGTTTTTGATCTTACCGGTGTTTTTTGAAGATTCCCTTTTTCGTTTTCGTTGCTGCTACCTCTGCATTTGCCTGCTGGATTTCCCGCAGCACCGTGTCCAGTCTCCGGTACCGTGCTTCCTCGCGTTCCTCTTTCTCCCGCATAACTGCATCAAACTGCCGCATCACATCCGCGGTCACTTCCTCCTTAATGGATGTCGTGATAATATCCTTGTTCTCGCGCAGGGCTGTTGCGATCACACGGTTCATCACGCTTTGCAGTTGTGCCTGTTTGAAGTCAACAACCTTGTCCTCATCCCCCACCATCTTCTGCATACGTTCTAACATCGAATCCTTATCCTCATCCATTCGGGTATGTACGGGACGGAGTTCCACCGACGATGTGCGCTTGATGTTCGCTTCCGGTTTGCATGGTTTATCCTCGTTGTCTGTTTCTTCCTGTGCTGTTTTTGCGCAATCGATGGTCTGCGCATTCCCCTCATTTTTTTCTTCTGTCGAATCCAAAGCATCCTCTTCAGATTTTGCACGTTTTGCACGAATGATCGCATTTCGGATATCCTTGAGCATCAGTCCCTCTTCCTTCATCGCTTTCACGCTCTCAAACAACCGGATATCGCGATCATCATAATACCGATGTCCCTGCGCATTCCGCTTAATGTCGAGTTTTAATTCATCCTCCCAATATCGAAGTACATGTGCTTCCACATGCAGTTTTTTTGCAGCTTCCTTAATTGTCATAATTCCCATCTCTCCTTTAATTGTAAACATTTTTCCCCGTTCTTACCTTAACATAAATATACTTACATGAAACCTGCTTTCGTATACTTTATGTAGCCATTTTTCCTGTCCGTTCGACAGATGTATTTCTGTGCATTTTATGTGAAATATGCATCGGATGATTGCAGATTTTGATTATTTCGAGTATGATTATTTTGTATGTCTATCCAATTAAAGCAGATACTATACTATAAGATACAGGAAAACGGAGGTTATATATTTATATGTGGAAAAAATTTTACAAGAAGGCGACTGCACTCGCCCTTGTCTGTGCGATGTCCGTCATGCTGACCGCATGTGGTGACAGCAACAATAGCAGCTGGAACGCAGCAGCTTCGTCCTTAGAGGATTCTGTGGAGGACGCAATTGCCGCAGGAAATACAGAGCCGGAAGCATCTCCGATCGATGCCTCCTCCCTGGAAGATTGTGCCTATGCACTGCCGGATCCAACCGGAGAAGAAGCAGAAGCCGAGCAGGCACGTTTTCACACTTACCTTATGGATAACTTCAAGGAGAGCGTCACAAGCGATACCGTCACACTTCACTATACCGTTGCCAATCCAGCCGACTACGATCTGGATGTTCCAACTGCAACCTTTGGCGATGCGGAAATCTCCGAGGACGCCATTGCAAGTGACAAAAAAGAAACCGAAGATGAAATCACAGAACTGCAAAGCTTTGACTACGATCTCCTGACCGGATCGCAGAAATACACCTATGATGTTATCAAGGATTATCTGGATCTGAATCTGGAATCCTATGATTACTCATATCTGTACGAACCATTTGCCTACACAAGCGGCTTGCAGACAAACATGCCGATCAACATGTCGGAATACAAATTCTACAACGAAGGGGACGTTCAGGACTATCTGGCATTGCTTGGACAGTTATCCGATTATTATGGAAAATATCTGGACTTTGAACAGACAAAGATTGACAAAGGGCTTTTCATGAACGAGCATTCCGCCAGCGAGGTTGTTCGCCAGTGTGAAGAATTCATTGCAACTCCAGAAGAGAATCTTCTGATTGCAACCTTTGAAGATAAGGTGCGCGGTGTCGAGGGCTTGAGTGAAGAACAGATTCAGGACTACATTACCCAGAATCACGATACGGTTATCAATTCCGTGATCCCTTGCTACAAGAATGTAATTAACTTCTTTAATGCACATAAGGATGATGGCCAAAACGATCTGGGGCTTGCCGGGTTTGAACACGGAAAAGAATATTACGCATATCTATTAAAGGATAAGGTTGGCACTGACAAAACGCCAGAGGAAGTTATCGACTGGCTGGACAATGCCATCGATGATGTCATGTATGAATACCAGACAACCGCGCTTGCCAACTATTCTGCTTATGAGCAGTACTTTAACGATTCCAGTGACAGCTTATATGCGGATAACGATCCGCTGGAGACGATCAACTACTTTAAGGATGCTTTTGCCGACCGCTTCCCTGCCATGCCTGACGTGCATTACACCGTTGAAAATGTCCATGAATCCTTAGAAGATATCGTCAGTCCGGCATTCTATGTGACAACACCAATTGATGCCTACGACGAAAACTCCATCTACCTGAATATGGGCAGTGACGGCGCCGGAAACCTATGGTCTACACTGGCACACGAAGGGATCCCGGGACATATGTACCAGTTCACGTACTACCTGAACACCAAGCCGGAACCGATCCGTGCACTGCTTAACTTCAATGGCTACAACGAGGGCTGGGCAACGTATGTCGAGATGATGAGCTATGAAATGTTCCAGGATTATCCGGATCCATGCTATGCAGATTTTGAACGTATCAACAACGAGCTGAACCTGCTTGTGAGCGCCCGTGTCGAAATCGGTGTCAACTATGAGGGCTGGGATCTTGCAGCCACACAAAAATATCTCTCCGACAACGGATTCAATTCCGATGGTGCGCAGGATATCATGGACTATGTCATCGCCGAACCGGTCAACTACCAGATGTATGTCATGGGCTGGCAGTCCTTCCAGGAGCTTCGTGACTATGCAGAATCCGCCCTTGGCAACAAGTTCGACGAGCAGGCTTTCCACAAGGTTGTGCTTGATGCAGGTCCATCCCAGTTCTATCTGATTGAGAAGCTTGTCAAACAGTATGTAAAGGATAATTTATAGTAAAACTTCCAGACAAAATAACCCGCGTCATCATTGACGCGGGTTACTCTTATTTATGTCTCTATCACATGCCGTATTTACTTCTTAATATACGCCTTTGTATTTACAGACTTGATGTTTCCGTAGTTCGCCGATGGTGCTGCGCTCCCCTTCGGTACGAGCACGATCTGGATTCCCTCCAGACGCTTTGCAAGTCCGGCAGTTCCTGCCTCCTCGCCGTTCTTTGCCCAGTTCAGCCAGCCGTATGACTGCGCGTGAACGCGGTAGTAGACATCATAGTGTTTTGCCATCTCTCCGTACAGCTGAATCTGGATAGCTTCTAAGCGCTTTGCTTTGCCGCTCGTTCCGCTCATCTCACCGTCCTTCTTCCACTGCTTCTCCCAGCCGAAACTCTGGATATGTGTCTTGTACTGGATGCCGCCTGCATACGGAGCATTGGAAAGCTTGATGTCGATACCTTCGAGACGCTTTGCCTTGCCGCTTGTTCCGCTCATGGCACCGTTCAATACCCAGTTCTGCCAGCCGAAGCTCTGAACATGAGTCTTGTACATGATGTTCACGTTATCTGCAGAACCCGGGATTGTGATCGCGCCGTTCGTCTTTGCGACATATGCACGGGCATCTTTCACGCCCTTGGATGCATTCACACCGGCATAATCAAGTCCCGGTGCCTGTGCCCCCTTCTTCACGACAACGATCTGGATACCCTCCAGACGCTTTGCATAACCGGCGGTTCCGGATGGCGCACCATTCTTCGCCCAGCCAAGCCAGCCATACGACTGTGCATGTACACGGTAGTAGACATCATACTTATCCTTGTCTTTGCCGGTAAGCCGGATCTTGATTGCCTCAAGACGTTTTGCCTCACCGGTTGTTCCGTTCATCTCACCGTTTGCAGACCACGGAAGCCAGCCGTATGTCTGGCAGTGTGTAGAATACTGGATACCAAGATTTGCATTTCCACTCACAGATATCTCGATGCCCTCGAGTCTCTTTGCCTTGCCGCTCGTACCGCTCATCGTACCATTTGTTACCGGTGCCTGCCAGCCGAAGGACTGGACATGGGTACGGTAGGAGGTGGTAATTTTCCCTTGGACATCTACAAATGTGTAACCATATTCCTTTGCGTAGGTTTCTGCACAGGAACCTGTATAACCGCGAATGATTTTCAAGTCGTAACAATACCAAAATGCATCATATGCTATTTCTTTTACAGTATCCGGGATAGTAATACTTGTTAATTTTGTACATTCACGAAATGCACCATCCCCTATTTTTGTCACGCTATTCGGTATGATTGTATTTTTACAGCCATAAATCAACATATTCGTTGCTTTTTCTATAATTGCATTACAACCTTCCCGGCTGTCATATATTGTATTTCCATCTGCAACTTTTATGCTTTTCAATCCACTACATGCTTTAAATGTAGATTTTCCAATTGCCGTTACTCCGTCTGGTATAACAATGTTTTCTAACAAAACGCACTGATAGAATGCCTCATCACCGATTGTTACCACACTGTCTGGTATTGTGACACTGGTCAGTGCAAAACATGACGAAAATAAGCCATCTTCTATCGTTGTTACGCCTTCCGGAATCTTAACACTTTTCAGACTTGTTATGGCAAATGCGCCTTCTCCAATCTCTTTTACGCTGTCAGGAATTACAATATTTTTCAAAAGTCTGCTATCAGCAAACGCTCTCTTTCCTATTTTTGTAACACTTTTCGGAATTACAACTGTTTCTATAGTCCAATTACTTTGGAACGCATTCTCCCCAATCTCTGTACACCTACCCGGAATTACAACCTCAGTACTTGTACCAATATACTTTGTAATCCTCGTTCCATTCCACTCAAAATCTGCTTCACTCGTCTCGGCACCAGTTGCCACGACTTCTTCTGCCTGCTCCAGCGAAGTTTCTTCCGCTACTCCGCTTCCCGCATCCGTTGCTGTCGCATCCTCACTGCTGGTTTCCACCGTTTCACTTTCTGTCGCTCCCTCTGCTATAACTTCGGCTGTCGGTTCTGCCGCAGACACGGTTCCTGCCGGCACGTTGACGAGCAGACTCACGCCCATACATGCGGCGAGCGCGAAGTTGGCAAATCTTTTTGTTCTTCTCATCCCTTGTCCTCTCTTTCCGTGTAGATCATACACTTATTTTCTTTCTTCCGATTTTCGTCACAGTGTCATCACGTTTCGAATATGTTCCCGCATGTGAATCTGCTTTTTGCATTCCATTTACGTTACAACAGTCCCCATTTTGCGCACGAAAAAAAGCCACGCAGTTCTGCACGATCTGCCCGACTTGCTTTCTATTCTCTGTATGTTTTTTCTCTGTGAATCCTCCGAACCGGAAATGAATCTACAAGATTTGAATTTCTCTATCTCTGCTTCTGCATGTTTCCATCGGAGCAGTACCCCCCCCGATGAACATACGTTCTATTGGAGAGTTGCCTTTCATGCAGGATGTAACGTTCACGCGTATTTCATTATCAGCATTTGTATGATACATCTTCTGCACTCCTTGAGAATTCAAACTGGTAATTAGTTTACCGCTATCTGCGGTTGTGCGCAATAGGTGAATAATAATTCACCTGCCTTTCCCCGTGAAAAAAGTCCATGGACAAAATCCACGGACTCTTCATTTACTTTAGGAAAAATCTTTTATTCCTGCACCTTCTGACAAATATCTTCCAATATCCTATCTTCATCATACTCCGGTGCATGACGCATAACCGCCTCGTAAACAGGCGCAAGCTCTGACTCTGTTCGTTCAAGCTCCTCTGCAATCTCAGAAAGTGTTTTTTCCTTCTTAATCTTTCTGATTATCAAGTTGATAAGTGTTCTGTTTTCACCTTGTGTTATACCTTGTGCTATACCTTGCGTTATGCCTTGTGCTATGCCATCCACAACACCATCGTTGTACCATTCCTTCTTCGCATTCTCCATCTGCTTTTCGTATGTGAAGTCAAATACCATAGCTTTTTCAACCTCCTCACGCCGCTTCTCAAAGAACTCAACCAGCATGCCTTCTTCTATACACCGGTCGATCGCTTCCCTGATTGCCTTTGCATAATTTTCCTTTTTTCTTCCATACTGCTCCAGGTTGCTTCGCACATACTCCACAAACCGCATGTACCCCTGCAGCGTTGGGCATTTATCTAACAGTCTTGCATTATTTCCCGGATTGATATTATATACCATGCAGGATAATTCTAATTCCGGTTCCTCCGACCGGTTCATGAACGAGTCCGAAAGCTTCAGGATCTCCGTCTCCGGTCGATTTTCATTTCCATTATAGAACACTGCGAATTTCGGTGTCGGTATCCGCACCAGTCTCCGGCTATACACGTATTGCTCATCCAGCATATCCTTAACTAATGTCACGAAATAAATGAGCTGCCGTAACGGCATGTTCGGATTGTATGTGGATTGATGCTCATAGATATTGAGTGTCATATCCGAGTCCACAATAAACGATGCGTCATTCCGCACCGTAAGCGAGACTCCTTTTTCCAGCGTTCGAATCTCGATGATTTCCGGATCCGTATAGTTTTTCCCTGTCAGCGCATTGTAGACATCCAACGCCCGCGCCTTGTCCTCAAGCAGCATACTGAACACATCACTTTTGTACTCTCTGTTTCCTGTCATAACTTGTCCTCCTTTGACATTTCGTGCATCGCGCACTTGTTTTTGCAGCGGAGACAAGCCCATCCATAGAATCAAACACGTTTATCCGTTCTTGCTACCCCTGCATTTTAAATTAGTAAAGTGAATTTAAAAGCATGAATTTCAAGATGAATAAGAATATCTAATTCGTAGAAAACAATCCAACGATTGCCTAAGTGAAAATATGCTTTGACATTAAACTAGCATGGATTATCAACTATGTCAACTGGTTTTATTAATATGATAGCAAAATTTTTAAAATGCTTGACACTGATTTTTTCCATTTACACAAACAATCATCCGCCTGACACCACCAAACCATCGGCTTCGGGCGTGGCGAATATCGTATGGGATAAAAATAACCCGCGTCAGCCGACGCGGGTTACTCTTATTTATAAGCTATGAAATTACTCAGCCTTAGGACCAGCAGCAACCAATGCCTTACCAGCATCGTTTGTTGTATACTTCTGGAAGTTCTTCTGGAATCTTGCAGCAAGATCCTTAGCCTTTGTCTCCCACTCAGTAGGATCAGCATATGTGTCTCTTGGATCAAGGATTGCTGGATCTACACCAGGAAGCTCTGTTGGAACCTCAAAGTCGAACATAGGAATCTTCTTTGTAGGAGCTGTCTTGATATCACCTGAAAGGATTGCATCGATGATTCCACGAGTATCCTTGATTGTGATACGCTTGCCTGTTCCGTTCCATCCTGTATTTACGAGATAAGCCTTAGCTCCGCTCTTCTCCATCTTCTTAACAAGCTCTTCTGCATACTTTGTAGGATGCAACTCAAGGAATGCCTGTCCGAAGCAAGCTGAGAATGTAGGTGTAGGCTCTGTGATACCACGCTCTGTACCAGCAAGTTTCGCAGTAAATCCTGAAAGGAAGTAGTACTTTGTCTGCTCTGGTGTCAGAATAGATACTGGAGGAAGTACTCCAAATGCATCTGCTGAAAGGAAGATTACGTTCTCTGCAGCAGGACCTGCGGAAACGCCATTTACCTTAGATGCAATCTTCTCAATATGATCAATTGGATAAGAAACACGAGTATTCTCTGTTACGCTCTTATCGTCGAAATCAATCTTACCTGCTGCATCAACTGTCACGTTCTCAAGAAGAGCGTCACGTCTGATTGCGTTGTAGATATCTGGCTCAGACTCCTTATCAAGTCCGATAACCTTTGCATAACATCCACCCTCGAAGTTGAAGACACCGTTGTCATCCCAACCGTGCTCATCATCACCGATCAAAAGTCTCTTAGGATCTGTAGAAAGTGTTGTCTTACCTGTACCTGAAAGGCCGAAGAATACAGCTGTATGCTTACCTTCCATATCGCAGTTAGCAGAACAGTGCATTGAAGCGATACCCTTAAGTGGGAGGTAGTAGTTCATCATAGAGAACATACCCTTCTTCATCTCTC
>ERZ779660.875-NODE-875-length-16658-cov-2.973258_pt1 | contig 16658 bp, 8 predicted proteins | sample MGYA00511906_ERZ779660 | MGnify/ENA primary metagenome ERZ779660 (study PRJEB29588, sample SAMEA2156906) | human gut metagenome | biome: human gut; feature: human-associated habitat; material: faeces | place: Denmark | collected 2008/2010 ... | reverse complement strand
TAACGGCAAGGCACAACACAGCCCCGCCATCCATATATATTTCTTATATTTACCCATAATCCCTTTTATTTTTTGTTCCGACAGGTTTCCAAAAAGCGTGCGACTCCCTTACGTACAGAGTCGAGCCCGAAATCATCCGGATTCACTTTGTCCAGCGGCATCCACCATGCATCGGCCACATCGTCCATGGCTTTTATCAGATGGTCATCTTCCACCTGACACAAGAAGAACTGGTCGAGTGTATGTACCAGGAAACCGGAGTACAGATACGTGTTGGGCAAGGAAAACAGATATTTCGCTTCCGTCACCACCAGACCCGTTTCCTCTTTTACCTCGCGTGCCACCCCTTCTTCGCCAGTCTCGAACATATCGATAAATCCGCCCGACAAATCCAGCGTGCACTTGGCAGGTTCCTTTCCCCGCCGGCAAACCAGCAGTTCTCCTTTCCCGTTCAGGATAAAAGCCACTGTAGCCGCACTTGAGTTAAAATAATACACAAACCCGCAGTCCGCACATTTCTTGGACTTCTCATTATGTATTTCAAAATGAGGAGAACCACATACGGGACAAAACTTAAACAATTCCAATGGATGCATAGTTCTTGAGTTTAATAAATAATAAGTCTTACAAAGATAGTGAAAGGTGAGAGAAGTACGAACGAAAAACATGTTTTTCGATTCTACCTTCCAACTGCATCCTATCTTCAAGGAATCAAAGATAGTCAAATAGGGCCGAACGACTTACACAATTTACCCACAATTTGTTCTTTCACCAAAAATAATCACGTTTTTTTCGACAAAATAGCATATAGATAAAAAAGTTTTTCTACATTTGCTTACAATATGATAAAAACAAGAACCATTTAGTAGTATGGAGAAAATTGATAAACTTGACAAACAGATTCTGGAAATCATTTCACAGAATGCCAGAATCCCGTTCAAAGACGTTGCAGCAGAATGTGGCGTGTCACGTGCTGCCATTCACCAACGCGTTCAGCGCCTGATTGACCTTGGCGTAATTATCGGTTCAGGCTACCATGTAAATCCCAAGAGCCTGGGATATAGCACCTGCACATACGTAGGAATCAAGCTGGAAAAAGGCTCTATGTACAAGAGCGTAGTGGCAGAACTGAAGAAGATTCCGGAAATCGTGGAATGTCATTTCACCACTGGTCCGTACACCATGCTGACCAAACTGTATTCTACCGATAACGAGCATCTGATGGATTTGCTGAACTCCAAGATTCAGGAAATTCCGGGTGTAACCGCTACGGAAACCTTGATTTCACTGGAACAGAGCATCAAGAAAGAAATTCCCATCCGTAAAGACGCTGACGAATAATGGAATGGATTGACAGCCTTCATTGGGAAGGAATCCTTATCGGAATCTGCACATTCCTGATTATCGGTCTGTTTCATCCGGTTGTAGTCAAAGCGGAATATTATTGGGGAACGCGCTGCTGGTGGATTTTTCTACTATTGGGCATCGCCGGCCTTATCGGTTCCGTGCTGGTAAGTCAGATTCTGCTGTCGACCCTGTTGGGAGTTTTCTCATTCTCTTCTTTCTGGACCATCAAGGAGGTCTTCGAACAGCGCGAACGCGTGCTGAAAGGCTGGTTCCCGATGAATCCGAAACGGAAGAAGGAATATGAACAGTAATTATACTTCAAATAAAAATAGAATCAGAAAGAATATTAGATTTTCTTTCTGATTCTATTTTTATTATATAACTCCTAATCTCAAAACATACATATCTACGACCTGCATATTATTGTATAATACTCATCTCCAACGCTTCCCCACTATCAGGAACAAGCACATTTAAAATTTGCATTTCCTTGTCATAACTCCATATTACAGCATCAGCAAATATATTTTCCTGGTCATGTAATTTTTCAGGCTTTACTTTTTTTTGTTTTTTCCCAGCAATCACAACTTTCTGAGGAGATTTTTCTACATAAAATCGGAAAATCATATTCCGCTTAGATGGTAACTGGTAGTTACTACCCTCACGTGGGGAAATAGCAATTTCAAACCCTTCAACTGTTGTTTTCACATTAATCGGAGTCTTCAAGAACTCGTCTTTTAAATATCCCAAGTCGGTCCCTTCATCTTCATACAAAAGGAAAGAAGCACTCTGACCTTCTACTGCTGGAAAGACTTCAAATATAACAGGATATTCGGGATGTTCACCAATATAATTCATCACTGGCATAGTAGGAATGATTGATCCTTGCTTTACAAACATTGGGATACATGACAATGGTGCATCCACTGTCAACCACTGTTCTCCCGAGTAAAACGTCCTTTTATCATTATAGTTCAACCAGTTACCCTCTGGCAAATACAAGTTCTTGGTTTTCGCATTTTTCTTTACGACTGGAGCTATAAGCAATTCTTTACCAAACATAAACTGTGCATCTGTATCAAGTGTTTCCATATCATAAGGATATTCAAGAAACATTGGACGCATAATTGGCAATCCTGCATCATGAGCTTCGCGAGCATACGTATAGATATAAGGAATCAATGAATATTTCAATTCTATAGCTTTTTTCACATTCTGTTCTGCTTCTTCCCCAAAAAGCCATGGTTCAACTGCATTGTTACCTTCATGATGAATACGACTTAACGGATTAAAAGCCCCCATCTGTACCCAACGTGTATAAAGTTCAGCCATTGCTGAATAATCTTTAATATCTCCACAATATCCTGATATATCAGTTGTAGTAAAAGGTATCAAGCCTAATCCTGCAGAAAGTAATACAGGAATCTGATTAGCCATCTGCGCCCATCCCTGCGTTACATCGTCACAGTTTCCACTATCACCAGTCCAACCAAAAGTATAACGCTGCAATCCTGCATAAGCAGCACGAGTCATTTGAAATACACGACGATTGGGATTACGTTTTTCAAACTGCTCTTTCACAACTTTGTCCCAAGTTAACCCATAGACATTGTGAATCTCATTATGCATTCCCAAATGATGTTTCATTACCAAACGATCCACATCCTCTTCATTACTCCAAGCAGGCTCACCCATATCCGTCCAAAATCCACTGATACCGTCATTTATAGGCTTTTGCTGATATGCTCCCCACCAATCTGCTACCTCAGGCTTTGTAAAATCTACCACACCACAGTTTCCACCCCATGGCCAAGGCATATCATAAGTTTTGCCTGTTGTTGAATCAGTTACAAAATAACCAAGACTATCAGCCTCCTGCCACTGTTTTTTATTAGATTGAGAAATAACAGGATCTTGTGATACTACAACCTTAAAACCTTGTGATTTCAAATCTGCCAGCATCTGTTTAGGATTCTTATAATTACCTTTACGCCATTCAAAATCTTGCAAGTTCTGAGTCCAACCAATATCTTGATAAATAATATCGCAAGGAATACCACGCTTTCTATATCCAGTTGCAATCTCCCGTGTTAAATCCTCACGAGTGAGCATTCCACGACATTGAGCAAATCCCAAAGCCCATTTGGGTGGCATAATTGGCTTTCCTGTCAGTCCTATATAATGCCCCATAATTTCCTTATAGTCCTTGCCAAACATGAAATAATATATCATTTCACCACCTGGAGCTTCAAAACTATAATAATCTCGACTCTCTGTTCCAAACTTAAACTCTGTTTTATAAGTATTATCTAAAAATATACCATAACGATAATTACTCATAAAAAACGGAATACTCTTATATAAAGGATCATCAGCTACACCATAGCAAGGCCGATCACTATTCCACATTTTATATGTTTCCCCTCGTCGATCTAATTTACCGGTTTTTTCTCCCAATCCAAAAAAATGCTCATCACGCCTCAGCATTTTATATTCTACCTTCTTTTCACCTTCACAAGTCCGGCCATCACCATAATCACTAAAAATAAGCTTTTGATATTTATCAAAAACCTGGAGTTTCAAGGGGGATTTATTAACGCGTATTCTCAATACAGGTGTAAAAATCTCATAACAAGACGCTTCCTCATTCACATTGACTACTCCCACATCTTCCAGTTCTTCATTAATAACAGCAAACGAAGAATTTAACCGTTGTAATTTCCCGTCTGGAGAGTACCATATCCGAACTACGGATTGCCCACACAATTTCAATTGAAAAGCTGCACCATTATCCAAATGAAATGTTACTTCACGCCCTTGTTGCGAAAATGACCTACAAACAGGCACTGCAGCTTGCACTACGACTGACACAGCTAGCAACAACCATCCAACAATATATCTAAACATAGGCTTTTGATTTATAATTATAATTCTCTAACTTTACAATCTATCCAAGACTCAATTAATTTATATCACATAGAGTAAAGTTCTTCATCTTAAAAAAGAATAAGCACCTCTGTAAATCTAACCTCACAGAGGTGCTAACATCAAAGTTCTAATTAATTATTATAATAAAATATTATTTTATAGGCGATACAGATAGCTTTTTCAACCCCTTCATTTCGTCTGAAGTTGTAACTTCAAATAGACTTATAGCATATCCACCTGCTTCTACTGTATTTATTTTTAGTTTGTTCTTAGAGTTAACAAGCCCTTTTACAATCTGATATGATTGAGGATTTGACTTATAATCAGTATCTTTTGTATCAGCATATATGGTAGCTATATAATTCTTCCCTTTTTCCAAGAAATCAAGCGAAATAACTGATTGATGATTAGCATCACCTGTAGCACTACCAATAAACCAATTATTCGTTCCTTTTTCTTTTCGAGCCACAGTTACATATTTCCCTGGTTCTGCTTCAAGATAAATACTATTATCCCAATCAACCGGTACATCTTTTATAAATTGAAAAGCATCCATAAAACGCTCATAATTTTCTGGAAGATCTGCAGCCATCTGAAGAGGGCTATACATCGTTACATACAATGCTAATTGATTTGCCAATGTAGCATTTACGTGTGAGCTATTATTTGGATTTAATTTGGAAATATTCATTTCAAAAATACCTGGTGTATAATCCATCGGCCCTCCTTGAAGTCTCGTAAAAGGCAAAACTGTCGTATGAAATGTTTTACTGCCACCAAAAGCCTGATACTCCGTTCCACGTGCAGATTCATTTCCAATCAGATTAGGATATGTACGACAAAGTCCTGTAGGACGAACTGCTTCGTGAGCATTCACCATTATTTTATGTTTAGCAGCCTCTACAACACAATACAAATAATGATTATTCATCCACTGCCCATAATGGTGTTCACCATAAGGCAAGATATTTCCCACATACCCACTTTTTACGGCTGGGGCTGTATAGCCATATTTATTCATTAACTGATAAGCCTGTTCAAGATGTCTCTCATAATTACGAGATGAACCAGATGTTTCATGATGCATCATCAATCTTATTCCTTTATCATGTGCGTATCTATTCAACTGTTCAATATCAAAATCAGGATAAGGAGTCACAAAATCAAAAACATAATCTTTTTGATTTCCAAACCAATCTTCCCAACCAACATTCCATCCTTCTACCAACAACTGATCGAATCCATGTTTCGCAGCGAAATCAATATACTTCTTCACATTTCTTGTATTAGCAGGATGATTACCATTAGATTTTACTTTCCGATAATCCGTTTCTCCAAGCTTCACGGACGGAATATCATTAGTATAGCTCCATGGCTTCCCTCCAGCAATCATCTCCCACCATACCCCCATATATTTTACAGGCTTAATCCAAGAAGTATCCTCAATTTTACATGGCTCATTCAAATTCAAAATCAAATGAGATGATAAAATATCACATGCATCATCAGAGACCATAACTGTACGCCATGGAGAATGACATGGAGTTTGCAAACGTCCTTTGAATCCGTCTGCATCAGGAGTAAGCCATGACTCAAATACTAAATTTTTATCATCCAGATTTAAATGCATACATGAATAATCAACCAAAGCTGCTTCATGCAAATTAATATACAACCCCTCATCTGTTTTCATCTGCAATGATGTTTGCACTCCTGTTGGGGAAAATACAGTTTGAGAAGCATTAGAAGTTACCGCATTAGACAATAATGAACGTATTTCTGACAATTTAGATTCTGTATAATCATATTCTTGTGTATCATAATCCCCAGGAATCCACCAAGCCGTATGATCACCAGTCATAGCAAACTGACTATGCTCCTCTTTTATTACAAAATAAACTAAATTTTTTTGCTGGGGAAATTCATAACGAAATCCAACCCCATCATCATATACCCGAAAACGAATATTCATATAACGATCTGTTGATGGCTGCTTCAACTCTGCAAGAAGTTCATTATAATGATTACGTATTTCTTTGACCTCACCCCATACAGGCTGCCAAGTTTCATCAAAAGTAGATGTAGTAGCATTAAGTTGTTCAAAGCCATCCATCAAATTCTTTCCATCACGTAATTCCAGACCTAGTCTACTTTCTTTAATTACAGGTTTACCTTTGTAATCTACTTTATAAGTAGGTATCCCATTCTTTAACTGGAAATCAATTGAAACGATTCCATTAGGTGATGTTACCACATCAGCATCAACATTTAATGCTGAAAATAATAATGCAGATATAATTAATTTTAGCTTCATACTGTTTTTTATTTTTATTTATATTCAACAACCAACATGTTCCAATATTTTAATGAAGGCAAAGTAAACTCTAAACGGTTCCCATTTACCTTAAATGCAATTGGGATTACGGCTCCTCCGGCATAATCAGGTGATGCCATCCAAAGACCTTTCACAGAACGTGAAGGACAAATACTAAAGGAAGGGCTTTCAATTGTATTTGGTTCCGGCATAGTTCCATAATCATCACGCCATTCATCACTATCAGCTTGTGATAAGTTCAACAAATGAATAACATCCTGATTTTCCAGACTACGCCCTATCGTACATAACTTTCCTTTAACCGGTGGCCAGGATTGCACCTCAAATTTACCGTCAACAGATGCAATATCGACATTAGTTGTCAATGAACCACCATCACGCAGCACATTCTGATAAGCAGTCATAAAATCATAATAATGAATTATATCCTTTTTTAAAGCCTCCGTCATTTTCAAATTGTCATTAGGGAAATACTCCTTGCACAACATGTGAGGACCAAGTTCCAAATGCGAACCTCCCAACGCAAACATCACCGCATCGGTCAACAAGATCCCAGGAGTATTAAATTCACCTACATTTTCAGCCAACCAATAGTTCATATAGGCTGCAAATACGGTATTCAACTGATTGCCAGAGTATTCATTATTCTCATCTATAATTGTTTTCAGATGACTAAATTTCGCCTCAGTACGGTCATTATCTTTACCCCATACCTCATTATACAAAAAATCGACCTTTCCTGTTTGGGCTATCTGTTCTGCGCCATAGCGGCTGACAGCATTCATAATCAACCTCTTATCTGGATGTGCCTGCTTCATTGCCTTTATAAATGACGCATAACCTTGTGGCAAATCAACTTCCTTACCATATACATTAAATACGGTTCCTCTGTTTCCCAACTGGTCTATCTGATAACCATCAAAAGCAAAATGATTATATACGTCTGTATTACGTTGTATCAAATAGTCCTGCCATGCCTTATTCCCCGGATCTGTCAAATAAATATTACTTTTCCAACTATCAGGCAATTCATGGCAATCACGGGTTTTTGCCTTATAATCTTTGAAAAGTCCCCAGCTATCTTTCACACCATCCAAATTCGCATCATCTAAAGCACCAAAACAAAGATTATAAAAAATGGACTTCATCCCCAAAGCATGCTGCACCTCAATATACTTTTCCACAGTTTCCGTATATACATCACGATTGGCAACATCCTTATACACAGGCATAATCTGTCCATCACGAGTACTTCCTAAAGGCCAATGATGCTTATTATGCCAGTCTTGAAATTGTACACCATTAATGTGGCAACGGCTCAAATAAGACATCTCATCCTTTATATCTTCATCCGATTTCTGACCAAACTCTGCCACAAATCCATACCGAGGAAATCGTTTCCAATCGCTAGAAGCATCAACCGCAATCGTGCCGTAAATAACTTCCTTATCATCCGACGATGCATAAATATCAACCATATAGCCTGTAAAATCTACAGTTGGAAGAGTCCACGTCCATGACGAACCAGCCAAAGGTTGTTCTTCAATTACTTCATCCAAATGACGATAACGAATTCTTGCGTTCGACGGAATATCACCTAAAATTGCAAAACTTACTGTTTCTCCTGGTGCATAACAAGCTTTATCCGTAAATAAAGAAATACTAGTTCCTTCCTCTATTTTAATAGAAACTTCCCCTCCTTCATATTCCAAATTTGCCATTCCTGTTCCGTCATCGTTCTTACATGCAGTAAAAAGGAGAAAAATTCCTGCCAAGTAAATTATTTTTTTCATGATAAACAATTCTAATTTAATCAATTCTTCTGAACTAAGAGTTTTTCTGTAGCTTGATTCAGGATAATCGTATAGTTTCCCGGATCAGTCACAACCCATTTATTATCTAAGCTTCCATAACCATAATCTGGATTTGTTTTATCAATCCAGTACATATCATATTCACCTGCTTCAAACGTAAGACCATTTTCTACAGCCATAAACCAAGCTCCCATCCAATCAGACTGGTTATCACAGGTAAACTTAATTTCACCTTCTGTCAGATTTCCAGTCCACTGATAAGTATATTCGCCAGTCTTTGTCATTGGAGCAGAAGAAGGCAAAGTCCAACCTGCAGGAGTAGCATCACCTATCAAAGAAATTTCCGTATAAGGTTCAAAAGGAGCCATCACCATTTTTTCCTGGCCTGTTGTTATGTCCAAACGAATCTTATAAGCCTTTCCGCATTCTTCTTCTTTCAAAACCCATTTCTGATCTGTACCACCCAATTTTACATTAGTATCCGTATATGGAGCCTTATCCTGAGTTGCCATATACATGTTATCCCAACTTCCATCCATGGTTCCAAACTTGAACTCACCATCAGGAGTCCATGTAAATACATCACCATATAAAAATACGAACGGATTCACAGGATCTTGCTTCATCGGTTTAAAAGTCCAATTAGTAAAGCTACCGACAAAATACAAAGTATTAAAAGCTGGAGCCGCTGGAGTACTCTTGACTATATTCAGAGTATTATTCAACAAATCAATCGTAAGCTTATAGGTTCCCGTTTCTGTTACCTGAAATTTCAAGTCATCTACCGTATCATCAACTTTTTGAATAATATCTGTGGTCATACCATCACTTAATATTTGTTCTCCATCAGGAGCACAAACATAAGCAATAGAAGAAAAGTCCATTTGAGTAAAGAACTTAAAATCCTTACCCTCGGTCAATGTTGCAGTAATATTAAAAATACCAGGTTGCTGGTTATCAACCAGACTGCACACTCCCATTTGTTCTACATACCATCCACCTTCCGTCGCATCGCCACAAATATATAATGTCTCAGAAACCGGTTCATAAGTAGTCACTTTAAAAGAAACAGAAGAATTCTGCTCATAGTCTTCATAACCAACAACCTCTGCAATCACAGTTGCTTCAACTTCCACTGTTTCACCGTATGTCAAACTAATTCCAGCAGCATGCAAATAATCATTTAATTCTCTAACTGTAAAGGCATAAGAAAGTTCCTGATCATTAAATCGCTTATTTAACAATGGTTCTGTTGGTTCAGTACTTCCTTTCTCCCGCAGCTCCAACTTATAATTCAGCCGCGCTCCTGTCCCATAATTTGTACCACTAGTCCACTTTAATGTTAGAGCTGTCAAAGCTGCATCATTTTCATTAAGATTAATCACCTCCTTATCAGCAGTCAATGTCAGCACATCATAGCCTTTATTTGTTTCAGTCAAATCCTCTGAACAAGAACTTAACGTAAAAACACAACAAAGCAATACGGATAAATAAAAAAATATATTTTGAACTCTCATAATCTATAAGTTTAAGTTATTAATAACCGGGGTTCTGTACCATCAATGCATTCGCATCCATTTCTACTTGTGGAATAGGTAGTAACATACGGTCTTTAGTTGCATTTACCTTGCCAATAGAATTAAAGAACTTCAAGGCATAATCTCCCCCATCAATACGGATTAAATCAAACCAGCGATGACCTTCGAATGCAAGTTCCATCCGGCGCTCATGAATGATTTTCTCCTTCATTTCCTCCTTATTAGTTGACAGAAAGTCTCCTAATCCGGCGCGACGTCGTACTATATTCAATGGAGTTTGCGCCTGAACCGTTTCACCCAATTCATTCAAAGCCTCCGCCTTCATCAATAATACATCCGCATAACGGTAAGCTATAAAGTTCTGAGGACTTGTCTCTGCATCCTGATATAAATTTAAAGAAATAGGAATAATAAATTTACGCACATTACGCCCAGTCATAAAAGCATAACTTGCCTTATAGGACTTTCCATCAAAATCCGGACATCCTTCATAAAATACGGTAATATCTTTACGTTTATCACCTTCTTCATACGATTCAAAGAATTCATCAGTAGGTTGATTCCACCCATAAGAGCCATAAGTAAATCCAGAGTTACGAGGCCCCATAAATGTTGAACACCAGGATGACTGTCCATCATTTGCCCAAAAACCGCCCGTTCCTGCATTCTCTCCAGAATATTGTATTTCAAAAATAGATTCTGCACTATTCTTATTTTTAATTAAATTCTCATTCCATAAAGAAGCATAATCACAAGCTGCCAAATCATATCCCATCGTAGCGATCTCATCACATAAATCAACAACTGCTTGATAAAATCCTTCTTCGGGTGCTAAAGATGCATAGGTATTACCGTATGAAGCAAGAGTCAAATAAACTTTTGCTAACTGAGTGCAAGCGGCATCCTTAGTAACACGTCCTAAGTCAGCTGGAGCTAACTCATTTTTTTGAGGTAAGCGCTCTATAGCCTCCTTACAATCTTTTATAATCAGGTCATAGACTTCTGTTACTGTATTACGGGCAATGTCTTTAGGGTCACTAACTTTAGCCGGTTCTGTACGAATAGGAACTCCTCCAAAACAACGAACCAAGATAAAATAATAATGCGCACGTAAAAAATAAGCCTCACCCAAAGAACGGGTCAATATTTCCGGAGAAATATTATCCGCATTAGCTGATAAAGACTGAATGGCTGTATTGCAATTACCGATACCAGTATATCCTCCTCTCCATAATCCAACTGCAAGATTATTACTTGGAGTTGCATAGAAATTAGCAATTTCTTTTGTTTCAACTCCATCAGTACCTGTAGAAGGATCTCCCCCCGCTTCGCTATCACCGGCACAAATATCCATACTCCAGATACGCTGATTATAAAGATTCATAGACTGTAAAGACTGATAACATCCGTTAGTCATAGCTACAGCCAAATCATCGCTCATAGGAATAGTAGTACTAGGAGAATCCTTAGGATACTTTTCCAAAAAATCACTGCAAGAAGAACAAGTCAGCAAAGCAGATGCCAATATTATATAAGTAATATGTTTCATAATAATTGTTTTTTCAGATTAGAAATTAAAGTTGACTCCTAAACTAAGAGTTCGTGAAATAGGATAACGATTATTATCTATCCCATTAATATCTACTTCTGGGTCAAAACCAGAATATCCAGTAATAGTAGCCACATTATCGCAAGAAACAAACAGACGTGCATTCTCCAAGGTTAACTTCTTTATCCATTTTTGGGGGAAATTATATCCTAGCGTAATATTCTTTATACGCAAATAAGAGCCGTCCTCAACCCAACGGTCAGAAACACGATTATTCTTAGCTGGGTCATTCAGTACCGCACGAGGCATGACATAACTTGTTCCTTCCCCTGTCCAACGGTTCAGAACTGCCGTAGTCTGATTCGCAGCTCCAGCCATACCCTCATTCATTATATTATTTGCATTAAAAATATCATTTCCACTCACTCCCTGCAAATAAATAGACAAATCAAATCCTTTATAACTCAGATTATTATTCATTGAGAATATCCACTTAGGAGATGGATTACCGATAACAGTACGGTCATCTTCATTAATCTTTCCATCATTATTCAGATCTTTAAAACGAATATCTCCCGGACAAGTTTCTGTACTTTGGAATGCATGTGAATTAACTTCCTCCCAATTTTGGAAAATACCATCAGTCACATATCCATAAAAAGTATTTATCGGAAATCCATTAGCCAAACGAATTACATTTTCACCGGCAATCTCATTACGGAACATCGGTATGTTGCTATTTAAATCTACAATCTCATTGGTATTATAAGTCAAATTCAAACTAGTATCCCAGTTAAAATCCCCTCCGACAAAGTTATAAGTATGTAAAGCCAACTCAACACCTTTATTACGGACCTTTCCAGCATTAGTCTGACAACTTGAGACTGTTTCATCAAATCCGGCAGTAATAGGAACTGAAGCTGAAACTAACATATCCTTTGTATTCTTTACATAAGCATCCAAAGATAGGTTTACACGCGAATTAAACAAACTCAAGTCAACTCCGATATTGGCCTGATGAATAGCCTCCCAACGGATATCAGGATTATACAAACTTGTTGTAGTCAACGCATCGACAACCTTCCCTCCAAAAGCATATTTACGGATATCAAACAATGCTGCAAAATCATAATTACCAATTGAAGCTTGGTTACCAGTTACTCCATATCCTGCACGTAATTTTAAATCGGACACGACCTCACTTTGTGGAAACCAAGATTCTTTGGATATACGCCATGCTAATGACACAGAAGGGAATGTACCCCAACGATTATTTTCTCCAAAACGTGAAGAACCATCACGTCGTACAGTTGCCGTAACTAAGTATTTATCATCAAATGAATAGTTGACACGAGCCATATACGAAAGTAAAGCCCATTCGCTCATGGAACCCGTCAAGCTTGTTATTTCCTTCGCATTGGTCAACTGACTAAATTCATTAAATAAAAAGCCGGATACATTACCATTCATGTAATTATATTTATTCCACTGTGCAGAACTACCTACCATAGCATCTAAATGGTGCTTTCCAAAATCTTTATTAAAAGTAAAATAGTTATCCCACAAGTAAGTAAAAGATTTATCACTACTTTGGTACTTACTTGTTTCACCAGCTTCTCCAGAAGCAGTCCAGTCATACTTTGGATAAAGGTCCTCATTAAACCAAAATTTAGCATCATAGCCAAATGTTGACTTAAACTGCAACCAGTCACAAAACTTTATTTCTGCTGAAATATTAGCCAAGAGATTATATCCATCCGTCCGCTTGCTATCATTGTATATAGGCCCAATAGGATTACGCATCGTTCCGTACCAGTTAGCCTGTGAACGATTGTCGTAGTCCGGATAACCAGGATAGCTCCAGTCACCCTCATCTGTTTTAACTGGCTGTGTAGGAAGTGCCTTCATTGCACCTGCCACATCATAGCTTCCTGAAGTTTTAGTATCAGTAGAAAATGTCAGGTTATTTGAGAACTTCAACCAATTCAAAACCTGAGAGTCCGTGTTGGCTTGAAACGTAAAACGGCGATATTTAACGCTCTCTACCACACCTTTTTGCTCTAACAATCCACCAGAAACATAATAATGAGACTTTTCATTCCCTCCAGAGTAACTAACTGTATAATTTTGTGATAGTCCTGTACGGAACATTTCATCAAGCCAATCAGTACTTGAAGTCAATGAAGAAGGATCTGCCCACAAAGGATTTGTTGTTTGCCCAGCTGCAGAAAGCATATCATTGCTATAAGCTGCATACTGACTCGCATTCAACATATCTGGTTGATTCGTAACATTCTGTACAGCCCAATTAGCACTGAAAGAAAGCTTACCTTTCCCACTTTCTCCCTTTCTCGTAGTAACCATTACTACACCATTAGCACCGCGAGAACCATAAATAGCTGTAGCAGAAGCATCTTTTAGAACATCAACACGCTCGACATCTGCCATATTGATAGAATTAAGTCCTAAATCTGTAGGTACTCCATCAATTACTATCAACGGATTACTATCATTGATAGAACCAATACCACGTACTCGAATAGTAACATTATCTCCGGGCTTACCACTATCTATAATCTGCAATCCTGCAACTTTACCTTGCAGTGCCTGACCTACGTTAGATATTGGAGAGTTCTTCATATCCTTCGCTCCGACAGAACCTACTGCTCCTGTCAGGTCACTCTTTTTCATCGTACCATATCCCACAACAACTACCTCGTCCAATAGTTCCGTGTCATCCTTCAAAGTAATAACGAGCGGCTGGTTACCTGTCACTGTTACATTCTGACTTGCGTATCCTATATAAGAAATCACCAAAACCGATCCTTTAGGAATACTTAAAGAGAATTTTCCATCAATATCCGTTATAGAACCATTCGACGTTCCTTCCTGGATAACATTTGCCCCAATAACAGGTTCTCCTGTAACATCCTTTACAGTACCTGTTACCGTAAGATTCTGACCAAATACACTTGCTGTAATAAATAGCCCTCCTAAAAGAGAAAGCGCTCGCTTCTTTTGTAGAAACCTTGAAGTGTTGTTTTGCATAAATTAGACTTTTAATTAATAAATTAGATGTAATATTACTACATCCTTTTCCAACAATGCAAAAGTATTATGCTAATATAAAAGTTTCAAGGCAACCAAGTATAAAAGTAGTAACTTAAGATATTCAAATAATCATAACTTTCTAATTATTATAACATTAGAGAATGATTCCAATGTCAAAAAAGTAGTAATCCAATAAATGAAAAGCAAGACGCTACTGCTCTAAACTACCAATTTGCATGACATATTTTTCAAATTCATCCCGATTGCAAGCCGCCTTATTCCGTGCCTTAGTTCGATAATTATAAATGGTAGTAACCGAATAGCGAAGGAACTGAGCTATTTTTACACTATCTGTAATACCTAACCGAATCAATGCAAAAATACGCAACTCTGTATTAAGCCGTTCATTAGGCTTTAAATGAACTTTTTCACTTTCAATTAATAGTTTATTAAAATCATCAACAAAAGTCGGAAACAGCAACAAAAAGGTATCATCAAAACTCGCATAAAAATCTTTTAATTCTTTATCAACCAGTCGAGAAGACTTCAACTGATGATACAATTCCTCAACCTTTCCAACCGCAGCTAATTTAGCTAAACTTTTACGGTATTCATCCAACTTCTCAATATACGTTGAGCATTGATCAAGATAACGTCCTATGTAAATCTCTTTTAAATAAGTATTCTCACTCAATGCGTGATTCAACTCCTTCAACTTAGCATTTGACAGGCACAAGTCATTGTTTAAGTCCTGTAATTTCCGGTTCGCATCTATTACTTGACGTCGTGCTACCGCCAGACGTTTCATCTGGTAATACATATAATAAACTCCTCCCAATAAAATAAATGACAAGATACAAATACAAATAAACATTATTTGTAACTTATGCTGCCGCCTTGCTTTTTCTAAATGATAAGCCTCATTTATCACCGGAAATATTTTCAAGGTTTCTATAATCCGTAAACGGGCATTACACATAGCTGCATCTTCCATACAAAGTTTCAAATAAGAATAAGCACGATCGAGGTCTCCCTCTTGATAAAGTAACACAGCCAGTTCTCTCAAGGAAGCATATTCTCTAACTCCCGATTTCATATCAGCTATAGCAGAAAGCAACAAACAGCGTTTCTGGTTCTCTTTATCTCCAATTAAAGAATAAGAGTTTGATAATGTATAATAAAGTATAGCCTCATCATGAACTTCCATTTTATGTCTATTAGTATAATCTTCAAGCATTGCAATAGCTTCCTTACATTGACCATGAACATTATAACGATCAGCCTTAACAATTTGATAAGTAACAGACTCCTGATTATTTACCAGCAAAATAGAATCTCTATAAGAATCCGTTAATCTATTATATTGGCCTTTTTGGGCAACAGAAACCGTATAATCAGCCATATTCCCATAAACAGTACGATAAACATGATAATAATAAGGTCGCAAATAATCAGGCAACCGTTTCCGATTAACCTTTTTCATCAAATCCAGAGATTCTTTAAACATACCAGCAACTCCAGAAATCTCCGCCATATTCATTAAAGCATTTATCTGGTAATCCTCATTCTGGATACGTTGAGCAACTTCATAAATAGCACGAGCCACATGCAATGAAGAGTCAGCATTAAAAGAAGAATATCCAGAATATAACTCTCCTAATATATGATAACGTTGTTCATTAGTTTCTGAATTATCTAACATTTTATTCAAACGCTCCAAGTATTCCAAACGCTTCTTTATATACAAAGGACGTTCTTTAATTGCTTTATCAAGCTCTGATAACAACATAGGCATCTCATCTGCCATAGAAACAATAGCAAAAAAAAGCAGAAACAACGAAATCAAGAATTTCTTCATTCTAGATACAATAACTATAAGTTAAACCAAATTCAAATCTATCGTATGAACACAAAATTAATCAATTAAATGAAACAATAAATATTTCTTTCTCAAATTATAACTGATTTGAATATACCATAAATTTATTTCAATGCTCCAGCCGCCTTCTGTCCATAATGAGATAAATTACTGAAATATAGGTTATCGGTTCCGTGCTGGTAAGTCAGATTCTGCTGTCGACCCTGTTGGGAGTTTT
>ERZ779660.867-NODE-867-length-16718-cov-2.066495_pt1 | contig 16718 bp, 10 predicted proteins | sample MGYA00511906_ERZ779660 | MGnify/ENA primary metagenome ERZ779660 (study PRJEB29588, sample SAMEA2156906) | human gut metagenome | biome: human gut; feature: human-associated habitat; material: faeces | place: Denmark | collected 2008/2010 ... | reverse complement strand
GGTTTTTATATATGCCCGCTCCCATTCCTGCTCCTTTGGCTGCACCAACGGAACCGTCTGTGTCATAGAGTTCGATGGTAGCACCTGTGACTCCGGCCAGCGTGTCGCGGAACAGCGGACTCAGGAACATGTTGGCATGTCCGGCGTGAATCTTCTGTACATCCATTCCCATACCCTTCATGATGTCGATACCGTAGCGGAAGGAGAATACGATACCTTCCTGAGCGGCACGAAGCAGGTGACTGCGGTTATGCAAGTTGAAGTTGACACCCTGAACGGAACATCCGGTTTCCTGGTTCTGCAACATACGTTCAGCTCCGTTGCCAAACGGAAGGATACTGATGCCGGCAGCACCGATGGGAGCCTGAGCGGCAACCTCGTTCATTTCTGCATAGCTGAGGTCGGCAGCCAATGTGCGTTTCATCCACGAATTGAGGATACCCGTACCGTTGATGCAGAGCAATACGCCCAGACGGGTTTGTGAAGCAGTATGGTTGACGTGTGCAAATGTATTGACGCGTGACTTCGGGTCGTAGTTAACACTACCGTTCACTCCGTATACTACTCCGGAAGTTCCAGCTGTAGAAGCAATCTCACCCGGATTGAATACATTCAGAGAAAGAGCGTTGTTCGGCTGGTCACCGGCGCGGTAAGTTACCGGAGTACCGGCTTTCAGTCCTAACTCGGCAGCTACTTTTTCCGTTACTTTACCCTGTTCTGAGAAAGTCGGACGGATGTCAGCCAGCAAGGATGAATCAATACCGTAATAATCCAGCAAGAAATCAGCTACCTTGTTTTCCTTGAAATCCCAGAACATACCTTCCGAAAGTCCGGAAACAGTGGTACAGATTTCTCCAGTCAGTCGCATGGCGATATAGTCACCCGGAAGCATCACCTTATAGATGCGTTCATAAACCTCCGGCTCGTTTTCCTTTACCCAAGCCAGTTTGGAAGCCGTGAAGTTGCCCGGTGAGTTCAGTAAGTGTGACAAGCACTGCGCTTCTCCCAATGTCTGAAATGCTTTCTGACCGTAAGGTACAGCTCTGGAGTCACACCATATAATAGAAGGACGGAGCACCTGCTGGTTCTTGTCTACGCAGACCAGACCGTGCATCTGATAAGAAATACCGATAGCCTTGATTTCTTCTGCTTTTGCACCAGAAGCCGTGAGGACGGCTTGTGTAGCCAGTTTCAAATTATCCCACCAGCTCTGCGGGTCCTGTTCAGCCCATCCCTGTTTGACAGCGAGGATAGGCGCTTCTGTTTTCGGGAAAAAGGCAGATGCGGCACATTTTCCACTTTCTACATTGACCAGACTCGCCTTTACAGACGAGCTTCCTATGTCATAACCTAATACGTACATCGTTATATAGTCTTTTAAAATTATCTTCTTGTTTTGTTGTAGATTTTCCGGTCAAATCGGTAATACCTTGCGGCCCGGTGAGATACTCCCTGTTCGTATTCTTCCGTCGGCACGATGTATTCCATCATGGAAATCTTCTTATGGAAGTTGCGTACATCCAATGCCTTGCCGTAAATCACTTCATATAGCATTCGCAGTTGCAGAGCAGTAAATTTCCGTGGAAGCAGTTCGAAGATACACGACGGGTTGAATTCGATGTGCTGCCGGATAAACTTCATGGCTTCTGCAATAATCAGATTGTGATCGAATGCCAGGTCCTTCACTTCTTCCAGTGCCACCCATTCTGCTTTGTATTCATCCAAGTTCTTGTTGAGGGTCTTGTCTATTTTTACCATGGCAAAGTAGGCAATGGTCACGATTCGTTCCACTTTGGCCTTTTCGGCTCTTTCCAGCCAGTGAACATCTTTGGGATTCTTGGTGCGGTCCTTTGAACCGAACGCCTTGAACTGCATCAGGTCTACGTTCTTGAGTCCAGTCAAATCACGAAGCACTCGTTTGGCTGCATCATCCAAGTCCTCATCCATGTAGATAAGGCTTCCGGGGAGTTTCATATCGTGGAAAACTTTTCCACTTTCTTCCCCCATTCTTTTTACGAGCAACACCTTTAGTTTCTCTCCATCGAATCCGATGACCACGCAGTCTACTGAGATGTGATTATTGGCTAATTGTTCAGTGTATTCCATAAGCATTTTTCTGTCTATACCGCAAAGGACGTTTTTTTTATTGATATATGCAATAGGTTTTTTGTGGGTTGTAAAACCTTATTGTTCAATATGGTAAATATCTTATTTGATACAATATCGTGATGCGATGTTTTTGTAGTTCATACAATATGTATAAAAGGTAATTTCCCGTGTAGGCTTATTGGCAAAAGTACAACAACCCGAAAAATCGAATTTTCAATATCTTACGTGAGGAATAGGAAAAGTCTCCCGCAAGGGACTTATTGTATTTTATGTTTATGTTGAAATCTCAGTGCTTTATTTTGAGGAAAGAAGGGGATAGTGGTAAGAATACTTATGTGTTAAAAAAAATAAAATCAGGAAATTTGTATCTTTGTCTTGTGCCGGGAGGATAAATACTTTTTAGTGGATGCCGGAGGAGGCAACGGCATTTTGTCGCAGTTGCAGAAAGCACATATCCCATTGTCGGGCATTCATGAGATATTTGTGACGCATGCACACACCGACCATATATTGGGTGTGATATGGATGATTCGCATGGTGGCTCAGGCCATTCAGAAAGGAGAATACCAAGGCGAACTACGTATATATGGGCATGACAAGGTGGTACAGGTGCTCGACTGGATTTGCCGGATGAATTTACCCAAGAAGATTGTGGCACGTTTAGGAGAAGAGATATTGTTGTGTGAGGTGAAGAGCGGAGAGAAATTTCAGGCCATCGGCCTGGAAGTGGAATGCTTTGACATCGTTTCAACAAAGGAGAAACAGTTTGGTTTCCGTACCTGTCTTCCCGACGGGCAATCGCTGGTTTGTTTGGGTGATGAACCTTATAACGCATGCAATCAGATGTATGTGAAAGGAGCCGACTGGCTGCTGTGTGAGGCGTTCTGTCTGTATGAAGACCGGGAACGGTTCAAGCCCTACGAGAAGCATCATAGCACGGCTTTGGATGCCGGTCGGTTAGCAGCTCAGCTTGGGGTGAAGAATCTACTGCTGTATCACACGGAAGACAAGACACTGGCCACCCGTAAAGAGCGCTATGCGGCAGAAGCAGCTTCGCAGTTTAGTGGTAAGGTTTATGTGCCGGATGATTTAGAGCGGATTTCACTGGAATAACTTGAGAAATTTTATCGATTCGAATGTAAACCTATAATACATGATTTATTTAGAAACAGAGCGAATGAATAAATTACTGCGTAGTAGTCGGTCTGTTACTACGAGGTAACGGAGGAACTACTGCGCAGTAGTTTTTTACTTGTAAATATAAAAAAAGCAACCGCCATTCCTGAATAGGGTAGACGGTTGCTTTTGTGTTAGAATTCTATATCTGAACGTTTGTTGACAAGTAACTGATACTTAATATATCCTCCTGATTTGGAAGAATACTTCGTGTAGATGGCTGTGATGGCTCCTGTAGCTCCATTTTGAGGAAGGGCATCCAATGCAAAATTTGCATATCCGCTTACGCGTACAATCAGATTACCTTTTTTGTCCGTTTCGTCTGTAGCGTCATAGGTGAACAGAGAAGACCCGTAATACCTTTGGTTCTGATAGTTATAGGCATAGGTAGGAGTCAGGCCTTCATCTTTGAAATATTTGTTCGTGTAGGTTGCCTCAGTGGCATTGTTGAGGTAAACCGTTTCCAGGTATTGCGGGTAACGGTCGCCGTCAAAGTTACCTTCCTTATAGGTCAGTCCTTCAAAGCGGACGAGGCGCCCCAGATACTCATCAGTCAATGCCGTTTTGTAATTTTCCCGGGTGATGACAGGCAGGTTTTCTTCCGTGAGCTGTCCGAGCTCTCCCATAAAGATGTGTGCATCTCTTTCTACCTGGGTGTCAAGGTTCCGGTTTGCATAGTTCTTGGCAATGTCTTTTTCGCTGGGGATACCTCCTACGCTGAGCATATATCTGTAATTACCTATTGCGAGTCCTTTTAATTTTACGTAGAGAGTTTGTCCCACCTGATAGTACACGTAGTTGCTTACCATGAGCTTTAATTCGATGCCCGCTGTACCATCGTCTATATATACCGATTTATATACATTCCCGGCCTGATCGCTGGATATTACCTTTCCTTTTATGATATAGTTGTCGGTAATCTCCTTGTATTGGGCCAGCCCTACACCGGCACACATGTCTTTAAGTGCTTTTATGGTGATGATTTCTCCCCCATCGGCCGTAAAGTCAGCATCAGTCCAGACCTTGGCTGGAGCCGGTTCGTCAAAATCACTGTAGCAGCTGGTGGTGCAGAATGCCATGGCTGCCATTATTCCGTAAATCAATAATTTATATTTCATGATTATCTTTGGTTTAGTAGTATTAGAAACGGAAATATACGTTCAGGTAATAATTCGTACCGAACATGTAGAAATATTTGGCATCAAACGGTTCATACGTAAGCGTACTTTCCTCTTTGTTCTTGAGCAGACGGATTTGTTCGTAACCTCCGGTTTTAATACCCTGGTTGTTGAGCAGATTGTCTACGCTCAGGCTGAATCCGAGTGTGTAGGCACGGTTTATGTACCAGTTCTTTCCGATGCTGGCATTCATGACGTATGCCGCATCAAACTTCTCCTGACCTCTGATTGCGTTGAGCATTTCCGGATTTTCGAGCATGGGTTTTGTCAGTACGGCATCCGTACGGTAAAGCGGACTCATGGACAAGTACATGTTGTTGTAGTAATTCATGTCGAGCGACAAGAACCAGTTGTTTCTGCTGCGGTATGACAATCCGATGTTAGCTGCTGTTTGAGGCGTGCTTTCCACCCGTTTGTTTTTCCAATATACCTTTCCCTGGTTGATGATAGCTGCACTGTTGTCCTGAATCTGTACGTAGTTAGGATTGTTAGAGTAAGTGTACTGTCCCCAGCTGAGTGCTCCTTTCAATGCCAGTCCTTCATAAAGAGGGATGGAGGCAGCCACTTCCAGTCCGAAGTGCTGTTTGTTGATTCCACTCATGGCAAAGTTGGAGAACGTAGCTTCTACGTCATCGTAGTAGGAAATGACTTTGGTCTGGTCCTTGAATGTGGTGTAGTAACCTGAGATACGTGCCTTGAAGTCACCGATACGCAGGTTGTAGGATGCGTCTACTCCGAATATCTTTTCTGCTTCCACACCAAGTGTTACGTCGTTGCGGGTACGTGGAGATACGAATGCCGACTGGAACGAAGGTGCATCCTGCATGTAAATGATATTGGCTTCGAAGTTATGGGCCGATGAAAGCACATACCTGAAGTTTGCCTTGGCCTTATAAGTAAGGTAATTCAAGATTTGAGAGTTTCCTTGTGAATTGTCCATGAACAATCCTTTTTTCCAGATACCGTCGCGCCACAAGAAAGCGTATCCAATTTCTCCACCTAGTTTTACCTGAAGGTTGTGTAGAAGGTTGAAATCATACTGCAGCCATCCTCTCGTGTTGAACACGTTTCCGTAATAGTCATAGCTGTATTTGTCGCCTTCGCGTACGATAGGTGCCTTACCGTATTTTTCGTAATAGTCCATGTTGTTCTGATACGAAATGATGTCAATTCCGAGGTCTCTTTCTGCGAACTTGTCAATATCTACCCAGTAATCACCTCCTAACAGGTCTTTCACTTTGCTGTAGTATTCTGTACGGTTGCGTCTGATATTCATACCTCCGTTCAGCTTGCTGTTGTCCTTGAACAAATGTGAGAACTGTGTGTAGAAGTTCCAGTCCATCTGGTCGGTATGTCGTTCTTCTACCATGTTGATGGAACGGTGACCATCGCCATAATTAGGGTTGACCGGCTGATTACGGTTGATCATGTACAGATTGTCCCAGTTGATGTGCCGTATGTTGTCGGTGTTCGACAACCATGCTTCTTCAAGCCATGCACCTGTAGTCGTACCCTGGTAGTAACTTGGCAGATAGCGGTAATAATCCGGTCTTGGGTCGGGACCTCCGTACCATGTCAGTGCAGAGTAACCGTTCTTTCCGAATCGCAGTGAAGTGGCAAGGTTAAGTTGGGTCCGGTCTGTAATGTCGAAGGTGTAATTCAACAATGCAAGCGGTTCATGGTAATCGCGTACCCTGGCATTGCGTCGTTTGCCAGCTTGCCATCCCCAGTTCGGATTGTAGTAGTTGTTTCCCACCAGATCGTATGCCTCCTGAGTGGATGCCTGTTGTGCACCTCTTTCCGTAGGAGCTCCCAGTAAGGTCAGGCTCAGTCTGTGCTGCGCATTGAACTGTTTTTCCACGGCTGCAAAATAGCCGAAGGCATTGTAGTAAACTCCGTTGACATACGCATTGTTTCCTTGTCGCGTAGATATGGAGAACGCATACGACCATCCGTTGTCCTGCACGCCCGATGCATACGTAAGCATACCTCTGAAACGGTACATGGAATTAGAGTTCACCAGGCTGGCTCTGAACCCTTTTCTCATTTGTGAAGGACGTGTATTGATGTTCGTTACTCCACCAATACCGCCAATTCCCATTTCTCCCATTTGCAGTCCGGTAGTAACTTCCTGATTTCGGGTAGCATCGTTGAGGCCGCTCCACAAAGACCAGGGGGTATAACCGGTCATGGCATCGTTCAGCTGGATACCGTTCATGTACACATCCGAGAATTGTGAGTCATATCCTCTGACGTTAAACCGCATTTCACTGAACTGATAGGAGGCGATGTTGTTGAATACATCCTTTGAAGCGGAGAGAGAAGTAGGGAGGGACTGTGCGTCTTCCATTGTTTCAGTGTCAAACTCTGCGAAGATGGCATCGTCCATCGCCTGGGAACGGTTGGCCGGAATCATGATAACCTTCAGCTCGCGCATGTTTTTCCCCACTCTGACGGGAAGAGTCAAGTCTTCAAGTTCGGCTGTTTCGAAATGCAGTTCATATTCACCCGGGGCTACCGTTTCAAATAAGAACTCACCTTGTTCGTTGGTGACAGCAGTGCGGTCACCCGGTGTCAGCACGATGTTTACTTTGTCTATCGTGGCCCGGGTAGTGCGTGATACGACGACACCTTTTATGCCCCCTCCGGTTTGAGAGAAAGCGCTGAGGCTCAGCATCGAAATCAGCAATATCAATAATGTTTTCAGTTTCATAAGATATAGATTTAATGTTACTTACCTATATAGATATACACGGGGAAGTGGTCGCTGAATCCTCCCTGGAAGTTATTGCCCACATACGTTCGTAGAGGATAGCCTTTGAACTGTCCCTCTTTCTGTACCATATAATGGCGTTTGAAAATGTGACCGTAGAATTTTGAATTATCGGTTTTTTTCAGTTTGAGCTGGTCTTTGTCCTCATTTATCAGGTTACCACTGACTACGATGTTGTCAAAGATGTTCCAAGCGTCTCCGTAGGCTAACGTGCCATAACCGGCTTTTAGTAAAGCGGCAAAAGGTGCATAATAGTCTGCGGGAGTAACCTCTTTCACCTTGATTTTGGCTCCTATTCCCTTTTCCCCGGATATGCTTTCATCCGTAGGGTCATCGTTAAAGTCTCCCATCATGACGACTTTGGTCGAAGGCCGGAGGGCTCTTACCGAATCGGCAATGTGTCGCATCTGGTTTCCTACGGCAATACGTCTGAGTGCAGAAGCTTCTTTTCCTCCTAACCGTGAAGGCCAGTGAGCTACCATAAAGAAGAAATCCTCCTGGTCAATCTTGCCCCACATGGTGACAATGTCTCTGGTTTTAAAATCGGGAAGAGAAGGGATGACCGTACGTATGGCCTTGGAACCTTCCAGTTTCAGTACATCCGGTCTGTACATGAATGCAGCGTCCACTCCACGTAATTCCGGAGAGTCATAATGCACAATCCGGTAGTTGGCAGGCGAAAGCTTTTTGGTAGCCACAATATCCTCCAGCACGTTGCGGTTCTCTATTTCGCACACGCCGATTACGGCAGGATAGTCTTTGTTGATGGCGGCAATGTCGAAAAATACTTTTTCAATGTTGCTGAGTTTCTTGTCATATTTATCCTTGGTCCATTTTTTAGGGCCTTCAGGGGTAAATTCATCATCCAATACGTCGGGGTCATTTTCCAGGTCAAAGAAGTTTTCCAGGTTATAGAATACTACCTTGAAAGGCTTTTGTGCATATCCTGACGCATAGAACGAAAATAAAGTAAGTAAGATAGTAAATAAGTGTTTCATACTTCGTTCATTTTAATTTAGGTTCCAGTCTATTGCATTGAAGTCATTCTTCACTTCGGCAGGAATACCGGGGAAGAATGTAAATCCGGTCAGGTTTTCAATTTCTGAAACCTTCTTGCAAATGGCTTTTGTAACCTTCGTTTCATTGTAAGCTTTGTTTTCCAGCCAGAAACCGATGGTTTGGAGGTCTGAGGCTTCACATTGGTTTACCCATTTGCCCGTCATGCCGGATTTGGTTCTTAGCAAGACTTTAAAGTAGTGTGTCGGTACGTCTACTTTCACCCCGTTGTTATCGGTGGCTTTTGTATTAGAGTTGGCAAAATGAGCTCCTGTCACTACGTAAAGAGTATCCGAGCAGGTATAGTTCTTTCTGATGACCTCTTCCAACTTTTGCCAGATGCCCTGATTAAGCTTTTGGCCGATTTGTGGTGTCTGGTTGGTAAAATAGAATGTCTGTGCATTCATGTCCCGAGTAGAGTTCCTGTCGGCCGATGGAATCTGGTGTCCCCGGTCGTATGTGGGATATTCCTTGTAGGCCTTTTTCACATAAATCTGATATTCGTTGCCTATTTCCGGGTCATATATCCATTCATCGGTTCGGTCTAAACTACCCAGATAGCATTTATGCAGAGGGTAGGCCACCCACAAAGCCGTCTTATGCAATTTGTGGTAGCAGATGGAATAGTTACGCACAGCTGCTCCGTTTAACTCGGTAAGGTGTGTCACATACTGGTAGTTCGGGTTTTCCTTATAAGCAGGAATCTCGGCCCAGGCATTTGCAGACTGCGGCTTTGTGCCAGTTCCGGGTTCTGTTCCGGGAGATTTTTTCTGGCCGTCTTGCGTAAGTGTCAATGTCGTTGTTTCCCCATTTCCTATTTTAATGGAGATGCGGGCATTTCTGGCCTCTTCGCCGGTGTTTTCTGTGAAATACACATACAGCACGGTGATTCCGTCAATCAAGGTGCCTTCTTTGTCAGAAGTCGCACTTGACAGGGCAAACGAACACCATTCTTCTCCTTCCGTGATATGGGCGTACCATTGGGTTCCCGGATTACCTTGCAGCTGTATGGCGGTATTCCCCTTCTGGGAAGAAACCGGAGCGGTGTCTTCCCATTGGGCTGTTCCCACAAGATTATTATTCTCTTCGTCTTTGTGGCAAGAAAAGAGAAGCATGGACACTATGAATAGTGTGATGTAACGTAGTCTCATGGTTGTAGCGGGTTAAGATTATTTTTTTGTAATCTTTATAGAACTTATATATATGGCACCAGTTTCATCATTTTTGATGGTAAAATACTCGTAGTTACCACCTGTAAAATCAAATGTCTGGGTATATACCTTGAAACCATTCTCTTCCTTCATGGATGAGTTTGCTTCTATCGCATTGGTAGTAGGATTTTCGCTTGTTCCGGCATATACATGGTATGCGGGAGCATAAGATGACGTTGATACAACCTTTAGAATGATTTCAAGATATTGTATTTGCTCAATTTTTGTTGTATTAAAGATAAAACCTTGTTTTTTACTGTCAGATGCATTGCCTTGGAACTGAATACCTCCACCATTACTATCAGTTGCTATACATATTTTTGCTCCTTTAAAGTTTATGGAATTATGAGTCCAGTTATACCATGTGGATTCATTTTGTACATCTTGTTTTCCGTATGCACTTGTTGGGAGTTCTACGGTTCCAGTTTTTCCATTTATGATGTCGGAACTGCTCATAACGATTATATTCCCTTCTGCTGTTTTGGGTGTTACAGTTACAGGGACTTCAACTGATTGCTCAGTTCCTTCAATTTTTATGGTGAGGGTTTGTTTGACAGCTGCCTCTGTTGTATTAGGGTTTGCCGTAACTGTAACAGTCGTTCCGTTTACTGTGGCTGATAAAATTCCTGACAATCCAGAAACTGTCAATGATTTACCCTCTGCATTTGCGAGTGTGACCTTTACATCTTGGTTTCCTCCCTTGTCTGTAAAGGTTATTGTTTTAGGATCAACGCTTGTTATTGCAGGTTCATTCGATACGAAGTCCTTTAAGTCCTCCAGATTACGTGGCATTAACTGAGCTTTCTCTCTGAAAACTGTTACAATACCGGTAATGGAACCAGTGCCAGCCTTGTAGGGTTGTCCTACAATGGAGGTGGCATTTTTATTGAAATGGACTGTCAGGTCACCAAAATTATAGGTTTTTGCTTCCCAGACTCCCGCTTCACTGATTGTTACATTACTTATGGTAGCAGGCATTCCCGCATATTCCGCCAATTTGTCCGTTGTTGTTTGAATAGGGACTACTGCATTGTTCTTGCTGACAACGGTTACATCACTAATTTCCCAGTCTGTGATTTGAGTGATTCCGTTGTAGTTTCCAAGTTTTACTTTGTCAGCTTTTAAAGAAACTTTCACCTTGTCTCCCAATGAGAAATTAGTCTGAATTTGCTCATTCAATGCACCATTGTATAATACAATACCTTCGTTGGCTGCTGTTGCATTCGGTGTCATGAGGTTCAGTGTACCGGCAGAAGCATTGTTAACTTTAGGGTCTCCGCACACGATGGCTTCAAACTCCATATTTTCAGTTAGTTTCGTCTGTCCACCTTTTTGCAGGTTGATAATTTTATTGATAGCTGTACCGCTTCCTTCTTCAGGAGGAGTGGTAGTTCCTTCTTCCAGGTTTACTTCCTGACCTCCAAAACCGGTAGAAAGACTGATGTCGTCCAGACGGAATACAGAACTTTCGGATGCTGTGAAACGGATGTAAAGTTCAGATACGGCTTTCTTTAGCGTAAAGTTGGCAGTAGCCAGTATCCAGTAAGGATGGTCGGCATCTCCATTATTCTTTTCATAAGTGATTTCTTGCCAGGTCGTTCCGTTGGAGCTTACAGATACTTTGAAAGCTTCAGGAGTGAAGGAATTGTCATAGCTCTTGTCCTCGTTCTGCTTGGAACGGCTGGCTCCGAATGTCAGTTTGAGGTTGGTCTGTCCTTCTGCCAAAGCAATCTTGTTAATGTCAAAAGTAGCCGGAGCGGCGGCAAAGAATACCACATTCGGTCCGGATGCACCTTCGTAAGCGTCCGTATTTGTCAGACCGGAAGAGCGGATAGAAGTCTTGTTGCCGGCATATTCTACAGATGTTGCTCCGTCTCCAGATTTGTTCCATCCTTGATAATCAGAAATGTAAGGTTTCTGCGAAGCGTCAGCATTTCCTAACGTTTCATTGTAAATAAGTTTGGATTCTATTACGGCACCTGTTTTCACATTGACGGTTGCACTTTTCAAGATGCCTGAGCGATTGCTCATGATGATGTTGATTTTTGCTTCCCCAATGGTACCTTCAGGCACACTGACTTGAATCTGGTCAGAACCTTCTCCTTGTGTTTTTGAAAGGGATATCCAGTCCGCATCTTCTACGGTAGCCTTCCATTGGCGGTTGGTGGATATTTCCAGCGTTTGAACTCCACCGTTCTCAAACGTCAAGGTAGCAGGATTGACTTCCAGAAAAGGTGCCTCTGTGTCTTCATTATCGTCTACACATGCAGTAAACGATACCATCATCAGCATGAATAACAGTCCATGCCAAAACTTCAGTGAATTGACTTGTTTCATATTGTTTTTGTTTAGAAATTATGTTCCTTGGTTCGCTTGGGTTTAGTTCCTAATGTACATTGTTGTAGTCTGCAAAATAATTTAGTTTGTGTTCTTAAATAATATTTAGCCTGTCGTTTTTTGTGTCAAAAAGAATAGTAGGTGTCGTAGTTGTTTTTTTAATTTTGGGTTTAATTTAAGCTTTTTCTCTGAAAACTGAAAATATTCTGAATATTTTTACATAATGTTAGCTTTTGGAACGACAGAAAAAGCCCCCATCTTCTATCCGGGAAAATGGGGACTCTTGCAAACCTGAATAAACAGGCTTTTATTCTTTGTCTTTCAAACTTTCATCAATGTCCTTGATTTTCTTCAGCACCAGTTCCATGTCTTTCTTCAGGCGCTCAATCTTGCGTGTGATGTCAGCCACCAGTGTATTTCCCTTCTTGGAAGAAGAATTCAGGAAGCCAAGGTTATTCTCGTAAGTCTGAATGTCGTTTTTCAGTCCTTCGTAAGTGCGAACCAGGCGTTCACGGTCGCGGTAAAGATTTCCTTCCTTGTTGCCGTTAGTGCGTACACTGCTCAGGCGTTTTTCGGTAGCCGACAGGTGCAGGCGGTCGAATAGCTTGTCTACCAATGCATGGAATTCTTTATACAGACGGTCCTTTTCTTTGAAAGGAACGAAGCCGATGGCATTCCATTCTTTCATCAGGGCACGTACTTGTTCGGCAGTCGCATCGTCTGCAGTTCCGGCAGCTTCCAGGGCAGCCATGCGCTTAATGATATCTTCTTTCTTGCTCAGGTTTTCCACTTCTTCCGAACGTTGTGAAGACGTAGCCTTGTTTTTCCGTTCAAAGAAATAGTCGCAGGCACCGATGAAGCGTTTCCATACGGCATCGGAATGTTTTTTGGCAACCGGACCGATGTTCTTCCATTCTTTCTGGAGCTTGGTCAGGATTTCAGCCGTTTCTTTCCAGTCGGTACTTTCTTTCAGGGCTTCAGCCTTTTCACAGAACGCTTTTTTCTTTTCCAGGTTGGCTGCCATTGTTTCCTTCACAGATTTGAAGAAAGCAGCTTTCCGGCGGAAGAATTCATCGCAGGCAGCGCGGAAACGTTCGAAAATCTTGACGTTCATCTTTTGTGGAGCATAGCCGATGGTTTTCCATTTGGCCTGAAGGGCAAGGATTTCATTGGTCTTGTCTTCCCAGTCGGCAAAAGTAGTGAAGGTGTCATATTCCATACCTTCCACGATTTCGCAAATCACCGTCTTCTGGTCCAGGTTATTCTGTTCTTTTTCTTTCAGTTCTTCAAAATGTTGCTGATGACGTTTGTTGACAACCGTAGAGGCAGCCTTGAAACGGCTCCAGATTTCTTCGCGCAGGTCTTTGGCTACCGGACCGATGGCACGGAATTCCTGATGAAGCTTCTGCAGCTGGTGGAAAGCAGAAATTACGTCGGGCTCTTCAGCCAGTTTTTCTGCAGCTTCGCACAAGCGAATCTTCTGTTCCAGGTTTTTCTTGAAGTCATATTCGCGGAATTCATTGTTCAGCTTCACCATGTCATAGAATTTTTCGGTGTAGAGCTGGTAAGTCTTCCACAACTCATTTACTTTTGCTACCGGAGTCTGACCTATTTCATTCCATTCCTGCTGCAATTTCTTAAATTCGTCGTATATCTTGTTGGTATCTTCCTGCGATTCGGTCAGGAACTTCATTCTTTCCAGGATACCCAGTTTCTTGGTCTGGTTTTCTTCCTTTTCCTGTTCCTGTGCAGCCGCTAAGGCATTTCTCTTCTCCTTGATGGCGTTCATGACAGCTTTGAATTCTTCTTCCGCCGGTTCTGTTTCCGGAGTGAAGTCTTCTGCCTTTCCCCCTTCGTCGATGAAAGCTTTCCGTGCCGCTTCTGATTTGGCTTTTTGTAGTTTGTAGAACGTTTGTTTAAGTGAATCGATTTCCTGCTTGTCAGTCAGGTCGTTTTTCTCGTTGATTTCCTTGAGGCGTTGCACCACTTCTTCCAGTGTCTGTTTGGGAGCGGATGTTTCCTTTTCGGTGTCTTCAACAGTAGGAACCGGTGCTTCAATGGGTTGTTCCATCGGAGTTTCGGTTAATGGGCAGTTGGTTTCATTTACTTCCATCGTATATAGATTTTATAGAGTATAATATCCTAGTTTTTTCTTTACCATTAGTAAAGGTTCTTACAAATTAAAGAAAAAAAATCTGATTTTCATACTTTTTCAGAAAAAAACTATAGGGTAAGAATCATTTTTAGAAATAGAAAGACGAGGAATGTGGCTCAGAAGGGCTTGTAGAGGGGGTGAAAAAAACACCCTTACGTTTGAAAGAAAACGCAAAGACGTTTTGATCAAAACGCAAGTGCGTTTGAAGTAAAATGTACTTGCGTTTTACCTCAAACGCCCTTGCGTTTCTCTTTAACAAAAATTTAGGATAATAATACGGTGATTCCCATGTACATGAGCATACCGATAATGTCGTTGGTAATGGAGATAAACGGTCCGGTGGCAATGGCCGGATCGATTTTCAGTTTTTCCAGTGTCATGGGCACCAGGGTGCCGAAAATGGAGGCAAACATGACCACGGCAAACAGGCTGATGGATACCGAATAGCTGACCGTAGCCGTAGCTCCGAAACGGATGAAATTGTAGATATACACCAGCATGGAAATGATGGTGGCGTTGATAAGGGCTACAACGGATTCTTTCAACACCTGCTTGAAAGTGTTTTCGGCGTTCAGCGAGCTGTTGGCCAGACCTTGCACGACCAATGCGGAGGACTGGGTTCCTACGTTTCCTCCCGTTCCACCGATAAGGGGAATGTAAAGCGCCATTTCCGGATGAGCGGCAAAGGTAGAGTCAAAGTTGCCCAGAATCATGGAGTTACCGATTCCACCCAGCATACCGATGAGCAGCCACGGAAGGCGCGCGGTGGTCTGGCGGAACACGTTGTCGTCTGTTTCTACGTCCTGTGACAAACCGGATGCCAACTGATAGTCGCGTTCCGATTGCTCACGAACCTCGTCCATGACGTCGTCTACGGTAATCTGCCCTACCAGGCGGCCTATGCTGTCGACAACAGGTACTGCCACCAAGTCGTATTTCTCGATAATCTGCACCACTTCGTCTGTGGGAGTGTCTACATGGACGGAAATGGGGTCTTTCCTCATTACATGCTTCACTTTGGAGACGGAAGGAGAGGTAATCATTTTCTTTAGCGGGAATACACCTTGCAGCCGTTCGTCATCGTCAATGACATATACGTAGTAGATTTCGTCCAACTGTTCGGCTTGCAGGCGCATCTCTTTCAGGCATTCAGGCATACTCCAGTTTTCGTTCACGATAACCATTTCCGTACCCATCAAGCCGCCGGCGGTATCTTCGTCGTATTTCAGCAAGTCGACGATGTCGCCTGCCTGTTCGATGTCTTCAATGTGTGAAAGCACTTCTTCCTGCTTGTCTTCGTCCATTTCACGGATGATGTCTACGGCATCGTCCGAATCCATGTAGTCGACAAAGCGCTTGGCGATGGTTTCAGGGGGAAGTATTTCGAGGAATTTCTTTCGGGCATCCTCGTCCATTTCAATCAGTACGTCGGCTGCCGTTTCGTTGTCCAGCAGCAGGTAGATGAAGCGGGCATCTTCTGCGTCCAGCTCGTTGCACAGCTCGGCGATGTCGGCCGGATGCAGGTCCTTGATGACTTCTTTTAACTGGTCGGAATCTTTCTTCTCAATCAGTTCGGTGACTAATTTAATATCTTCGCTATTCATCTTGTAAACTCCTGATGAGGGTTGTTATCGTAGTCTGTAAGTCTCGTGTGCAGGGTCACTCGGCCTTTGCGGCTGAGGAATTCAAGGCTTCTTCCACCCGGTTGGTCAGGTCGATGAAGTCTTGTACGGAAAGCTGTTCAGGCCGTTTGTTGAAGATAGGGTCGGCACTGAGCGGATTTCCCTTCTCCAGAATCGGAGAAATGGAGTTGCGGAGCGTCTTGCGACGCTGGTTGAATGTCGTCTTGACAATCTGCTTGAACAATTGCTCGTTGCATCCCAACTCCTTGGTCTCGTTGCGGGTCATGCGGATGACGGCGCTCTTCACCTTGGGAGGAGGATTGAACACATGTTCGTGTACGGTGAACAGGTATTCCACGCTGTACCAGGCTTGAATCAGTATGCTCAGAATGCCGTAGGTCTTGTTGCCCGGACGAGCCGCGATGCGTTCGGCCACTTCCTTTTGGATCATGCCCGTGCAGCAGGGAATCAAGTCCTTGTAGTCGAGCATCTTGAAGAATATCTGGCTGGAAATGTTATAAGGATAGTTGCCGGTCAGCACAAAAGGCTGTCCGTCGAAAAGTTGCCGGAGGTCCATTTTCAGGAAATCCTGCTCGATGATATGGTCTCCTAATTGCGGAAAATTCTCACGCAGGTAAGCCACCGATTCAAAATCCAGCTCCACCACTTTGAGCGGGCGGTCTTTTTTCAGCAGGTATTGGGTGAGAACTCCCATTCCGGGACCTACCTCGAGAACGGGAAGGGCCGGGCAGGCGTCTACAGTGTCGGCTATGTCTTGTGCCACTTGCAGGTCTTTCAAGAAATGTTGTCCTAAAAACTTTTTGGGTTTAACTAATTTCATTCCGTAAAATTTAAGTTTATTCAGTCAAGATATTATCTTTGCATCTCATCTTTGTATCATGCAAAGGTAAGCATTAATTCTTAAATATACGGATTGTTTTGAAACGAACTGAATTAAAAAGACTATTAAATAAAGGTTTCCAGATTGTGTTGCCATTGCTTTTGGGGACAGCTATTTTGCTTTGGACTTATCATGACTTTGATTTTCATCGTGTGCGCAATGTCCTTGCCGGGGAGATGAATTACGGATGGATGTTGTTT
>ERZ779660.855-NODE-855-length-16849-cov-2.351554_pt1 | contig 16849 bp, 10 predicted proteins | sample MGYA00511906_ERZ779660 | MGnify/ENA primary metagenome ERZ779660 (study PRJEB29588, sample SAMEA2156906) | human gut metagenome | biome: human gut; feature: human-associated habitat; material: faeces | place: Denmark | collected 2008/2010 ... | reverse complement strand
GGATTTTTCTTAAACGGAGAGCATTATCCACTTCACGGAGTTTCCAGACATCAGGATTTTAAAGCATTAGGAAATGCGATTTCAACAAAAAACCATGATGAAGATATGGATATGATCTGCGAACTTGGGGCAAATACGATTCGTCTCGCACACTATCAGCATGACCAGTATTTTTATGATCTCTGTGATGAGAGAGGTATGGTCGTATGGGCAGAGATTCCATACATTTCGGAACATATGCCGGGCGGAAGAGAGAACACCATCAGCCAGATGAAAGAGCTGATCGTTCAGAATTACAATCATCCGTCAATTGTAGTATGGGGCGTATCCAATGAGATTACCATCAGTACAAAGGACAAAAAAGATATGTTGGACAATCATCATGTGTTAAATGATCTTTGCCACAAGATGGACCCGACAAGACTGACAACGTTAGCATGTTATGCAATGTGCGGACCATTTAACCGTTCTGCACACATCACAGATCTGGTTGGATGGAATTTATATCTAGGATGGTATGTACCGGGATTTTTCTTAAATGATCTGTTCTTAAGATTTTTCCACCTTGTATTCCCGAACCGCCCGATCGGTTATTCCGAGTACGGCGCGGAAGGTATGCCAAACCTTCACAGCAGAAGACCGAGACGTGGAGACCATACTGAGGAATATCAGGCAAAATATCACGAGGACGTAATTCGTCAGATTGCCGTTCGCCCGTGGCTTTGGTCAACTCACGTCTGGAATATGTTTGACTTTGCCGCAGACGCACGCAGCGAGGGCGGCGAGAACGGAATGAATCATAAGGGCCTTGTTACGTTCGACAGAAAATATAAAAAGGATTCTTTTTATGCATATAAGGCGTGGTTGTCGGATGAACCGTTTGTGCACATCTGCGGTAAACGCTATATTGACCGCCCCGAAAGCGTGACGAGCGTCACGGTTTATACAAACGAGCCGTCCGTTGAGCTTTTTGCAAACGGCAAGAGCCTCGGCGTGCAAAAGCGCGGGGAATTTCCGTTCTTTTATTTCTCGGTGCCGAACGAGGGCGAAACCGTGCTTACGGCAAAGGCAGGCGACTGCACCGACGAGAGCCGCATACGCAAGGTCGATAAGGCGAATCCCGACTATGTATTGCAGGAGGAGGGCGCGGTTATCAACTGGTTTGAAATCGAGACTCCGCCGGGATATATGAGCGTAAACGACACCATAGGCGATATTTTGGCTACCGCAAAGGGCAAATTGCTCGCTTTGAAAATTCTCAAAATGGTTCGTGCCAATATGAAAAAGAACAAGGGCAAGTCCACAGGCGGTATGGCGGATATGGCAAAGGGTATGAAAATCAACAAGAGCATAATAGAAATGGGCAAGGGCTTCAGCGTCAAGCGCGTATGTATGATGGCAGGCGGCTTGTTTACAAAGGAACAAATCCTTGAAATCAACGCAAGCCTTAACAAGATTAAGAAAAAGCAGAAATAAAAAAGCTGTCCCGTGCAAAATCACTTTGCACGGGACTTTGTCGGCTTGTCAAACTGCCGATAAAGGAGTCTGCTTTGCGGCGTAAAATTTAAAACAGCATTTTTAATGCGAGAAATTTCAAAAAGCTCTTGCCCTACTACCCGTCGCGTGTTATAATAATTGGGTTCACGGGCCTGTAGCTCAGCTGGGAGAGTGCTACATTCGCATTGTAGAAGTCGAGAGTTCGAATCTCTTCAGGTCCACCAGAAAAGGGCAGATTTCGTTAGAAATCTGTCCTTTTCAACTAAATCCACCCTTGCGGGTGGGTGAAATATTGCTTCGCAATATGAAATACGCTTTCAGCGTATTAAATCGCTGCGGCGATGGGTGGATTTAATTTCATTTTCTGCGTAGCCGAAAATTTCATCAAAACCGTAGGTTTTGATTTCATCGTGAGCAACGCGAACGATTTCATTAAAAATTCCGAGAGTTCAACTCTATCCACAAAAAACATAAAAACATCTTTTCTGTACCCCACAGACAACAAAGGTATCGGGTTTTTCCCGGTACCTTTTTTCTGTATATTGAAAAGGCAGAGAGACCCAAACTCTTCGCCATTGCCTCCATTGAAAAGTGAGGTGGGACTCGCTAAGGCAGGCCGTAGGGATTTCTTGGGAGTATATGGAATTTAAATAGAAAGCAAATTACTTTTTAATCCCTCAGTCTGTTTTCGTTATTCACGGCATTGCGGGGAGATTTTTTTGATATACGGATTTGCACAGAAAGGTGCTTAATTGAAAGACCGGCTGTAACAAAATGCTGCAGCCGGTCTTTATGCTTTATTAAAGCTCTTGTTTTCAGTCCGTTTTCTTTTCCGAGTCGGAAGCTTCTGCGGCGTGCGAAGCACAGTAGGCGCAGTTGCCGGAGCAGCCGAATTCGCGTTTGCCCTCTTCGGTGTCGCGGTAGTACTGTGTGTGCGTATCGCGGTGCTTTGTGGAATTCCAAAGCTTTTCGGCGCGCGGCGCCCATTCCTTTGCAAAGTCTACGCATTTATCGCAAAGCTCGTCGACATCCTCTTTATTTAAAAGGTCCGAGGAATGCGCTCCGCTCTCCTTTACTATTTTGCGTAAAAGCTCGGGATTTTCAAGCATCGGACAGGGTCTTAAATGGTTGTCGTTAAACGGCTGACCCTTGTAATATGCGGTAAAGAGCGGACTCTTGAGTGCCTCGAGAAGTGTGTGAGTGCGTATATTTGTATCGGAATAGTGTATAAATACGCACGGCTCTATGTCACCTGCGGAATTTATGTGGAAATAGTTTCTGCCTGCCGCTATGCAGCCGCCGACATATTCGCCGTCGTCCTGGAAGTCCATAACGAACATCGGCTTGCCCGTTTTGCCGTTACGCATTTTGCGAAGCCAGCGGTACATATATTCCCTCTGATCGGGAGTCGGGATAAGCTCCTTGTCGGCGCCGTGACCCACGGGCATATAGTTGAAATAAAATGCGAATTTCGAGCCGTTTTCTATCATCTTGTCGATGAAATCGTCGCTCGTTACGTATTCGTCGTTTTTGCGCGTGTAGCAGACCGAAATGCCGAAGAGACATTTGTTCTTTTTAAGAAGCTCCATAGCCTTGAGCGTGGCATTGTAAGCTCCCTCGCCGCGGCGCCAGTCGTTTGACTCCTCCGTGCCCTCAATGCTCATGGCAAGGGCAACGTTGCCGACTCTTTTAAGGTCATCGCAGAATTTTTGGTCTACGAGCGTTGCGTTTGTGTAGATTAAAAATACGCAATCCTGATTGTTTGCGGCAAGCTCTATTATGTCGTTTTTGCGTATGAGCGGCTCGCCGCCGGTGAGCATATATACATGAGTGCCGAGTGCCTTGCCCTGAGAGACAATGCTCTGCATTTCTTCGTTCGTAAGGCTTTGCTTGTGACCGTATTCCGCAGCCCAGCAGCCCTTGCAGTGGAGGTTGCACGCGCTCGTGGGGTCAAAAAGGATTATGAACGGCACGTTGCAGTGAAGCTTTTCGCGATTTCTGCGAACGGTCTTTGTGCCGTAGTATCCTGCGTCAAAGCCGAACGCCATAATCATTTTTTTGATTACATCGCGGTCAATGTCGTTTAAAATGCCGAGGGCGTACTTGGTCCATACATTATCATTATCTCGAACGACTTCCTTCATCTTTTCAAGATTACCCGCGGGGAAGATGCTTTTGGTGAGCTTTTCCGCCACCGACAGCATTTTGCAGATGTTTTCCTGCGGATTCTTGTCAATGTATTTCATTACCTTGTCAAGCGTTACTTTAACCGCCGCTCTTTGCAGCTTGTGTGAATCTGACATAATTCGTAAGTCCTCCGTGGAATGCGGTATAGTTAATATTATTTTGCCGCATTTTGTGCCGTAATTATAGCATAAATATATTTTTTTGTAAACCGAACTAAGCCTGTTTCGCCGATTTAATACACTTCATCACGCATTTGTTTATTTTTTAACAATGTCTGCTTGAACATCATAAGCCGTCCGTGTTTAATGTGATTATTAACTTCAAAAAGCTGATTTTGTTTGCCGCCGCGAAAAAAATAAAAATACTGCGGATTTTTGGGATTACGGTAATTAAATTTTTTATAAAGCTGTGGAATTTTTGACGCTTATATGATACAATAATAAATAATTATAGGCTTTAAAAGCCGTGCCTTGCCGCGAGAAAAACAGCACTCGGGGCGAGGTGCTTTCAAAAAACTATTTCGGAGGCGTTCTCGCAATATGGAAATTACTCCAAAGCTTTCTGTTACCGAAGATAAAATAAGGCTTTTGACCGTAAAAACCGATATGTTCAAAACGGCGTGCCTTACGCTTAACGTGTTGGTGCCGATGGGTGAATATGCGGCCGAATATGCCGTGCTGTCATCGTATTTGGTGCATTCGTCAAAAAAATACGATTCGCTTATAAAGCTGAACTCACGCTTGGAGGAGCTTTACGGCGCACTTTTGTCGGGCAGCATTTCAAGACACGGCGAGAATTATCGTATACAGCTTTCGATAACCTGCATAGACGACAGTCTCACCTTTGACGGCAAGAGCGTCACGGGCGCGTCGCTGGAGTTGCTTTTGTCGCTTCTTACAAAACCGTCGGCAGACGAAAACGGATTTTCACCGGAGCAGCTGTCAACGGAAATACGTCTTACCGCAGAGGATATTGAGAGTGAAATCAACGATAAACGTTCATATGCGATGACACGTATGCTCGAGACGATGTGTGCCGACGAAATCTACGGACTTACCAAAAATGAAATTCTCGAAAACGTGAAAAAGGTCACTCCGCAATCGCTGCTTGCCGCGTGGAAATTTATGCTGAAAAACGGCATAATTCAGCTGAACGCCATAGGCAATATTTCGGAGGACGATTGTAAAAAGAAATTACGCGAGGCTTTTTCGGACGTCGGCGAGAGAACGCCGTATGAGCCGGAGACCGTTTTTGTCGAAGAGGCGGAGGATTTAACCGAGCTTACCGAGGAGCTTACCATGAATCAGAGCAAGCTTGTTCTCGGCTTCAGAGGCGGTATGACCGATGAAAACGACGACTTTTATTCGCGCCGCATTATGACGGACGTTTTCGGCGGCGGCCCGTATTCGAGACTTTTTATGAATGTACGCGAAAAGCTCAGCCTTTGCTATTATTGCTCGGCAAGGCTTATAAGAGGCAAGGGCATAATCGTTATACAGAGCGGAATCGAAAAAGAAAACAGGCAAAAGGTGCTTGATGAAATAAACAGGCAGCTTGACATTATGAAGAACGGCGAATTTTCGGACGAGGATTTTGAAGCCTCCAAAAAAGCCATATGCGACGCATACCGCAGCTTCAACGATACTCCCGATGCGCTTGACATATATTACGGCACGCAGCTGACGGGCGATATAGTAACGCCGGATGAGGCAATAGAAAATTTCCTTGCTGTTACAAGGGACGACGTCAAGAAAACGGCTTGTGCGCTCTCGCTCGATACCGTTTATATGCTTGCGGGAACGGATAAGGAGGACGGCGCAGATGAATAACGTCACAGAAATCAAAAACGAAAAGCTCGGTGAGAGCTATTACGAAATAAAGCATCAGTCGGGACTTAAAATTCTTGTGTATCCAAAAAAGAACTATGCGTCGTCATACGCCATGTTCGGTACGCGCTACGGCTCCATAGATACGCAGTTTAAGCTTTCGGGCGAAAAAGAGTTTACCGAAGTACCGGAGGGTATAGCGCATTTTCTTGAGCACAAGCTTTTTGAGAGCGAGGATCTCGACGCATTTCAGCGTTACGCCGCAACGGGTGCAAGCGCAAACGCATATACGAGCTTTGATAAGACCTGTTATCTGTTTTCATGCTCGGGCGACTTTAAGGGCTCTCTCGAAATTTTACTCGACTTTGTAACCCATCCGTATTTTACGCCCGAAACAGTTAAAAAGGAACAGGGCATAATCGGTCAGGAAATTAAAATGTGCCAGGACGAGCCATCCTGGGAGGTACTCTTCGGCATGCTCCGCGGAATGTACAAAAAGCATCCCGTGAGAATAGACATTGCCGGAACCGTGGAGTCTATATCTCACATAACGGCGGAGCTGCTCTACAAATGCTACGGCACCTTTTACAATCTTTCGAATATGGTGCTCTGCGTCGCGGGCAATGTGGATGTTGACACGGTTTTGTCCGTAGCTGACAAGGTGCTTAAAAAGCAGCCCGAAAAAAAGATTGAGAGAAAATTCCACGAGGAGCCGAAAGAGGTCTGCGAAAGCTACGTGGAGGAGTATTTACCCGTAGCCACGCCGGTTTTTGCACTCGGCTACAAGGAGGACGTTAAAACCCCGGAGCGCAGTCTTAAAGACGTTATATGCAGTAATATAATTCTTGAGCTTGTTGCCGGCAAGACGTCAAAGCTTTATTCCGATATGCTCTCAGACGGGCTTATAAACACAGCATTCGGCTTTGAATTTTTTGAGGGCTACGGCTATGCCTGCCAGATATATTCCGGCGAGAGCCGCGACCCCGAAAAGGTCAGAGAGCTGATCTCCGGTAAGATAAACGAGCTTAAAAGGGACGGCGTGGACGAAAAGGATTTCGAGCGCATACGCCGCAAGCTGTATGGCAGAGCGGTGTTCGATTTTAACGATATAGAGTCTATTGCCAACGAGATGGTATCGGCGACCTTTAACGGAGAGACCGTTTTCTCGGGAATGGAGGTGCTTGAAAATCTCACCAAGGAAGATGTTGAAAAGAGACTTTTAAGCTCCGTTGACACCGAAAACTGCGTGCTCTCGGTTATAAAGAGCAATTAAAGGAGAAAAGAAGATATGACTTTTTTGACCGACGGCACGGCGGTAAAATTTACCGGAATAGACCACACGTTCAATGTGTATTCGACCTTTGTAGAGTTCAATATCGGTTCTTCCGTGTTCAGCGTTAAATTCTACGGGCTTATTATAGCGTTCGGCTTTTTGCTCGCGGTGCTTTTCGGCGGCAGAATGGCTTACAAGTGGAAGATGGATTTAAACAAAATGCTTGACGTGCTGCTGTACGGAACGATAGGCGGAATTATAGGTGCAAGGCTTTACTATGTAGCCTTTGAGTGGGATTATTACAGCCAAAATCTTTCGGAAATTCCGAAAATTTGGAACGGCGGGCTTGCAATCTACGGCGGACTTATCGGCGGAATAATCGCCGCAGCCATAACCTGTAAGGTTGATAAAATGGACTTTTTAAAGTTGCTTGACCTTGCCGGAATGAGCTTTTTGATAGGCCAGGGCATCGGCAGATGGGGTAATTATGCAAATCAAGAGGCGTTCGGTACAAATACGACAATGCCGTGGGGCATGACAAGCTCCAAGGTTGTCGATTACATAGTGTCAAATCAGGCTCTGTTCAGGGCAAAGGGCATAGAGATGTCTCCGAATGTTCCCGTTCACCCGACGTTCCTGTATGAATCCGTATGGTGCCTTTTGGGCTTTTTGGTAATATATATCATTTGTCGCAAATTCTACAAATTCAGCGGGCAGCTCATACTTTGCTACGGCGTTATATACGGAGCGGAGAGAGCGGTGGTCGAGGGACTTCGCACGGACAGTCTTTATATAGGCTCGTCAAATCTTCGTGTTTCACAGCTTTTGTCAATGATTATAGCTGTCGTTTGCTTTGCGATACTTACGGCAAAGCTGGTTTCGCTGAAAAAACATCCCAAGCCGTTTTCACCCGTAGAGGTGCGCGAGGACGCCGAAAAATCGGACGCGTTAAAGGACGGCAAGGAGGATAAAAAGAAAAATAAAATCAGCGCGGAAAAACGCCGCGAGATGATGAGACAAAAGGAGCGCAAAAACGATGGCGACGATAATTGACGGTAAAGCCGTTTCTGCCTTTTTGAAGGACGGTATAAAAAAGGAGTGCCTTGAATTAAAGGAAAAAGGCGTTTCCGTTTGCCTTGCTGTTATAATAGTGGGCGACGATCCCGCCTCAAGGACATACGTAAACAATAAGAAAAAGGCGTGCGAGGCCGTCGGTATAATCTCGCGCGAATATGCTTTGCCGGCAGATACGTCTATGGCAGAGCTGCTCGCACTTATAGACGAGCTTAATAATGACAGAGAGGTAAACGGCATACTTTGTCAGCTGCCGCTGCCGAAGGGACTTTCGGACGAGCTTGTGATAAAGGCAATCTCGCCGAAAAAGGACGTTGACGCCTTTAGCGCAGAAAACGTCGGTCATATTATGATAGGCGACCACACGTTTTTGCCGTGTACGCCTGCCGGAATTATGGAAATGCTGAAATATTACAATATCGACGTCTGCGGCAAGGAATGTGTCGTTGTAGGCAGAAGCAATATTGTGGGTAAGCCGATGGCTATGCTGCTGCTTCAGCAGAACGGCACCGTTACGATTTGCCACTCTAAGACGAAAAATCTCAAAGAGGTTACACGTCGCGCCGATATTCTTGTTGCCGCCGTCGGTAAGCCGTACTTTGTAACCGCCGATATGGTAAAGGACGGTGCGGTGGTTATAGACGTAGGTATGGACAGAAACAGCGAGGGCAAGCTCTGCGGCGACGTGGATTTTGCCGAGGTAAGCAAAAAGGCGTCTTACATAACTCCCGTTCCGGGCGGCGTAGGCCCAATGACAATAGCGACACTTCTTAAAAACACCGTTACCGCCGCAAAGCAGCAAAACGGTCTTATATAAATATTATTTGAAAGGGGTTTGTATTTTGAGCGAAAAACCTAAATTCTATATAACTACGGCTATTGCGTACACTTCGCGTAAGCCGCATATCGGCAACAGCTATGAAATAGTTTTGACCGATGCAATAGCGAGATACAAAAGACTTCAGGGCTACGATGTGTTTTTCCTTACGGGAACGGACGAGCACGGGCAGAAGATTGAAGAATATGCAAAAGAGGCCGGTGTGTCTCCTAAGGAGTATGTCGATAAGGTGTCGGGCGAAATACGCGCCATTTGCGACGTACTTAACACCACATATGATAAGTTCATAAGAACCACTGACCCGTACCACGAAAAAATAGTTGCAAAGATTTTCAAAAAGCTCTATGAACAGGGCGATATATACAAGAGCGAGTATGAGGGAATGTACTGCACCCCGTGCGAGAGCTTTTGGACCGAGAGCCAGCTTGTAGACGGCAAGTGCCCCGACTGCGGCAGAGAGGTTAAAAAGGCAAAAGAGGAGGCGTATTTCCTGCGCCTTTCAAAATATCAGAAGCAGCTTGAGGACTACATCGAGAGCCACGACGATTTCATTTATCCCGAAGCTCGCAAAAAAGAGATGCTCAACAACTTTATTAAACCCGGACTTCAGGATTTGTGCGTTTCGAGAACGTCATTTAAATGGGGCATTCCCGTAACGTTTGACCCGAATCACGTCATCTATGTTTGGATAGACGCACTTTCAAACTATATCACGGCGCTCGGCTACGATCCCGACGGCTCAAGCGATATGTATAAAAAGTATTGGCCTGCCGATGTTCATATCATAGGCAAGGATATTGTGAGATTCCACACCATTTACTGGCCGATTATGCTTATGGCTCTCGGCGAGCCTCTTCCGAAGCAGGTATACGGTCACCCGTGGCTGCTTTTCGGCGAGGATAAAATGTCAAAATCCCGCGGAAACGTCATTTATGCCGACGACCTTGTAAAGGATTTCGGCGTTGACGCGGTGCGTTACTATCTTCTCTCCGAGATGCCGCACGCGCAGGACGGCTCCATAACATACGAATCGCTTATCGAGAGATACAATTCCGACCTTGCCAACACCATAGGCAACCTTGTTAACAGAACCGTTGCCATGCAGAATAAATATTTTGACGGCGTAATTGCCGCTCCCGCCGACAAAGAGCCGCTTGACGACGAAATATCGTCGCTTGCTTTAAAGACCGTGGCGGAGGTTGACAGGTGCTTTGACGAATACAAGATAAGCGACGCTACGGAGAACATTCTCACTCTTGCACGCCGCCTTAATAAGTATATCGACGAGACTACGCCCTGGGCACTCGCAAAGGACGAGAGCAAAAAGGGCAGACTCGGCACGGTGCTTTACAATTTGCTTGAGGGTATACGTTTCCTTGCGGTGCTCTTAACTCCGTTTATGCCCGATACGGCAGAAAAAATATTTGAGCAGATAGGCACAAACGAACGCTCATACGAGAGCCTCAAAGCCTTCGGCGCGTTAAAGTCGGGTGAAAAAGTGGGAACTCCCACGCCGCTGTTTAACCGTATAGACGGTGAAAAGCTCATAGAGGAGCTGACCGCCAAGCAGAAGGAGCAGCAGAAGGCCGAAAAGAAAATGATAAATTCGCTTGAGGGCGTTGCCGAGATAGGCATTGACGATTTCGCAAAGGTTGAGCTTCGCGTGGCCGAGGTCAAGGCGTGCGAAAAGGTTCCGAAAGCGAAAAAGCTGTTAAAGCTCACGCTCGATGACGGCACGGGCAAGGACAGAACCGTGGCGAGCGGTATCGCAAAATGGTATGCGCCCGAGGACCTTGTAGGCAAAAAGGTGGTTGTTGTCGCAAACTTAAAGCCTGCGGTGCTGTGCGGAGTGGAATCAAACGGTATGATACTTGCCGCGGACTGCTCCGAGGACGATGTTAAAGTTTTGTTCGTTGACAAGAGTATGCCGAACGGCTCAAAAATAAGATAATGTATAAAAATATATTTGATACGCACGCGCACTATGAGGACGAGCAGTTTGACTGCGACCGCGATGAGCTGCTGTCTTCGTTTCCCGAAAACGGTATATCGGGCGTCGTCACCTGCGGTACGGACATAATAACGAGCGAGAAGTCGATAGCTCTTGCGGAAAAATATCCGTTTATCTATGCCGCCGTCGGCTTTCACGCGCTGAATCTCGATTCGCTGACCGCCGACTGGTGCGGCGATATAAAAAAGCTTGCCGCGCAAAAAAAGGTGGTGGCAATCGGTGAAATCGGGCTCGATTATCACTACGAAAGAGACAGCCGCGAAAAACAGCTCGAGGTATTCGAAAAACAGCTTGTGCTTGCAAATGAGCTGTCGCTGCCCGTTATAGTTCACGACCGCGAAGCGCATGAGGACACGCTGAATTTGCTTAAAAAGCACCGTCCGCGCGGAGTTGTGCACTGCTTTTCGGGGAGCGTGGAGACGGCAAAGGAGATTATAAAGCTCGGTATGTATATAGGTCTCGGCGGAGCGGTCACATTTAAAAATGCGGTAAAGCCGGCAGAGGTCGCATCTTTTGTGCCGAAGGACAGGCTTTTGCTTGAAACCGACGCGCCGTATATGTCGCCCGTTCCTTACAGGGGTAAACGATGCACATCGCTCTTGATTCCTTATACCGCGGAAAAAATAGCCGCGGTGAGGGGCGAAGCGGTAGAAGAGCTGCTTTTTGAGACCGATAAAAACGCGCGCACTCTCTTTCGCATAGGTTCGTTGGTTTAACCGACGGCAAAACACTTTATGTGCAAATTTAACAAAAAAGTTATTGACAACTAATATTTTATATGATACAGTACAGACAGATGACACGCCTTTAAGCGGAAGAGTGTGTCGGGGCAAATGCGGTCTGTGCGGTGTAATGTAAACAAGGATTTAGAGCTGTGGACCCTTTGCCCACAGCTCTTTTTGTGTTTTTCGGGAGGTGATAGGAAAGCAGATCATAAAAAGCGTTACTCCCTTTCTATATAAAATAAGGAGTTGGTATTTATGTTAAATACGAGAGATAAAATTTTAATTTCTCTGACTGCGCTTTTGCAGGCGGTGTACGGCGCGATTTTTATTTACCGTATGTTTGCGTGGAAAACTCTTATCGCGGGTGGCGAAAGCGACCTGCTTGAGCTTGAAATAAGCCTTGCGGCACTGTTTGCCGTAACCGTTATTTTCTCTGTTATAATGCGTAATTTGCCGGCTAAAATATACAGCCTGCCGGCTCTTTGCTGTCCTCTGCTGTTTCAGCTGGCGGCGGTATGCGGTTTCGCGGGTTCCGCATACGATTCCGATTGGAACGTGCGTTTTACGGCGGCAGGCGTAATTGCAATTATCGCTTTTGCGGTCATTACCGTATGCACGATAGTAATTGAGCTTCGTCACGTGCTTAAAAAAGCCGATAAATGAGGCATTGCAATATAACAACAGGAGATGATAACAATGTTAAAGACAAGAGATAAGGCACTTATTTCTCTGACTGCGCTTTTTCAGGCGGCACTCGGCATTTTCGGCTTTTTGCATATGCTTGTGAGAAAAGAGATATTTTGTAATGAAAATGATTTACCGGCGGCAGTATCGACGCTCGTCTTGCTGTTTGTCGTTACATTCGCATTTGCGGTCATAATGCGTGACTTGCCGGCCAAGACGTATGTTATACCCGCCTTTTCAATGCCGATGATTTTTTTGATCGCCGGTTTTCTCGGTGTAGGCGCCGATTTTGACGCGGCAGGGGTCGCGCACATGACGGCCGGCGGCACAGCTTCCGTGATTATTTTTGCGGTCGGTACGGCAGGTATTGTAATATACGAGCTTTGCACGGCATTTAAAAAGAACAACAATTAAAATTTGATTTATTTTATGCCGAATGTAAATTCGGGCAGAAAAAAGGAGCCGCAGTTCAAGGCTGAGCGTTCATAAGGAAGTTTGGTTTCTCGCATAAAAATTCCTTATGCTTTTGTCAAAAAGCCTCGCAAGGCGACAGCCTTGCTTCGTTTCCTGCCTTCGGCATAAAAAATTTTTACGGCTACGAAACTGCGGAGCACTTCAAAATGATGTATTGATGTATTTTTCTTATAAAAAAATAGCTAACCCCTCAGATGAGACCGGCTCATCTGAGGGGTTAATTTGTTATTGTGCAAAAGATGTTATTTTGAAGCAAAACTGCCTCATAAACACTCAGCCAAGACTGCGGCTCCCGTTGGTTTTTGCGTATAAATTATACTATACCCTGTGCCATCATCGCGTCGGCTACCTTTAAGAAACCTGCAATGTTTGCGCCGGCAACAAAGTCGTCGGGGGTGCTGTATTCCTTTGCGGCATTTGCCATGTGGCCGTAAATGCTCTCCATAATATCCTTGAGTTTTTCATCAACCTCATCAAAGGTCCAAATCATACGTGCGCTGTTCTGGCTCATTTCAAGCGCAGAGGTTGCAACGCCGCCTGCGTTTGCCGCTTTCGCCGGAGCAAAGAGTATTTTGCTCTGTAAAAATGCGTTTGTCGCGTCGATGGTGGACGGCATATTTGCGCCCTCACCTACTGCGATGCAGCCGTTTTTAATAAGCTCTTTTGCGTCGTCAAGTGACAGCTCGTTCTGAGTGGCGCACGGCAGAGCTACGTCACAGGGAACCTCCCATACTCTCTTGCCGGGAACGAATTTTGCGGTGGGCTTTAATTCGGTGTACCTTACTATTCTCGCTCTTTCCTGCTCCTTGACCTGCTTTAAGAGCGCGATGTCTATGCCGTCCTTATCGTAGACATATCCGCTTGAGTCGCTTGCGGTAACTACCTTTGCGCCAAACATTTGGGCTTTTTCTATGGCGTAAATTGCAACGTTGCCCGAGCCCGAAACGGCAACTGTTTTGCCCTCGATGGAATTGCCGTGATTCTTTAACATCTCCTCAACGAGATAGATAAGGCCGTAACCGGTAGCCTCTGTTCTTGCGAGCGAGCCGCCGTAGGAGAGACCCTTACCGGTGAGCACGCCCTCGTGGCGGCCGGTGATTTTTTTGTACTGACCGAAGAGGTAGCCTATCTCTCTGCCGCCTACGCCTATATCGCCTGCAGGCACGTCGGAGTTGGGGCCTATAACCTTGTAAAGCTCTGTCATAAAGCACTGGCAAAATCTCATTATTTCGTAGTCGCTCTTACCCTTGGGGTCAAAATCCGAACCGCCCTTGCCGCCGCCTATGGGAAGACCGGTAAGCGAGTTTTTGAAAGTCTGCTCAAAGCCGAGGAATTTAATTATACTCATATTGACCGACGGGTGGAAGCGAAGGCCGCCCTTGTAAGGACCTATCGCGCTGTTAAACTGAACACGGTAGCCGCGGTTTACGTGAACCGTGCCGTTGTCGTCAACCCACGGAACTCTGAATACGGTTGCCTTTTCCGGTGCCACAAGCCTCTCAAGAAGAGCCGCCTTCTGATACTGCGGATTTCTCTCTACGGCAGGCTCTATGGATTTAAGAACCTCGGTGACAGCTTGGCAAAATTCGGGTTGATAGTCGTACCTTGTCGTTGTGCGGTTAAGCACTTCGTCAATATAGCTCATTTTTAGTCTCCTTTTCGGCACCGAGCGAATAAAGCCCCGCACCGTTTTTATTACGGTATATATTTTATATTATGTGCTTTATATTTGCAAGAAACACGGCGTAAAATTTCATTTTGCCTCCGTCGATACTTTTGTGTATTATAACGATAAAGTGAATTCGCATTCGCCGAGACACGTGAAAACAAACAAAAATGCGTAAAAAGACATTTAAAAAATAATTACCGTGACAAAAAAGATGAATAACCGCACTTATAAACTTTCAAATAATTTCGGTGTTCGGATAGTAGTGCGCGAGAATTTCCTCGTAAGTGCTGCCCTGTTTTGCCATATAATCCGCCCCGTACTGCGACATACCGACGCTGTGACCGTAGCCGTATGTCTTAAAGAAAAACGCACCGTCCTTTTGCTCGATCGTAAACGCCGGACTTCTCAGCGAAAAAAGTGCTCTGAAGGAGTTTCCGGTAAAGCTCTTGCCGCCGACCTTCAGGCTTTTCACCACGCCCGAGCCGCTGTCCGTGTAGACTATATCGGTTATCCAGCCGCTTTGGTCGTCTCCCAAGACTATTTCGGGGTCGTTTTTTGTGTATTCTCTGACCTCGTCCGCGGAGAGAGATATTTCCTTTATGCAGTCCGGCGAGAGCTTGTCGCCGGGACTTGTGACCGAGACGAGATATTCGATTTTTCCGCCCCATATATTTTCGGCACTCTCGGTTCTGCCGGGTGATATTGCACAGTATGCCGCCACAATCGGCTCGCCGTTAAACACTATTGTTTTGCCGAGAACGTCGTTTACCGCCTCCTCCGTTTTGGCTCGGTATTCGTCGTATTTATCGCCCCATTTTTCCTTTTGTGTTTCGGTGTCGTAATAGCCCTGATGACGTCCGGGGTCGTCCGATATGTCGGCACCCGAAAGCGAGGAATCGGGATTTTTCTTAAGCCTTACAAGGTTTGTATAGGCACATACCGCCTGTGCTTTTAAGGCCTCCGTGCTGTATGTTGCGGGCATTTCGGCGGCGACGCAGCCTATTATGTATTCCTTTGTTGAGGCGGTAGCCACGTTGCCGCTCGCGGCTGATTTTATTTTTACGCTGTCGGATTTTTCGTCAAGCAGCTTTTCCTCGTCCTTGCTGTCGTTCTCCTTTTGAAAGGTGCTTTTGACGTTGGAGAGAGAAAAGGAGGAGTAGTCGAGCGATAACAGCGGCGTAAGTATCATAAAAAGTGCCAAAACAAAGCATAAAATACCGTATGTTTTCATAATTGACCTCCCTAATTTTATTGACTTATTGCGATTTTTAATATAAAATATTATATCTATAATTATATGCTTAAAATGAGTTAATATGTCCGCTTAAATGTAAGTCAGGAGGTTTTAAATTTGTCTTACAACCATTCTCCTAAACTTGACGATTCGCTCTCGTCCCTGAAGGAAGAGCTTATACGCAATAACCAGATAAAGCTTGATGATTATCATCGTTACGACGTGAAGCGCGGCTTGCGTAATTCCGACGGCACCGGTGTTATGGCAGGGCTTTCGAGAATATGCTCTGTTGAGGGTTATTACATAGACGACGGTGAAAGAGTGCCGAAGGAGGGCAAGCTTATTTACCGCGGTATAAATATGACCGATATAGTGAGAAACTGCCAAAAGGAAAACCGCTTCGGTTACGAAGAGGTGGTTTGGCTGCTTCTTCTCGGTGATTTGCCGACACAGGAACAGCTTGATAAATTCAGAGCGGTTCTCGCCGAGGCAAGAGAGCTCCCCGACGAATTCATAGAGGATATGATAATGAAGGCTCCGTCGCCGAATATTATGAATAAGGTCGCAAGGAGCGTTCTCGCGCTGTATTCATATGATAACAATCCCGACGATCTTTCAATAGAAAATGTGCTGCGTCAGTCCATTAAGCTCATAGCGCAGATACCCACCATTATGTCATATGCGTATCAGGTAAAGCGCAGAGCATACGACCACAAGAGTATGTATATCCACCAGAACGATAAAGCGCTCTCCACGGCGGAGTCCATACTCCATACAATAAGGAGCGACCGCAAGTTTACCGATGAAGAGGCCAAAATACTTGACCTGTGTATGATTATTCACGCCGATCACGGCGGCGGAAACAACTCCACGTTTACAACACGCTGCATAACCTCAACGGGAACGGATACCTATTCCGCAATCGCCGCAGGTATAGGCTCGCTCAAGGGGCCGAAGCACGGCGGCGCGAATATTCAGGTTCACAATATGATAGCCGACCTCAAAAAAACCGTCAGCAACCCAACAGACGAGGGCCAGGTGGCGGACTATCTCACCAAGGTCATTCATAAAGAGGCGGGCGACAGAACAGGCCTTATCTACGGTATGGGTCACGCGGTATACACTCTTTCCGACCCGCGCGCCGTACTCTTAAAGGAATTTGCCTCGCAAAAGGCGGAAAAATACGGATTTGCCGATGACTACAAGATAATTTCTCTTGTCGAAGAGCTCACTCCCGAGCTTTTCTATAAGTATAAGGGCGAAAAGAAAAAAATGTGCGCAAACGTGGATCTTTATTCGGGGCTTATATACGATATGCTCAGAATTCCGCCGGAGCTTTTCACTCCGATGTTTATGG
>ERZ779660.850-NODE-850-length-16902-cov-11.632932_pt1 | contig 16902 bp, 10 predicted proteins | sample MGYA00511906_ERZ779660 | MGnify/ENA primary metagenome ERZ779660 (study PRJEB29588, sample SAMEA2156906) | human gut metagenome | biome: human gut; feature: human-associated habitat; material: faeces | place: Denmark | collected 2008/2010 ... | reverse complement strand
TGAAAGCCGACAATTCAACATTCAAAATTCAAAAATCAACATTCCTATAGCGGGGGTGGGGCTTTAAATTTCCATGCAAATAAAGAAAATTTGTGATTTCATCATAGCAACGCTTTTCATTGTTGTCGGTGTGTCGTGCTCAAACGGCGACAGCCCTGACGGATCCGACGTGCCTGTAACGCCTGTGGGGCAGACGGTGTTTATGTTCTTTCCTTGGAGCAACAGTCTGCTATCCGATTTCAGACGAACAGTAGAAGACATGCAGACGGTTGTGGCTCAACGTTCTATGAAAGACGAGCGCATCATGGTGTTCATGGCAACATCGGAGCGCGAGGCGGTGCTCTTCGAACTGAAAAAGCAGAACGGACGATGCCTCACCGACACGCTGCGACGCTACAGCGACCGCCCGTTCACATCGCGCCAATGGCTGACATCGCTCTTTTCTGAGGTCATGACACTGGCTCCCGCCTCGCGCTATGGCATGGTGGTGGGATGCCACGGACTGGCATGGGTGCCCGTACAAGGACATCGAAACGCACGGAAAAGACTTGGCTCACAAGAAAGGATTGATGAAGAAGATAACCTATACATGGAAGAAAGGATTGATGAAGAAGATAACCTATATAAGAAAGAAAGATTAGATAAGGAAGGGCTATATAAGGAAGAAAGATTAGATAAGGAAGGGGAGCTAAATAAGGAAGAAAGGCTTTTAGAAGAGGAAAGGCTTGAGCGGAAAAAGCAAGGCTTAAGTAAAGACCAGCCCCAGCCCAACGACCTCATGCACTTTGAGGTTCAAGGCCCCGTGACCACGCGCTTCATTGGCGGAACATACCCCGAAACGCAGATAGAGACCACCGACCTGGCAGACGCCATGGCCGACGCCGGCTTCCACACCGAGTATATTCTCTTCGATGCCTGCTACATGTCGTCGGTGGAAGTGGCATACGAGCTGAAAGACGTAACCCATTATCTCATAGCCAGTCCGACAGAGGTGTTAAGCTACGGCTTTCCCTACACCACCATGGGCAAGCATCTGCTCGGAACGCCCAACTACAAGTGCATTGTCGACAGCTTCATAAGCTTCTACTCGTCTTATAATCTGCCCTACGGAACCGTGGCTGTGACCGACTGCACACAGCTCGATGCCTTGGCTGCAATTGCACAACAGATCAACGCGGCTGCCACAGAACAGATCAACGTGGCTGCCGCAGAACCAACAAACGCGGCTTCAGAAGGAAAGCTCAACACCGCAAGATCAGGAAAGAATGTCCCCAACGGCGTGCAGATCATGGACGGCTACAGCCCTACCCTCTTCTACGACCTCGGACACCTCATGTCGCTAAAAGACGCCGGCACCGTGCTGACCGCTGCCTTTGCCGAACAGCTCGGCAAGACGGTGCCTTACAAGGGCCACACCAGCCAATATTTCACGGCATTGAAGGACGCACCCGTCGACATAAAGCACTATTCGGGATTGAACACCTCACAGGGTAGCCTCAACCACATGGCAGACAGATTAAGCGAGACAGCATGGTATAAAGCCACCAATTAAGTGACGGTAAAAAAATAAATTGGTATGATTTGAGCTTTATATTTTTGAGCTATTTTTCTCACTCGAAGAGGGAGTGTAGCGGGCTACACGACCGATGAGAGGGAGGAAAATAGCCAAAAAGATAAAGCAGATACCATCTTTATATGATACATATTTCTCTCAAATTGTACCAAGTTGTTTTTTTAGCGTCACTAAGTAGGTAAAAACAGCGCAAACAAGGAGGCAAAACAACGTAAAGGCCGAACACATCGGCACATTATATTTTATTAACCACCCAACCCAATAAATTTACGCGTTAAAGTTCTTTTATATTCTTTAAAATGAGTAACTTTGTCGCATTATTTATTTTAGATGTTATTTTAGATGAACGTAATTACAAAGACAGTTTCTTTGCCTGATGGAAGAACCATCAGCATTGAGACCGGGAAAGTGGCAAAGCAGGCTGACGGAAGTGTTGTACTGCGTATGGGCAACACCGTACTTCTCGCCACTGTTTGTGCCGCAAAAGATGCAGTTCCCGGAACCGATTTTATGCCTTTGCAGGTAGACTACAAAGAGCAGTATTCAGCAGCTGGACGTTTCCCCGGTGGATTCACAAAGCGTGAAGGCAAGTCAGGCGACAACGAGATCCTCACATCTCGTCTCGTAGACCGTGTGCTCCGTCCGCTGTTCCCCTCAAACTACCATGCCGAGGTTTATGTGAACATCATGCTCCTCAGCGCCGACGGCGTTGACCAGCCCGATGCTCTTGCAGGATTTGCAGCTTCAGCCGCTATGGCTTGTTCAGATATCCCCTTCGAATGCCCCATCTCTGAGGTGCGCGTAGCACGCATCAACGGCGAGTATGTCATCAACCCGACCTTCGAGCAGATGAAAGACGCCGACATGGACATCATGGTAGGTGCTTCTGCCGATAACATCATGATGGTGGAAGGCGAGATGAAGGAGGTGAGCGAGCAAGACATGATCGGTGCTCTGAAGGCTGCCATGGCAGCTATCAAGCCCATGTGTGAGCTCCAGACAGAGCTTTCAAAGGAGCTTGGCACCGACGTTAAGCGCGAGTATTGCCATGAGGTGAACGACGAGGACCTGCGCCAGCAGATGAACACCGAGCTTTATCCCAAGGCTTACGACGTGACAAAGCAGGCTCTTGAGAAGCAGGCACGCCAGGAGGCTTTCGACAAGATTCTTGCCGACTTCCAGGAGGCATACGATGCCGCACACACCGACCTCAGCGAGGACGACCTTGAGGAGAAGCATGCAGAGATGGAGCGCTACTATCACGACGTTATGCGTGACGCCATGCGCCGCTGCATCCTCGACGAGGGCATTCGTCTCGATGGCCGCAAGACCGACGAGATCCGTCCTATCTGGTGCGAGGTTTCTCCGCTGCCCATGCCTCACGGAAGCGCCATCTTCACCCGTGGCGAGACACAGAGCCTCTCTACCTGTACGCTCGGCACAAAGATGGACGAGAAGCTCGTTGACGACGTGCTCGAGCGCGGCTACCAGCGTTTCCTCCTCCACTACAACTTCCCTCCGTTCTGCACAGGCGAGGCTAAGGCTCAGCGCGGTGTAGGCCGTCGTGAGATCGGTCACGGCCACCTGGCATGGCGCGGTCTGAAGGGACAGATTCCTGAAGATTTCCCCTACACCGTGCGTCTGGTGAGCCAGATCCTTGAGTCGAACGGCTCTTCATCAATGGCTACAGTATGTGCCGGCACACTCGCCCTCATGGACGCTGGTGTACCTATGAAGAAGCCCGTCAGCGGCATCGCTATGGGTCTGATCAAGAACCCCGGCGAGGAGAAGTATGCTGTGCTTAGCGACATCCTTGGCGACGAGGACCACTTGGGCGACATGGACTTCAAGACCACCGGTACCCGCGACGGCTTGACAGCAACACAGATGGACATCAAGTGCGACGGTCTGAGCTTCGAGATCCTCGAGAAGGCTCTCATGCAGGCAAAGGCTGGACGCGAGCACATTCTCAAATGCATCACCGACACCATCGCTGAGCCTCGTGCAGAGCTCAAGCCTCAGGTTCCCCGCATCGTTCAGATCGAGATTCCTAAGGAGTTTATCGGTGCTGTCATTGGCCCTGGCGGAAAAATCATCCAGCAGATGCAGGAGGAAACTGGCGCTACCATCACCATCGACGAAACCGACGGCGTGGGCAAGGTGCAGGTATCAGCTCCCAACAAGGATGCCATCGACGCTGCCCTTGGCAAGATCAAGGCTATCGTTGCCATTCCCGAGGTGGGCGAGGTGTACGAGGGTACCGTTCGCTCAATCATGCCTTACGGTTGCTTCGTAGAGATCATGCCTGGCAAGGACGGTCTGCTCCACATCTCTGAGATCGGCTGGAAGCGTCTGGAGACTGTAGAGGAAGCCGGCATCAAGGAAGGCGACAAGATCAAGGTTAAGCTCATGGAGATTGACCCGAAGACAGGCAAGTATAAGCTCTCACACCGCGTGCTTCTTGAGAAGCCCGAGGGTTACGTTGAGCGCGAGCGCCGTCCCCGTGGCGAGCGCGGTGAGCGCGGCGACCGTGGTGAGCGCCGTCCCCGTGGCGACCGTCGTCCCCGCGCCTAGCAGCGTCACAACGAGGACTAAGCCTGACGCTTGCTGACAACAACTCTGATTTGTAGATTTCAAAATCAGCATACACACACACAAGCTCCCCGCACATGCTCACAAGGCACGGTGCGGGGAGCTTTTTTTATTTTCATTTGTGAACCATTATGAACTTGCTCTAATAATATTTTTTTCTTATATTTGCAAAAAGTTAAGTTTTAACATAAGTTTCACACCCCTGCGGCTTGGAATCTAACAAATTATGAGCACACCTGAGATTGAGGAGCTGAAAAAGCTCATAGAAGAAAAATATGGAAAAAAGCTGTCGACAACGACCGACTTCGACGAGTTCTCGCTCTTCCTGCAACGAAAGAACGACATCAACGTGTCGTCATCAACGCTCAAACGCCTTTATGGATATGTGGGCGACAGCCATAAACCACGCGTCGTGACGCTCAACGCCCTCGCCTCCTACTTGGGACATAAAGACTATGCCTCGTTCGTGACATGGCTGAAGAAGAGCACACGTTACAACTCGTCATTCTTCGATGCCAACCAGCTTGTGAGCAACGATCTGACAACAGGCGACGTTGTAGAGATAGGATGGGCGCCAAACCGTCTGCTGCGCCTTGTCTACAACGGCAACAGCATCTACCGCGTCATAGAGACGCAGAACAGCAAGCTTAAGGTGGACGACATCTTCACAACTGGCTGTTTCATACACGGACAGCCGCTTTACCTCGCCTACATTGAACGCAACGGGGAACGCACACCGCCCTTCGTGGCAGGTCGAAACGGCGGACTGACCATTGTGAGAAAACTCTACGTTTGAGCTTTGGCAGAAGCAGCATTTGAACATTGACAGAAGCAGCATTTGAAGCTTTGCCTATTTTTTTGAGCATCGCCTAAAAACAAAAACATTATGAACGAATCAGACAACTCTTCTTCGGGATTCATCAAAGACATAAGTAGCGAGATGACATCGGCAGCAGCTTGCATGGGCAACGGGTTCAGCAACCTGCAAGAGTGTTATGTCTCCAATTCGGGACCGGCACGCTTGTTCACAGCCATACGCTACGGCAAACGCTTCATGCTGAAATGTCTGAAGACCGATTATGCTCTCACCCCCATCTACCGCCAAGCCTTGCAGAAGGAGTTTGAGATAGGTCTGCAGCTCGACCACCCTCTCATCTGCCGCACCATAGGCATGGAACAAGTCAAGGGGTTGGGCGACACCATCGTCATGGATTATGTCGATGGCGACACCTTGTACACGCTCATCAAGCGCGGTGCTCTGTCCGCCAAACTGGCAATAAAGATTGTGAAACAGCTGCTCGACGCGTTAGAGTATATGCACGACAAGCAGATTATACACCGCGACCTGAAGCCAGCCAACATCATGATCACACACAAAGGCAAGGACGTGAGGCTCATCGACTTCAGTCTGTCCGACAGCGACGCGTTCTGTGTGCTCAAAGCGCCAGCCGGCACATGTGGATACATTGCGCCTGAACAACTCAAGAACGAAGGCAAAGCCGATACCCGCTCAGACATCTATTCGTTAGGAAAGGTGATCGAGGACATGGCCAACGCCACACACAGCCGCACGCTGGCACGCATAGCAGCCGATTGTGCCTGTGCCGACGTCGACAGCCGTCCGTCAAACATCTCCCAGGTGCGGGCGCTCTTGTCGGTGGCGCGTCTGCCGTGGCGTCTCTTGATGGCGTTGCTGTATGTTGCCGCCGTCGTGCTGCTGTTGTTCATCGGCTCAACGCTCTTCAACCGCAGCGATGCAGCAACACACAACACCTTAAGACCAAACTCGACAAAGGTCGACACCACCTCTTTGAACAACGGGAACCAGGTGCTCGACCGCAATTATTGGCCGTGAGAGAGCTTAGGCTTGATGAAAAAAAGAAGAACGTGTGATGTGAAAAATGAAGAATGCATGATGTAAATGTGAAGAACGACCGCATAAATGTTGCAAATGCCAGATCTATTGCTTATTTTTGCACAAAAACCAATTATCCACAAAAACATTTGCATCATGACAATAAAACGTAAGATAGACCAACTGTTGGCAAAAAGCAACGGCATGCAGCTGGTGTGGCTCATGGGCGTGTCGGCCCTGTGTCTTGGCGTGGCTCTCATCATGGCCTATTTTGTTTATGACGATGCCGAGGTAAAATGGCAGACGGTGGTGGCGATCTTTCTCGACCCGGGCTGCTTTGGCGGCGTTACGGGACATCACGACTTCTTCCGCCTCATCATCGCCCTGCTGAGCATCTTCCTCTTCTCCGCTCTGCTCGTGAGCGTGTTCTCCAACCTCTTCGAAAACATACGCGAGGCGGCACAAAACGGTGAGCGACGCTACAAACTGAGGAACCATGTGCTCGTGTTCGGTGCCGACCGCCGAGTGGAGGCCATCGTGAGAGCGATAAACGAACAGGGCGACACGGCGGTGGTCATGGCAACGGAGAAGCCGGAGCTGAGCGACGACCTGACGTTCATCTTCTACAAGGGACGGCGCGACGCCGAAGCCGACGTGCTGTCAGCACGACCGGACCACGCAAAAGCGATATATATAATAGGTGAGGAAAACGAGAGCGACCACGACAACCGCAGCCTGCAATGTCTCGACATCCTCACGGTGGCATCGCAACAGGCAAATCACAACATTCGCTGCTTCCTGACGTTACGCGACTATGCCTCTACCGAGGTGTTCCAATATCTTAAGACGAAGCCGATGGGCCGACTGCTGCTTGTCGACACCATAAACGACTACGAGTATATGGCGGAGCAGTTGCTCGTCGACACCCACCGCGCCTTCACACCCGTCATAAGGCAAGGCGACAGCAGCAAGGCCCATTTCATAATCATCGGCACAGGACCCATGGCTCAAGCCGTGGCTTACACAGCGGCACACATCTGCCATTATGCCAACTACACAGAGCGCGGCACGCGCACACGCATAACGTTCATTGCCAAAGATATGGAGCAATGGCGCGACCACCTCATGGCATCACGGCCAGCTCTCTTCGCCCTCTCCCACACCACTTTCGTCAGCAACGACGGCACGGTGACCGACTCGCTACCTCAAGGCGACGATTTCATGGACGTGGAGTGGCAGTTTGTCGATGCCGACGAGCACGCACCTCTGGCACGACGCATCATGGAGGAACAGACAGACAAAGCAACGCGCATCATTGTGTGTCACGACGATGCCGACCGCGCGGTGAACGCTGTGCTCCACCTGCCGCGTAAGGTCTACCCGCTGGCAAAGGTGGCGGTGAGCATGACGCATGAAAACAAGCTCATCGACAGGGCCAACGCCACCGGCATGTTCGGACATATCGAGATCTTCGGACAGACAGACGGCCCCATCGACGACCCGCTCTTCGCACGCCGCTCGCTGCGCGGACAGCGCGTCAACTACATCTACCATTGTGCTTATGCCGAGAAGAAACTGCCATCGGCAGAGGAGGCATGGTTCACCATCAGCGAGGCCGACAAATACTCGAGTATATTCTGTGCCAACGCCATGCCACTGCGCCGACAGTGCTTCGACCTCAACGGCGACCGCCGACCCATCTATGAGGCTGAGCACCGCCGCTGGATGATGTCGGAGCTTATCATGGGCTTTGCGCCCGCCCCACAGACCGACAAGAAGCGGTTCCTACATGCCGACATCGTGCCCTTCGACGACCTCACAAAAGAGGAGCAAGACAAGGACAAGATTCTTATCGATGCCATCGATTATATCATCGGAGAGGAATAAAGGGGTGAGGCGTCAGCAAGCCTTAACCCCAACAGCATGACCCTCTGATTTTTGACAATAGCGAAACTTTCACAAATGAACAGCAAGTGTTCCATCAGATAGTTACAAGCTTAGATAGCAGCTTACCATGTGTATAAAAGAACAATATTTTTTTTGCGCTTCGCGCACTTTTTTAAACATTAATTTCCATTAATTGAACATTCTTGCGCTCCGTGGGTGCTCAGGCGCTTCGCGGAGTATGAAACATTAATTCTTCTCCGCGCGAAGCGCGTATTAATGATAATTAATGGGCCATTAATGGAAATTAATGTTTAAAAAACAACGAGCGCAAAGCGCGATGTAATTATTAATCTCTGCAGAAATTCAATATATAAAAAAAAGCCGTCTTTTTTGCTCATTGCTGAAAATTATTTGTAATTTCGCGTTTGTAGAAAGCATACATTTTTTAGGAATAGCGTTGAACAAAAATAGCGTTGAATAAAAAAAGCGTTGAACAAAAATAGCGAAAAAGATGAATAAGTGTTTTTCTTTTTTGCGTCGCCACAAGAAAGGTCTTGTGGTGACGGTCGTCGTTGTAGCCATCGTGGCAGGGGCTGCCATGAGGGTGCTGCCGTCGTCGGGCGACGAGATGAGGCGGAGCGCGGTGGTGGTTGAACGGCGCTCATGTTGGGAGATAACAGCCGGCAGCAAGGCACAGCTGTGGTTCTCAACAGCCGACAGCGACACCACCCTTCACAACATCTCAGCCTCGCAACGCGATGCAGAGAGCGTAACCCTTGCTGGCGGCTGCTGGATGAACCGTTGGCCTGCCGTGCCGTCATGCCGGGGACGTGTGGTGACGGTGCTGCCACAAGTGACGCAAGCAAACATCATGAAGCCGAGCTGGACGAGCCAACAGGTGCGTGGCCTTTTGGAGAAGGCGCAACGCGACATCAGCGACTCGTTGCAATGGGCACATTCGGAAGACTCGGAGCTGCAATACTACCTTCGCGTGCATGGCGTGCAAGACATGGGCTACCAGCAGATTGCCGCTGTCGCCACCAAGGTGAAAGCAAAGGTAAAGGAGCTTGAGCAAACCAAGGCAGCCATTGACAGCTTGCTCGCCAACACCGCCCTGCCCTTAGGGCTCAGGCACAAGACGACCTTCACCGTCCACTATCGCAACGGCGAGGGCAAGAACGCCACGGCGCAATGTCGTCTGGTGAACACCGACAAGCGCCACCGTATGGCTCTCTTGCAGACGCTCGACGAGACCACGCCCGACGGTGTGAAGGCGCAATATCTGCTGCCGTGGAACACCACCAACCACCGCCTTATAGCCGTGGGCTTCGGTGGCATAGGCATAGAGCAGATGGCGTCAGCCGCTGCCAAGCCACAACTCATCAACGGGCGCCGCAAGAGAGCACGTCACAACTTCCCGCGTGTACTCGTGACCGACGGATGCCCGCTGTTCACACCACGCGGACTGTTTGCCGGCATTGCCGAGGGACAAAATGTTGAAGGACGCGGCAACGTGTCCTTGCTAATGATGAAAGGAGGATGGCAATGAAAACGTCTTATTTGTTTGTTGCAGCCCTGCTGCTGACCGCCCTTGCCTCTTGCTCCAGGATACAGACCGACGGCGGCACGAAGACCTTGAAGGACGGCACCGTCTATGCCGGCTGCACCGACGCGCAGGGACGGCCTCACGGCTACGGACAGCTCACCAAGGGCGACAGTACGCTCTACGAGGGACAGTGGAACCACGGCATAAGGGCAGGAAAAGGCACGGTGACCGACAGTACAGGCACACGCATTGTGGGCACATGGCGTTCCGACACCTTGGCGCAGGGCGTACGCACCGACAGCACCCGCACCGTCTACAGCGGCTATTTCAACCGACAGCTCATGGCCGAAGGCTACGGCTCACAACGCGACAGCACAGGCGCCTTCTACGCCGGACAGTGGCGTAAGGGCAAGCGCACAGGATGGGGGTTCGCCCTGACACCAAAGAAGCATATCCGTGTGGGCGAATGGAAAGCCGACCGTTACCTCGGCGAGCGCCTCCACTACACAGCTGACCGCATCTATGGCATCGACATATCGCGCTTCCAGCACGACGTGGGACGCCGCCACTACCCCATCCGTTGGGACCGTCTGCGCATAACGCATCTCGGCACAATCAGCAAGAAGACGGTTCAAGGAAAAGTAGACTACCCCGTGTCGTTCATGTATATAAAATCGACGGAGGGCAGGACGATACGAAACCGCTATTATGCTGCCGACTATGCCGCCGCCCGTCGCCACGGCATACCTGTGGGAGCATACCATTTCTTTTCGCCAAAGTCGTCGGGCACGGTACAAGCCGACTTCTTCTTGCGCCACTCGCGTTTCAACCGTGGCGACCTGCCCCCTGTGCTCGATCTTGAGCCAACGCCAAAGCAGGTGAAAATGATGGGAGGACCCGTCGCCATGTTCCGCATGGTAAGGGCATGGATGCAGGCTGTGGAGCGTCGCACAGGCACCAAACCGGTGCTTTACATCAGTCAGATGTTCGTGAACCGTTACCTCTCTTACGCCCCCGACCTGAAGAAAAACTATAACATCTGGATTGCCCGTTACGGCGAATACAAGCCCGACGTACACCTTGTCTACTGGCAGCTTTGTCCCGACGGCCGCGTCGGTGGCATCACCCCCAAGGTCGACATCAACGTCTTCAACGGCTACCGCAACGAGTTTGAGGATTTCTTGAGGAAGAACTGCGTTAAATAAAAGTTTTTTAAAGGTAAAAGGGTAAAAAGGTGAAAAGGTAAAAAAAGGCTGGCGCCTTGAAAAGGGAAAAGGGAAGAGTGAAGAGTGAAGAGTGAAGAATTCGATAGCCTTTAAAAAAGGAAAAATCAAAATTCGAAAATTCAACATCGGCTGAAAGCCGACAATTCAAAATTCAACATTCAAAAATCAACATTCCTATAGCGGGGGTGGGGCTTTTAAAGGCAAAAAGGTTATAGGGGTTGACCCTATAACCTTTTTTTGTTATCTTAACCTTAAATTATATAAGACCTGTAAGACCCATAAGACCTATAAAACCCATAAGACCTATAAAACCCATAAGGCTTATAAGACCTATAAGCCTTATAAGCTCTCTATCAAGCCTCGGTCTTTCTTGTTCCCATGCGGGCCTCAACAACGTTCACGACATAATCGCCGAGCTTCTCACACTCGCTGACGATGTCCATGTACATCGTTCCGATGGCGTAAGTGTACTTGTGATCATTAACATCGTTGATGTTCTGGCTCTTCAGCTGCGTGCGATAGTTGTTGATCTCGTTCTCAATGTTGAATGAGCGGTTGGCATCGTAGTTGTCCTTGCGGCCAAGGAGCAGAACGTTCATCTGCGTGAGCGAGTCGTCAGTAAGCTCAAACATCTGGTGCAGGTGTTCATACTGTTGCTCGGTGAAGTCTTCCTTGCCCTTCAGCTTGCGGTTTATCGTGCGGGCAATGTTGTAGCAAGAATCGCCGATACTCTCTATCTCGCTGATCTCACGCAACATGGCGCGTATCTTTGCCTTCGTTTCGTCAGAGAGGTGAGCATCGCTCACGTTGTCGAGATAGTTGGCGATCTCGATCTCCATGTTGTCAGAGATGCTCTCATACTTCTCAATGCGCGAGTAGAGCTTCGTAAACTGAGCGTCGTCTTTCACGCCAAGGAGCTCTCGCACCATGACGAACATGCGGTGAATGCGCTCTGCAAACGACTGGATCTCCTTCTGTGCCTCCAGCACCGAGAGCTCCGGGGTCTTCATGATAGAGTTGCCACCGATGTAGCGCAGACGGAAGTCGTCCTCGTCCTTCTTTGCCGACGGCTTGATGACATAGCAGACGAAGCGTTCCATCTGCGGGATGAGCCATATAAGGATAGAGGTGTTGCACACGTTGAACGTGGTGTGGAAGGCGGCGAGCACCACCGACAGACGCGCGGGGTTGATGTGGTCTGCGTGCGGGTCAACACCCACGAAGCCACACACCATGTCGATGAAGGGGTAGAAGATTGTGAGCACCCAGAGCACGCCAAACACGTTGAACGTGAGGTGTGCAAAAGCCGCTCTACGAGCCTGCGTGTTGGCACCCATGGCAGCGATGTTTGAGGTGATTGTCGTGCCGATGTTCTCACCGAGCACAAGGGCTATACCCATGTAGATGGGCAGCACACCGCTGGAGCACAGCACCATGGTGATGGCCATGAGAGCCGCCGACGACTGCATGCAGAAGGTGAGGACGGTGCCTATGCCGAGAAATGCGAAGACGGTGAGATAGCTGTCTTTGTCGAAAGAAGAGAAAAAGTCGATAACCATCTGGTTATGACTGAGATCCATTTCCTTACCCGTAGTACCGAGCGTTGAAATGGCGAAAAACATAAAGGCGATACCGAAGAGGAAGTCGCCAATGTAACGGCGTTTCTTGCTGTAGATGAGCAAGAGGGCAATGAAGAACGCGGGGAACACCACATCGGCCATGTTGAAAGAGAAGCCGAGCGTCATGATCCATGCCGTGAACGTGGTGCCTATGTTGGCGCCCATAATGACGGAGATGGCTTGCGCAAGCGTCAGCAGTCCGGCATTCACGAACGACACGGTCATCACCGTAGTGGCCGTGGACGACTGCACGGATGCGGTTACAAACATACCGGTCATCAGTCCGGTGAAACGGTTGGTAGTCATGGCTCCGAGGATATGGCGAAGCTGTGAGCCCGCCATCTTCTGCAACGCTTCGCTCATTACCTTCATGCCATAAATGAGCAGAGCGAGTGAGCCAATAATCTTAAATAATATCCAAATCGACATATTTTTATTTAATTTGTTTTATTTTCTTGGAACGTGTCGAAAAAATGCCGTATCTTTGCTAACATCTGAATCGAATAAAAATGTCTAATCTTTAATCATGTAACCATAATGAAACAGATGATACAAATTCGTTGCAAAAATAATAAAAAAACTCTGAATGTAGAAATCGGAAGCACACTTTCTGACGTTTTTTGCAAATTAAATATTTCCATGCCCTACGGGCCGATAAGCGCGAAGGTCAACAACAAGGTTGAGGGCATGCATTTCCGCCTCTACCACAACAAAGACATCGAGTTTCTGGACATGCATTCGGCGTCTGGCTCAAGGGCTTACACGCGCACGCTCTTCTTCGTGCTCTGCAAGGCCGTGCACGACCTCTACCCCGACGGATCGGTGGTGATAGACATACCCGTGAGCAACGGCTACTATTGTGACCTCAAGATCGGACAGCAGGTGAACGACGACATCTGCAACGCCCTGCGCTCACGCATGCAGCAGATCATCAGTGAGGCGCTGCCCATAACGCGCCACGAGGCACCGACGGAGGATGTCATGAAGATGTTTGCCGAACTCGGCGCCCACTCGAAGGTGGAACTGCTGCGCACCTCTGGCCGTCTCTACACGACCTACTATGACATTGGCGGCTATCTCGACTATTTCTACGGCACGCTGCTCACCAACACCTCACAGCTCTACCTCTTCGGTCTGGAGAAATATTATGACGGCCTGCTCCTGCGCATACCGTCGCCACAGAACGCTGCCGTGCTGGGCGAGGTGACACGTCAGGACAAGATGTTCGAGATCTTCAAGGAGCACCACCGCTGGCAAGACATCCTCGGCATGGGCACCGTGGGAGCGTTCAACGCCGCCGTGAAGAACGGGCTCGCCAACAGCATCGTGAACGTGAGCGAGGCGCTGCAAGAGAAGAAGATTGCTGCCATAGCAGAGCAGATCGCTGCCCGCAAGGGTGTCAAGATGGTGCTGATCGCCGGCCCGTCGTCAAGCGGCAAGACCACCACCTGCAAACGTCTGAGCATCCAGCTGCTCACCTGCGGCATAAGACCCGTGCCCATCTCCCTCGACGACTATTTCGTGGACCGTGAGAACACGCCGCTGCAGCCCAACGGCGACTACGACTACGAGAGCCTCTACGCCCTGAACCTGCCGTTGCTCAACAAGCAGCTCGCCGCCCTCTTCCGTGGCGAGGAGGTGGAGCTGCCGCGTTACAACTTCCAGACAGGACGGAGCGAGAAGAGCGGACAGAAGCTTCAGATGCTGCCTGGCGACGTGCTCGTGGTGGAAGGCATACATGCCCTCAACCCAGAGCTCACGGCACAGATTCCTGACGACATGAAGTTTCGCGTCTATGCCTCTGCCCTCACGACCATTCTGCTCGACACCCACAACTACATCCCCACGACCGACAACCGTCTGCTGCGCCGCATCATACGCGACTACAAGTATCGTGGCTGCTCGGCCGAAGACACCATACGCCGTTGGCCCAGTGTGCGTGCCGGCGAGAACAAGTGGATCTTCCCCTATCAGGAGAATGCCGACGTGATGTTCAACACGGCGATGATCTATGAGCTTGCCGTAATAAAAAAACAGGCCGACCCCGTGCTTGAGGCCGTGCCTGAAAACTGTGACGAGTATGCCGAGGCTTATCGTCTGAAAAAATTTCTCGGCTATTTCCACGCCGTCGACTATGACAAGCTGCCCCCCACCTCGCTGCTTCGCGAGTTTTTAGGGGGTAGCACGTTCACTTATTGATCACTTTTCCTTATCCTCCGATGGCGGTGCCACCTGCTTGTCGGCACCCCACTGTTTGTTGGGATGTTTGCCCATGACGAGCACCAGGCGGCCACCGTCTTTTATGTCGTCGTGTGAGAACCAGGGCTTGTTCCAGGGCTTGCCGTTGAGCGTGGCGCTCTGTACATACTTGTTATCCTCCGAGTTGTTCTGAGCCTCAACGACAAACGTCTTGCCGCCAGGCAGCGACAGCGTAGTGGTGTTGAAGAGCGGGCTGCCGATGTTGTAGGCAGGGAAGCCCGGCGTCACGGGGTAGAAGCCAATGCTTGAGAACACTACGAACGAGGTCAGTCCGCCGCCGTCTTCATCGCCCGGAATGCCCATCACGTCGTTGCGGAACCATGTGCGGAGCACCTGGCGCACACGCTTCTGTGTCTTCCACGGCGCACCGGCATAGTTGTAAAGATAAGGAATGTGCAGCGACGGCTCGTTGGCCATAGTAAACTGTCCTATGTTGCCTGTCTGGTCGGGCAGCTGCTCATAAAACTCGCGCTTGCCACGTCCCATAGGCTCTGCAAAGGTGGCATCGAGGTTTGCCACAAACTTGTCTCGTCCGCCCATCAGGTTGATGAGGTCCGCCATGTTGTGCTGCACATCCCAGCGGTAGGTCCATCCGTTGTTCTCGTCATAGGTGTCGCGTGCGCCTATGCCACCCGAGAAGCGATAGTCGAACGGCTCAAGAAACTGTCCGTCCTTGTCCTTAGGATGGAAGAACGCGGTCTGCGGGTTGAACAGCGTGCGATAGTTGTGCGACAGCTCGGCATAGCGCTTCGTGTTCTTCTTGTCGCCACGGAAGGCGGCAATGCGCGAGAGGCACCACAGGTCGTAGGAGGTGCCGAGGCTCACGGCCACAGGCTGACGCTTCTCGAAGCCCGACACGTTGGGATCGGTCTCCTTTTCACCGTCATGCAGGGCTGGTATGAAGCCGTTCTTCCAGTAGAACTCATCGATCCATCCCGCCTTGTTGCCGCACCACGGTGCGAGTGTTTTCTCCTCAATGCCCTTACGGCAATAGTCGAAGCCGCGCTTGGCATCCACCTTCAGTCCTTTCCACAGCGCGTCGGCCACCATTGCCACACCGTGGTTTGAGTTCATGCGGCGCGAGTCGCCCGTGATCTCGGGGAACGTAGGCATCCACTGTGTGCCCATCTGCTCCGCCATACGCAGGTACGAGTCGATGATAGGCTCCTCCACCTCGGGTGAGAGCAGGCAGCGCAGGGGGTGTGCGGCGCGGTAGGTGTCCCAGATCCAGTCGTCGGTGTAGAACGGTGTTCCGCCGTCCTCATGCACCTTGCCGTCATAGGCGCTGAAATAGCGTCCGTCCTCGCTCAGGCACACGGGGCGCTCGAACGTGCGATAATAAGAGGTGTAGAGCACCGTCTTTTGGTCGTCACTGCCACCCGTAACGCTGATTTTCGAGAGCGTCGTGTTCCACGTCTCTCGCCCCGCCTTCTTGACGGCAGCAAGATTAAAGCCGTTCTGCTCGCGGTAGAGGTTTTTCTTTGCCTGGTCGCTGCTTATGAACGACACGCCGTAGCGCAGGCTCACCTTCTTTGTGCCGTCGGCAAAGCGCATGGCGGCGCAGGCGTTGCTTCCCTCAGCCTTCTTGTCGGCCTCCACCTTACCATCCTTCAATATGCCCGCCTCAACGGGCTGCGCGTCAACCTCGGCGTAGATATATACGCGTGTGCCGTCGGTCACCTGTTGGTAGCCGCTCACCCATCGGTCGCCCATGGTTATGGCACCGCGTTGCGAGTTGACCATGATGTAGAAGGGCTTTCCCTGCTCCATGGGCTCAATGTCGTAGATGGCGCTCTGCGGTGCCACGGCATAGCGTGCCGCGATGGTGTTGTCTGCCAGCTCGATGTCAAACGAGTAGGGTGTGATGTGCTCATTGTCCCATGTCGATGCCACCACCGGCTGTGGGTTGTCGCCGAGATAAGGCGAGATGCTGAACGCCGAGCGTTCGCGGTGGTTCGTCACGATCACGGGCAGGCCGTTCACCTGCTCCGAGGTGTAGTCGGCGCGTGCCGGATAGACACGCAACATGCTGTTAGGCAACTGAACTGTTGCGAACGTTGGAACGAGCAAATGACTGATGTTTCCGATGTACGGATTTACATAGTCGACCGGTTGTTTTGTCTGTGCCCATACTGTGTTCCCTGTAAGAAGGGCGCAAGCCAGCAAAGCCATGGTTTTAAATTTTAAAAATGTCATAATTGTTTGGTTTAAAGCCCCACCCCCGCGCCGCCTACGGCGGCTAACCCCTCCCCTTAGGGAGGGGAGTGAATAGTCAGGGCTATATGAATGTTGAATTTTCGATTTTAAAGCCCCACCCCCGCGCCGCCTAAGGCGGCTAACCCCTC
>ERZ779660.846-NODE-846-length-16948-cov-4.108447_pt1 | contig 16948 bp, 16 predicted proteins | sample MGYA00511906_ERZ779660 | MGnify/ENA primary metagenome ERZ779660 (study PRJEB29588, sample SAMEA2156906) | human gut metagenome | biome: human gut; feature: human-associated habitat; material: faeces | place: Denmark | collected 2008/2010 ... | reverse complement strand
CATGCCCATCGGGGAAGCATCTATTATCCAGCCCATCAGCGTATCGTCATCCGTGATCATGTAACGGGAAGGACGCAGACCGTTTCTGTCCAGCACGGCACCCATGATATCTCCGTCGGAGAACAGGATGGATGCGGGACCGTCCCAGGGCTCCATCATAGTAGCGTAATACTGATAGAAATCTCTCTTGGTCTGGGACATTGCTTTGTTGTTCGCCCAAGGCTCGGGGATAGCGATCATGACTGCCAGAGGCAGCTCCATGCCACTCATTACCAGGAACTCTAATGTGTTGTCTAACATCGCGGAATCGGAACCGGTCTTGCTGATGGCAGGCAGTACTTTGTGCAGCTGTCCTTTCAGATGCTCGGATTCCATGTTCTCTTCGCGCGCCAGCATCTTATCGGCATTGCCGCGGATGGTGTTGATCTCGCCGTTGTGTACCATCAGGCGGTTCGGATGCGCACGCTCCCAGCTGGGGTTGGTGTTCGTGGAGAAACGGGAATGTACCATGGCAATGGCAGATTCGTAATCCTCACTCTGTAAGTCTGCAAAGAAGGTACGAAGCTGTCCTACCAGGAACATTCCTTTATATACGATGGTTCTGCTGGAAAGAGAGACCACATAGGTATCATCGGAAGACTGCTCAAATACACGCCTTGCAATGTAAAGTCTGCGGTCGAAGGGCAGACCTTTTTCCACATCGACGGGCTTTTTCACAAAGCCCTGCATGATATAAGGCATGCACTCTACTGCCTTATGTCCCAGCACATTGGGAAAAGTGGGCACTTCACGCCAGCCGAGGAATTCCATTCCTTCTTTTTCCACAATGATCTCGAACATCTTCTTGGCTTGATTGCGGCGCAGCTCTTCCTGCGGGAAGAAGAACATGCCGACACCGTATTCTCTCTCTCCGCCGATGTCCATGCCCAGAGCTCTGGTCACTCTGGCAAAAAATTTGTGGGGGATCTGGGTCAGAATACCGACACCGTCACCGGTCTTACCTTCCGCATCCTTACCGGCTCTGTGCTCCAGATTCTCTACGATCTTCAGCGCATTCTCTACGGTCGCGCGGCTCTTCTCTCCGTGAATATTGACACAGGCTCCGATACCGCAGTTATCATGCTCAAATTCTTCCCGATATAACGGTGCCTTGGGCAGCTCCTGTTTTACATCAAACATATAGTTCTCCTTTCCGGTTTTCTATTTCTCTCTTCTTAATCTGTCTGTTCCTATTCAGAACCTCATTCGCAAGACTGTGCTTTCAGCACTTTCCTGCAACTAAAAAAGGTCGCAATGAGACTCTTTCGAGCGCCTCATTGCGACCTTTTCTGTACTATACACCTATTTTTCTCATTTGTAAATATAGATTTTTCCTTGAATTGTCAGATAATTTGTCAATTCAGTTGTTCACACGGCTATTGTCTGTTAATTGTGTTAATTTTCTTTTTTAAGCCATGCTTTTAGCACAACTCTTTGGGGATTTTCCCTATTTTTCCTGTCTCCGACCATACACTTTGCTTGTCAGTCCCTGATAGATTGCAGAGAAATGTCTGCTTTCTGCCATTGCGGTCCGGAGAGGTGCCAGGGTCAGTGCCATCACAGCGCGGTAGCGGAACAGTTCTACGGGTTTCATGTATTTTGCCGTGATCTCCTTATGCTCTGCGGCACTGCGTTTCAGGTTCTCCTTTGTCTCGGAGTAGCCGCCGCCTTCGTAGGAAGATACGGTAAGCCCCAGATACTGCATGGGAGCCTTCGCCCGGTAATAGCACCACAGAAAATGTTCATAATCTGCGCGGATCTTGTATTTTGGTTCGTAGGGCTTCTGTCGGCACAGGTCTGCGGCATAGAAGCAGGACTGATGGCAGGGAATGTTGCGGTAACAGACAAAGCCGGTGATTCGGGGCGGGGATGATATCTTCGTGTCCGTTTTCGCGCTGTAGGTATCTCCGTAGTAGATGCCTTGCAGTTTCATAGGGTGCTGTTCCATGAATTGTGCGGTGTGTGCCAGAACTTCCTTGTCATAGAAGAGGTCACCGCAGTTTAAGAACAGAATGTAATCTCCGGTCACATGAGAGACCGCCTGGTTCATAGCCTCGTAGATGCTGTGATCCGGTTCCTGGTAGAGATGGATCCGCCCGTCAGTGCGCATGGACTCTATGGATCCGTCACGGCTGCCACCGTCCTTGACGATGACTTCGAAGTCTGGACAGGTCTGGGCCAGGATACTGTCAAGGGTCTGATTCAGTTTGGTGCCGGGGTTCAGGCATACTACGATAATGCTGAATTTCATATGTTGCTCCTTTTAAGATGTAATATCTCCGCAGTCGAGAACAGGGCAAGGAACGCGGCACGTTCGCACTCTGTCGCAGAGCGTAGCGGCACATAAGTGACCAAAGTACGGTCACTAAGTGCCGACGTCTGCTTACGGCCTGCTTATCCTTACCCTGTTTTCGGCTGCTGGGTTATGAAGTCCAGTTCAATACAGTTTATGAATGCGGTCAGAACTGGTAACTAATGTGTTTTGTTATCTCATTAAAATATATTTTTCTGTTTGTGCAAAGTGATCAAGGATACAACTGCCACTGCCAGGAATACCACGCACACGGGCCAGCTGACGAAGCCGGTGACGGCGATGGAGGTGTAGGACAGGCAGTAGGCGAGGACATTGGATGACACATGAACGAACACTGCCATTTTGAATTCTCCGAAATACTCATAAGCGTAAGCCATGAGGCAGCCAATGAGAAAGCCGTAGATGCCCTGCACGTAGTTCATGTGGTACACACCGAAGATCAGTGCGGACAGAGCTATAGCAAGCTTCAGATCCATAAATCTGCGCAGGTAACCATAAATCACTCCACGGAACAGTAATTCCTCCGCAATCGGAGAGATAAAGCCGAATACCAGAATACCCACAATAAAGTGTGCGGAATATTGCTGGGTTGCAACTTCGGTATAGGCTTCGGATTTGTTGGTCACTCCCAGGAGTTCAAACAGGAGGTTGCATCCGATAACGGCACCAATAGTGGTTGCCACCAGCAGGGCATATTTTGCCTTACCTTCTTTTTTTAGATGGCTTAAATGCATATCCTCTTTGTTCTTCGTGATCAGAAGCTTTGCCGTGGACCATACCGCCAGTGCTCCGCCGATGAAGCCCAGTGCCGCTATGATACTGGACACATCTCCGGAATAGCCGTTATATGCACCGGTCTCATCCCTCAGGATCAGCAGATCTACCAGTCCACCGGAAGCACCGGACTGTGCCAGCTGATACAACAGTGCCAGCAGCGCATACTGCACCGCATTGCGCACCAGGATAAACATCAGGAACGAATACACCATGGTCCAGATTCTCTGGTACATGGGATTTTTCTTTTTATTGTCGGGATTGCTGTTCACCAGTTCCTCGCTGCCGCGAAGCAGAAATTTTTCCAGTTCTTCCACGGATTGTACGATGTAGTCCGCTTTTGCTTCCTTTAACTCTTCCTTGCTTCCGTAGCCATAAGTCACGCCCACGCTCTCCACGCCCAACGCTCTGGCTCCTTCCACATCGAACTTTCTGTCACCGATCATGTAGACCTGATCCGGCTCTATGGGATTCTCCTTGAACAGCTGATGCAGGGTCTCCTGTACCACCTGATCCTTCGTCTCTCTTCTGCCGTCCAGTTCACTACCCACCACTACAACAAAGTATTTTTTCAGATCAAAATGTTCCAGAATGCGCTCTACATATACCTGGGGTTTGCTGGAAGCCAGTGCCAGAAAATAGCCCTTGGATTGCAGGTTCTTCAGCATCTCCGGAATACCGGCATAAACTTCATTTTCAAAAATACCCGTATTCTGAAAACGCTCTCTGTATTTTGCCACGGCCTCCTCCGCCTGCTCAGCGGTAAAACCGTAGAATTCCATAAAGCTGTCCCGTAAGGGCGGTCCGATAAAAGGCTCCAGCTTGTCCAGATCAGGTTCCTCAATACCGAAAGAGTGCAGCGCATACTGCACGCAGGTCGTAATTCCAATTTTGGGATCTGTCAGTGTACCGTCCAGATCAAACAGCAGATATTTTTTCATTCTTATAATTCCTTTTTTTGTATCTGTTCCAAGCCCTGTAACTATCGCAAAATATTCATTGGATACCGGGATCCGCAAGAATATTCTGTAATTGTTATGAGGCTCTGAATAGTTACCCTTTCTTTCTATAGCTTGTGGGGTCCGCAAAGCATTAGAAGCTGCGGATCTTGTCCCCGTCATCCTCAGTGTTTTTCAGTGCCTTGATCTCTACGTCATAGCCCACATTGGCATTGACCTGCACATGGACCACATCACCCACTTTTTTGCCAAGCAGTGCCTTGCCCAGCGGAGATTCGTTGCTGATCAGACCTTCCAGTGAGTTTCCGCGAACGGTGGTCACGATCTTGTAATCCTCTTCCGTGCCGTCGTCGATGAATTCCACGGTAACAGTGTTGTTGATGCCCACCTCATCCACGGCGGAGTTCTCGGAGATCACCTTTGCGGTCTTGATCATTCTCTCCAGATAACGGATCCGGCTCTCGTTCTGATTCTTGTATTTTTTCGCTGCATAATATTCAAAATTCTCACTGAGATCTCCGTGGGCTCTGGCTTCCTTCACGTCCTCCAGTGCCTTGGGACGCACCACCAGCTTACGATACTCGATCTCATCTTCCATTTTCTTAATGTCAGTGGGGGTTAATTCATCGTACATAATTTCTCCATTCCTATCTGTTCAATTACTTATATCATTTATTGACAGTTTTTCTCCCGGCTCGGCACATGCTGATTTTCTACCAACAGCCGTCCTTCTTTTTCTTCGGCGACCGACCTTCTTTTCCTTCAGCAGACGCCTTTCTTTTCTTCTGACGGCCGACCTTTTTCCTTCCGGCAGCCAACCTTCTTTTCTTGCAGAGGATGACCGGTCGCAGTCTCTATGCTGTCCCGGTGTGTCCAGCATTCTACAACTGCATTGCGTAGATTACCGCCAGAGACAGAATGATCTGAATAATGGCAAAACGGAATACGGTCTGTGTATTGGACCAGTCCCACACCTTACGCACATGATCATGCAAGGGAGTACGCACATTTTTCAAAATATGAATCTTCAGGAAGCGGAGCAGGGAAACCTTAAGCAGTCCCAAACCTCCGTCCAGAATCAGCACCAGAGCCAACGGAATAAACAAAAACGGACAGCCGCTCTTTAAAATAGCGATGCTGATGAACAGTCCCATGGCCCGGGAACCCGCATCTCCCATCATCAGCTTACTGGGTGTGGCATTGTACCACAGATAGCCCAGAATACATACGGCAAACAGCAGGATCAGGAAAGAGTAAGTCTCATTCACATCCTTCATGCGATCCACAATGTAGATGGACATGATGGTAATGATCGACAGGGTTCCGGAAAGTCCGTCCACACCGTCGGAGCAGTTGGTCACATTCACAGATGTCCATACCAGGATCACCGTGAGAATGGCGAATACCACAGGCGGCAGCGTGAACTTTACATGGAACAGTGCCAGTTCCACCACGTTGGAGTTGTATTTCAGGAAGGTGATGGCTACCAGTGCCGCCACGCACAGATCTAAGAAACCTTTTTTGTACTCACCCCATGGAGTCTTGGAAGCATCGTCCAGAAATCCCGTCATCATGCATACCACGATCAGCAGCAGATAGATCACCAGCTCTGCGCTTAAAGGGGAAAACAGCAGAACGGATGCCACAAATGCCATGACAAAAATAATTCCGGCACCTCTGGGTTTCCCCGCAGACAATTTTCCGTCATGGGCAAATTCTCTTCCTGCATCCTTGGGCAGATACGGACTTAATTTCGCCGTTGCCAGTACCGTCGCTCCAAAAGCAAAAAGGATTCCAAAAAAAGCAAGGAGAGAACTGCTTCCCTCCGGCAAGATCATCTGTAACATACTATCCCTCGTTTCCACATGAGATACTCACTTTTGTACTCTCATGCTGTATTTTCTGATAAATTCCGTGACTGTTCACAGGGGCATTCGAGAAATGAACACCTCAGAACAGTCACAAAATATTTTAACACAAATATCCCGGAATCTCAAATAATTTCCACAACAGTTCAGTTCTGAACATATCTGGGCGCAGAAATCATGCTTGCATGATTTTGCGGGCAAATATGTGCAGGCGCTAAGCGCCAATCTATGAGCAAAGGTAGTCACGAAGTGACATAAAAGCGTGTTAACGCGACTCCCGTGAACGGCGCGGCTGAACTGTTACGTTTGACAGTTTCCCCACGGTGGACTACTATATTCTTATGAACACTTTCTGAAAAATAGCCATAAAAGGAGAAATGCCCTATGATGATCCATAAGATTGAACCGCATAAATATTATCCGGAATTCCGAAATCAGGAGCCAAAGCCTTCCGATTATCTGCTGTTATTTGACGGAGAAAAGGTCTATCTGCCCTCCCATACAGAAAACAGTGATGTAACGGATACTTCCGCCGATGCCGGCATCTCGGAGCATCCTCAAGTATATCTTCCTACTTTTGAAGAAGTCCATGGACTCTTGGGAATCCGTCAGCCTATGGAACGTTTTTTTCTGGACTGTGAATATCTCTTTTCCATTGATGACCGGGCATTCTTCCGCAAGACGACGGAGGATGCCGGTGCTCTCATGCTCCCGGAAGAAGACCTCTACGCTTCCGGTGTGTTCCGTAATTTTGAGCCGGAATATCTGGCATTTGCTGGAATCACTGCCACCCAGATCAATCGTTTCCGTCTGGACCGGAAATTCTGCGGCCGCTGCGGACATCCCACAATTCACAGCACCACAGAGCGGGCCTGCATCTGCCCGGAGTGCGGACAGATCGAATATCCCAAGATTTCTCCCGCAGTCATTATCGCCATCGTGGATACCATGCGGAACAAGATCCTGCTGACACGCTACGCCGGCGGTTCCTATCGTCACTGGGCACTGGTGGCAGGCTTTGTGGAAGTCGGCGAGACCTTCAAAGGGGCTGCCCGCAGAGAGATCATGGAAGAGGTCGGCCTACGGGTCAGTGATCTGGTCTATTACAAATCCCAGCCCTGGTCCTTCAGTGATTCCGCCATGATCGGCTTCTTTGCAAAGCTGGATGGTGATCCCACGATTACTTTGCAGGAATCCGAACTCGGTGAAGCAAAATGGTTCTCCAGAGAGGATGTACCAGATCTCCCCTCCACTATCAGTGTCGGTCAAGAAATGATCACATTATTCAAGAATGGTGGGGATCCGTTCTGCCAGAGATAATTGATACATTTGAAAGTTTTTCACTTCTATTCCATGATATACCTTGACTTTGTGCCCCCGTGGTTTCATGCCCCGGGGGCTTATTTAGTTTCTTTTCCTCTCTGCGCCCCGCTCTCTCGATCTCCCCGGGGCTTAATCAGCATGCTCCTTATATCTACGCCCCATGTACGCAAAAATCTGCCTTCGACAATAACATTGTCATGAGGCAGACTCCTTTCTGTACTTATTCTCTTCACTGTTTCTTCACCTAGAGCATCGTAGCTGTCATCGCTTCTCATTATCTCAATAAGCGGCACTTCTTCGCTACCTTCACTAACAGATATCCCTTCGGGAAGCTGCGAAGCTCCTGCTCCGTGATGCCCCGCATCAATATCAGCATGACAAAATAGACTACAGCAGCAATTACGATCGCAGGAATGACAGAGATCCGCATGGACTTCGTCACCATATACAGACCTTCGTAGATTGCCCAGGCTGCCGCTCCCATAAATGCAGAGGCGAACGCCGGAATGACAAAAGTCTTGACGATCTCCTGTCTATAGCCTACCGCTCTTCTTACCGCCCACTGGTTCAGCACACACATCATACCGGAATACAGCGTATTAGCGATGGCAATGCTGTACAGATCCAGTCTTGTGAACATCAGAAGCAGCACTGCTGCCACCGTCTGCACCACCAGCGAGATCCCCGCATTGATGATCGGGGTATTGACTTTGCCCAGCCCCTGTAAAATGGAACTGTTTAATGTCGACAATGCATAAAAGATAACCGACAGTGACAATGTCATTAAAAGAGCTGCTGCCAGGTTCAGTTCCTCTGCCGTCTTGTTCGTGAACAGCAGACTGATCACCGGCTTCGCTAATACAAAAAGTCCCACAGCACAGGGAATCGAGATCACCATGGTAGTCTTCACTGCCAATCCGATCTTCTCTCTGGCTCCCTTCACATCCCGGGCTGCCATCAGCTGTGCTACGGAAGGAATCATAGCAGATGCCATAGCAGATGCAAAGGCTATGGGAATATTGGACATTGTCAGGGACTGTCCGGAGAAAATACCATATTTTTCATAAATAGATACCGTATCCAGATTGCGAAGGGACGGATACCATTTGGTGTAGATACTGTTGTTGACCGTACTGCTTAAGTTATATACAGCCGTACTCAAAATAAATGGGGTCACCACCAGTGTGATCGTCTTGAATATCTGTCCGTAGGAATCCACATGTTCATGCCTGTCACGCTGCACTCTGCGCAGGATCATTCCACGATTCAGAGCATAGACTCCCGCCATAAAAAGTAGCGCCACTAATACGCCGACACCTGTTCCCAGTGCACTTCCCACAGCACCGTAGGTTGCTCTCATCACCTGCCCTGCCTGATCCGTCGGAACCTCCATCGTTCCCATAAACATTTGGATCAGAAGATATGCCGCACCTACGCTGACTACCGCATTGGCGATCTGCTCCAGGATCTGTGATACGGAGGTCTGCGCCATGCTCTTATGTGCCTGAAAATATCCCCGCAGAACACCCAGGATACCATAGACAAAGATCGTCGGTGCAAAGGTGCGCAGTACTGTGACCGCTGCTCCGGACACGAATAATCCCGCTCCGAAAAACAGAAAAAGGCTGGCTATACCGCCAACCACCAATACATAGATCATGGCTCCATGGAACAATCTATGGGCATTGCGGTATTCCTTCTCTCCCAGCTTCTGTGCGATAGCTTTGGAAATTGCCGAGGGAATACTATAAGAGGAAATCAACAGAATGATCGTATAATAGTTATACGCAGACTGGTAATACCCCAGTCCCAGATTCCCAATGACACTCTGTAAAGGGCCCCTGTAAAGGAGCCCTATGATTCTGCTGATGATTCCGGCTGCCGCCAGAATTCCCGCCTGCATGATAAAATTGTTCTTGGAACTGTTCTTATCTGCCATATGTTATCTTACCTTATTTCAGTTCTTTATCCGATCAGCCAGTCATACATCTCCTGGTATTTTCCGGCGGATACTTTCCAGGAATAATCTGTGGCCATGGCACGATCCACGATCTTATTCCACTCTCTCTTCCTGTCGTAATAAATATGCTCCGCATAACGGATCGTATTCAGCATCTCATGTGCATTGTAATTCGTAAAGCTGAAGCCTGTACCAGTGCTCTCATACTCATTGTAAGGCTGTACGGTATCCTTCAGTCCGCCGGTCTCTCTGACGATAGGTACGGTACCGTAGCGCAGCGCGATCAACTGACTCAGGCCGCAGGGTTCAAACAGGGACGGCATCAGATAAGCATCACAAGCCGCATAGATTTTATGGGACAGTGCATCCGAATAATAAATGTTGGCAGACACCTTGTCTCCATACTTCCAGTCGAAATGACGGAACATATTCTCATAGCGTTCCTCACCGGTGCCCAGTACCACGAACTGAATATCATCCTGACACAGTTCATCCATCACATAAGCGATCAGATCCAGACCCTTCTGGTCTGTCAGTCGGGATACCAGACCGATCATCATCTTCTTATCATCTACGCGAAGTCCAAGCTCTTCCTGCAGGGCACGCTTATTCTTCACCTTTTCCTTGCGGAAATTCACTGCATTATAGGCTTTTACGATATTTTTGTCTGTCTCCGGATTGAACTCTACATAGTCGATACCATTGACGATACCGCGCAGATCATGACTTCTCGCACGCAACAGTCCGTCCAGACCCTCACCGTAGAACGGCGTCTTGATCTCCTCCGCATAGGTATCACTTACGGTAGTCACCGCATCCGCGAATACGATACCGCCCTTTAACAGGTTCGCATCCTTATAAGCCTCTAACTTGTCAGAGGTAAAATAATACTCCGGCAGTCCGGTGATGCTCTGTACCGTCTTCACATCCCATTTTCCCTGGAACTTCAGATTATGTATGGTGATTACAGACTTCATATTGCGGTAGAAATCTCCGCCATGGAAACGCTCCTTCAGGTATACCGGTATCAGACCTGTCTGCCAGTCATGGCAATGGATCAGATCAGGCTGGAAATTCAAAAGCGGTAATGCCGACAGCACTGCCTTGCAGAAATATGCATACTTCTCGATCTCATATCTGGGATCATCTCCATAAGGCTTAAAGCCGCCGAAATAGCTCTCATTATCAATGAAATAATAATGTACTCCGGCTTCCTCTGCCTCCAGAACACCTACATACACATTCTGCCAGTTGAAATCCATGTAGAAATGTGTCACATACCTAAGTTTATCCTTCATCTCCTGCTTCATACAGGTATACTTCGGGATAAACACTCTTACATCAAAATACTCCTTGTCAATATACTTCGGCAAAGATCCTACGACATCCGCAAGTCCTCCGGTCTTGATAAAAGGTACGCCTTCCGATGCGGCAAAAAGAATTTTTTTCATGTAAACCCTCCACATATACTACGGCTTGTATTTCAAAACATAGATTGATTATACCATGTTTACGATTCATAGAAAAGAGGGCAGCGATAATTTACAAATCTTTTAGAGTCTGCGGTTTTGCCTCAGTTTCTGTAAGAAAGTCGGATCCTGTCAGCGATCAACGCGATAAATTCCGAATTGGTAGGTTTGCCTTTGCCCGTGTCGATCGTGTAACCGAACATGGCATCCAGGGTCTCCATGCGCCCTCTGCTCCAGGCAACCTCAATGGCATGGCGAATAGCGCGCTCCACGCGGCTGGGTGTGGTCTGGAACCGCTTGGCGATGGTCGGATACAGGATCTTTGTGATAGAACTGATCATTGCCGGATCCTCTACCGACATCATGATAGCTTCCCGCAGATACTGATACCCTTTGATATGTGCCGGCACTCCGATCTCATGGATCATATCCGTGACATCCTTTTCCAGGTCATGGATGACTTCCCGGGTCTGTTCCTTTTTTTCTGTCGCTTTTACTGTGCTGTCTTTGGCGTTTTTCGTAGAAGGAACCGTGATCATAATTTGGAATTCCTTGTTGGCATTCATCAGATCCCCCAGGATTTTGTATACTTTTTCATTATCCTTTGTAGTTGTAATGTTTAATTTTTCCATTAAACTACCTCCATGACTACAAAACTACTTTTTTCACGTACCGTTCTATTATAAATAGATATGCGTCATGGCTTCAAGCAGAACCCATCGCAAGATTTTTCCAAATTTCGCAGAATAAAAAAGGTAAAAAAAGGCGCCCGGAATGACCCGGACGCCAATAAGAGGGAAAATGTATAAGTAGAAAAACTACGAGTAAAGCAAATTAATGATGCTCTGCCAGGGTGTGAAGTGCTTCCTTGATGGCTGTCTTCACGGTCTCATCCTGTTCTGCATTCAGTCTGTGCAGCAGATAGGTCTTGGCATATTCGGTACCGATGCTGCCTAATGCTTTTGCTGCTTCGACACGGATCTTCGGATCCGGATTGTCGATCATGTGGGCAATGCTGTTGACACTGTCTTCATCCTTGATCCGGCTCAACGCTTCCAGTGCGGCTACCACCACCGTGTCATCGGAAGAACTCAGATATTTGATGATCTTGTCGGATTTTCCTTTCTCCTGAAATTTTTGAATCTTACTTAAATCATGTTGTTCCATAAACACGCGCCTCTTTCTTTCTGCCAGCGCGGGGGCGGTAAAATCGTCTCCGGATCATCACTGTATGTCGCCTGTGGTGATTGGCTTCTCTTGATAATGTTATGATAACACCTTATCTGTCAGAAAACAATTATAGCAAAATGAAGGATTTCTAAAAATTCTATAACCTGCTACTCTTTTGCTCAAATAAATCACATCTGTATTCTAATGCCCTGTAGTCCAATGCCGATTTCACATATCCCGCAGTCATATCATTCATTGCTTTCTGCTTAGCTCCTTGTATTCACTTTGTTGGAATATACATTCGGGAAATCCTCTCGAAGCCATTCCACATATTCATCCGAAATACTGTACAATTTGAATTCTTTCATTATACTTCCTTTCTTCGGTATAAAACAAAAAGAGAGCAAATATTTTACTATTTGCTCTCTCAGAATTTAAGATTCTCCACTTATATGGCAGGAGCTCTCCCGAGTTTAAAATCTTCCACTTATATGGCAGGAACTCTCCCGATAATCAATTCCTTATCTATTAATCATTATATGCTTTCTTAATGAAAAAAGCAATGAGTATTTTAGCAACGATATCTTTCAAAATCTTATTATTTTCTCCCAATTATAATAACATGATTACTTGCTCCTAAAACCGACTGTTCACGGCATACACTATAATGATAGTCGCACCAAGTTTTGAACTGTTTTTCATCCCATTTGTCAACCTTTTGTGATAAAAGAGGAGCTAAACCATCTTGGGCGAAATGGTCTACAATTTTTAATCTATATCTTTGGTAAATTGATTCCATTTCTTCTTTTGATGAGTAATAAGTATCTGTCCAAAAGCATTTCTCATCATCATGCTTCAGCACACCAGTTTCAATAAGTTGTTTCGCCAAGTGTTCATCCAAATATTTTTCATTGCTCGTAGCAATATATTGAAAAACATAGTATCTTGGAATGTACGCAGTAACCAAAAGCCCGCCTTTCCTTAACACTCTTAGACATTCCTTCATGCATTTTTCTCTCTGCTCTTCTGTAATCAAATGATAAAATGGTCCCATATTGAGAACAATATCAAATGAATCATCTGCGAAACAGGACATATCTGTAGCATCCAAAACAGAAGTATTCATATGATAATTTTTATTGGTAAGAGTTCGATTAATAATGTCTATATGCCTTGGCGTAATATCTGTAGCAGTTACATCATGCCCCTTATCTGCAAACCAGAAAGCATAAATTCCTGTTCCTGCTGCACAATCTAATATTTTACTATTGGTGCCGATAATCTCATCCAAAACTCTTGTAGTTGTTACAAATTCAATTCTTCTTGCATTATTTGTAGTCAAACGATTTTCCTCTTTGTAATTCTCGTAACTGTCAACAACATAATTCATCACTAATTCCTGCGATTCTATTATTTTTATGTATTAAAAAAGCTACCCTCTTTAAATTTACTTTAAGGACGATAGCTGATAGCTTCGTGTTACCACCTTAATTCATCTATATCTCGCAATATAGACCTTAGCAAGTACGGAAATCTCTTTCGATACTCTGACGCTGTAATGGGCGTTCCCAGTGTAGCCTAATAAATATCTCACTCGGTACACGGCTCCAAGACTGGTTCAATATTTCTTCAATAGAGTTTTCCACCAAGTCACTCCTCTCTGTAATTTCCAAAATATTTACTCTCTCTCTTCATCGCTTTTTAACAGAATACATACATTATTTTCTTTTGTCAAGTTACAGTTTATAATGATGAATTCATCCTTTTATATTTAATATGTTGGTCTTTTGCAAGCATTTCTAAATTCCCGAATTAATTTTTCAAACTCATTATCTTTCATTTTAACATACATCCTTCCCATATATTCCCTTTGAAATAACAATACTCTACGAACAGAAATTCTACATGAACAAATTACCGCAACTCTATGTCTAATTTTAGTTTTTTTATCTTTCTCTTCCTTAAAAGTCATCCTTAAAAAAAGTAATTCGTATTTTGAATATAATTCCAAAGCATATTCCAATGGAATTATCAATATTAAATAAACAATCGGTATGATAAAACTTACCAATGTATTTATTATATTTAATTGCCTGTATTCATTTATCCCAATCTTTATTGTCTCATAAAAAATCCAAAATCCAGCGATTGCCAATACACTATCCAATAATTTATGAACATTCTTATATTCTTCTTTTCTTTCTGCAATTACATTCATAACAGTAATTATTGTAATAACTGGAATAATCGCAAGTTCAATCCATATATTAAATGTAAATGTGCTCATAAAAAATTCTAAAATCATGGTAAATTTCAAATTATCTTTAAGCATTTTTTTAATGTATGTTTCATCAGCTTCACTCGAAACTGCATTCATACAATATATTAATCCAGAAAAAAGAAACCATATAATAATATCTTTGATATATATATTCTCCCAAATAGGCAAATAACAGAATACCATTGTAATCGTTAGAACATATAGCAATATTATTTCCCATAATATCCTTAACTTCTTGTCAGAAAATATTACTATGACATTCCACAAACTTTTTCTTATTTCCCTATGGCATAATACATATAGCATGAAAATACATCCCCATATTAATGTTGCCCATTCTCTTGTTGACAAGATTGACATAACGCCGTTCTCCTTCTGTATATTCTAGCTCATTACTCTCCCCACAAATAGAGCCAAACTAGAGCCATTTGATAAAATAAATACCGGAAACCCGCATAAATACAGGCTTTCGGCATTTTAATCCGTTATTCAAACTCGGCAAATCCGAAGATATTACTAAATGTATTTGTTTAGTTTCCATCTCTTTTCTGCCGTTATTTTATCTCTGTTACATATATTATTTTGGCTCACTGATTTTCTGTTGCTAATTTGTTGCCATAAAATCTATATTATCCTGATTTTGGAGATACCCTAATTTCAAAAGGGGAGTCTATTTCCCCCTTGAAAAGCACCTCGCTCTCCCCCTACTGTATTTTTTCTTTAGAATGGAGAGTCAGGGAGTTGCCTTTTTTGATATTGGTTGAACCATCGCATTAGCTTCGCGTTGTTTCGTATTCCAATCACATATTTCAAAATTTTCATTGTACCATCTTATATTGGACATTCCATATACATTTCCCATTTTTAATCCTTGATAATATGCTTGTCCATCTACAATCGTTCCATGATACATGCCATTGAATTTGCTTCCATTATATAGACCAACTAGTTGCGGAATCCCTCCTGTATGCTTATCCTTGACATTTTTTACAATATCACAAAAGCAATGGAAATAATTTCTACTTGTGCTTTCGTTATTTCCATTTTTGAACCTCAAAAAGTTTTCATCATATTCTTTTTTCCCACTTCCATCTGAAAAAAGGTTCTTTGACTTCTTAAAATCAGTATGTATTTTTATGTTCTCCCATATTATTCCATTCCAAAAGTATACGTTCGCATCAAATATTCTTTTTTTATTTCGCCCTATATGATATATTTTAATAATTCCATTATTAAGTTTGTATGCTGAATGTGCTCTTTTGATTTCATTAAAAATAATCTCACTTCTATCTTGATAATCCATATCTGCTGATAACAGCATTCCCACATCACACATACTTGTTAAGCGAGTTAATATCTGATATGTAAATAATGTTTCTCCACAATACCCTAATATATCAGGAGTATTTTTTAATGCAAATGTCTTTTGGCTATAATCATAAAAGTTCCTATTATCAGAAATTCTACTATCACTGGCTATATATGCAGAACATGGGCCTCTCTGATCACAAGCCAACCATCCTACAATTAATGTCATTTTTACTAATTCCTCTTTGCAAATCCATTCTAAAAATCCATAAACTTTATGAACTTTTAGAGTGGATTTGCACCACTATCTTTTATCATCTGATAAACGTCTTACTCTTAGACCACTAGAACCATGTTCAGTATTATTTTATCACTCTTGCCCCCATTATACAACATATTTCCAACTTGAGCACTTGTCCCATCACGTTTTTTATACTATACTGATATCATCAAATCGAAAGAAGGTACTCTCATGACAAAACAGGAAATCAGCGAGATCAAAAAGCTGTTCACCCCGAAAAACTGCTCCATCACCCGGATCTGCGGATGCTATGTGGATGGAGAGAAAAATAAGAAGACGGAATTAAAACAGGCGTTTCTGGCACTGCCGGAGGAGGAAATGTTCAAGTATTTCGAGATTCTGCGTAAGAGTCTGTCCGGCACCATCGGCAAGAATCTGCTGAATCTGGAATTCCCGTTAAAGAGTGAAACGGAGGGCGGCACACAGGAATTCCTGCTGCGTCTCAGAGACAGCCGTCTGAAGGACGATGCATTGCTTGAGCAGTTCTACGACCGCATCATTGAGTCTTATGAATATGTGGGCAATTATCTGATCCTGCTGATCCACGATGCCTACGATGTGCCGGGACGCACTAGAGACGGTATCGAGATGGAGGATGCTTCCGATGAAGTCTATGACTATATCCTTACCTGCATCTGCCCTGTGGATCTGTCCAAGCCGGGACTAAGCTACAACGCAGTGGAAAACACCTTCCAGAACCGTATCCGGGACTGGGTGGTAGGTATGCCAGACACTGCTTTCCTGTTCCCTGCGTTTAATGACAGAAGCACTGACCTGCACAGCACTCTGTACTATTCCAAGGATGCGGAGGAATTAAAGGAGAACTTTGTGGATCTGATGTTAGGCTGTCCTCTTCCTCTGTCCGCAGGCGGTCAGAAGGAAACCTTCCAGTCACTGGTGGAAGAGACTCTGGGCGATAGCTGTGATATCGAGACAGTGAAAAATATCCACGAGAAAATGAATGAGATTGCCCAGGAACATAAAGAAGATCCCGAACCTGTGGTATTGGATAAAAATGAGGTAAAGACCATTTTTGCCAGCAGCGGTGTAGCCAATGACCGCATGGAGGTCTTCGACCAGTGCTTCGATGCCACTGCCGGTGAAGCTACTTCCCTCATGATGACCAATGTCTACAATCCCCGCAGCTTTGAGGTCAAGACACCGGATGTGGTCATTAAGGTC